>PPYF01638584.1_pt1 | contig 31010 bp, 52 predicted proteins | sample 1559871 | NCBI WGS metagenome assembly PPYF01 (sample SAMN08240021, study PRJNA423297) | Human gut metagenome, whole genome shotgun sequencing project.
ATATTTCATTAAATGAAGATTTGATACAGATAGTATCACACGCTACTCATAATCGTATACATGAGCGTTTTGGTAGTGAAGGAACAAGACATATATATCTTGTATATGGTGCGCCTGGTTCTGGTAAAAGTGACTATATAAAAAGTGTTGCTGGTGTACATGATCTTGTATTAGATCTAGATAACATCTATCAGTGTATATCTATTAACAGCAGGTACGAGAACAGCAGGAGATTATCTAAAAATGTTTTTATGATTAGAGATCTAATCTTGGATATGATCAAGACAAGAAACGGACGCTTTAATAATGCTTACATAGTAGGAGGTTATCCAATGGAAGCAGAAAGAGAGCGTATTGTTAATACGATAGGGGCAGAAGAAATATTTATTAATAAAAGCATTGATGAATGTTTGATGAATGTTCAAGACAGACCAGAAAAATATAAGGAATATGTTAAAGATTGGTTTGATAGTTTTAGTAATTAATACCCCCACTCCAATTTTTAAAATTGAGTATGAAGAGTACTGCAACCGAGTCATTTCTCTTGCAGAAAGTGAAAAATTGAGATTTTTCGATTGAAAAAATGAAAGTTTGAAAAAACACACGAAAGGAGAACAAAGAATGAATAGAAAAGAAGAAGTACTAGACATTTGTAAAGCTCTTGACGTGGAAACATTAAAACTTATAGATCCTTTGATAGATCAATTAGTATTTTTAGAAGGAAAGCTAAATTATTTAAAAACTTTGCCTTTTATTATAGTTAAACCAGGTGATGAAACTAAACAAAAAGTAACACCAGCCTATAAACAGTACAAAGATCTATCACAATCTTATCTAAATGCTTTGAAGGTTGTTAATGGAGCGTTAGGGATTGAAAGTGAAACGGTAGAAAGTCCATTAAGGCAATACATGGAACAGCGTTTGCAGAAAACTAATGATTAATAAAGACTGGTATTTAATTCAGTACAGAGAAGCTATTAGATCTGGCAAAATAATAGCAGGAAGAGAATTAATTAAAGAATTAGATAGATTGATAGAAGATCTTGAAGATCCTAGGTATTTCTATGATACATCTGGCGCATATGAGCGTATGGACTTCATGGAAAACTGCGTTAAGTTAACTAAAGCACCTTTTTATAATAAGCCTATGGTTTTGATGTTATGGCAGAAGGCTTTTATAGAAGTTGTTTACAGCTTTAAGATGGCTGATACAGGGTTTGACAGATTTAAAAAGATAATTTTACTGATTGCACGTAAAAATACAAAGAGTGAAACGTGTTCAGCACTTGCATTAACAGAGCTGATCATAGGAGAAGAAGGAAATGATATTGTTTGTTCATCAAATGATGATAACCAGGCTTCTATTGTATATGACGCTATTGACTTAATGCGTATGCTGATAGATCCTAATGATTTAGATACAAAACGTAATCAAAGATGGATCATTAACAAGGCAACAAACACTAAGATATTTAAACTTAGTGATAAAACACGTAACAAAGAAGGAAGAAATATAGGTTTTGCTATTGTGGACGAAACCCATGAAATGAAAACCAATGTAATAGCAAAATCTATAGAACAATCTCAATCATTAAAAGATAATCCAAAGTTTATAAATATTACTACCGAAGGCTTTGTAAATGATGGGTATTTAGATGAAGAGTTAAAAAAATGCAGAGCTATTATCAATGGTGAAGATGATGGTATAAAAGCGGAACGTACTTTACCTTGGCTTTATACACAGGACAGTGAACGGGAAGTTTGGGAAAATGAAGCAAGCTGGCAGAAGTCTAATCCATCATTAGGGATAGTTAAAAAATGGGATTATTTAAGAGAGCAGGTAGATGAAGCCAGATCTTCAAAAGCTGATAGAATGTTTGTTTTAAGTAAAGATTTTAACTTTAAACAAAGTAATTCTCAAAGCTGGCTGGAAGAAAAAGATTATATCTATGAAGCTAAATTTAATATAGAGGATCTAAGGGGAAAATATGTTATTGGTGCTGTAGATTTGAGTGAAACAACAGATTTAACGTGTGCTAAGATAATGGCTTTAGATCAAGATAGTAATACAAAGTTTGTACATACAATGTACTTCATACCAGAGGGAAAACTAGAGAATAGTGATGATAAGCAATCTGGAGCAAAATATGAAGAATGGGCTAAACAGGGTATACTCACAGTTTTACCAGGTTTAGATAACGATTTAACAAAAGTAGCAGACTGGTTTTATCAGCTCTATAAAGATTATGACATTAGAACAGTAGTTTGTGGTTATGATCAGCGTTTTGCTAGAGAGTTTAAAGACCGTATGGAAGAATACGGTATAGAGTGTGAAATGGTGTTACAAAATGCAGAAACATTAAATAACGCTATGCGACTATGTGAGCAGGAACTTAAAGCAAGGCACGTTAATTATAACGAAAATGAGTTAGACAGATGGTGTTTAGGTAATGCTTCTATGAAGATTGATAACTTCGGGAGAGTGTTATGTATAAAGATAAATAACCAGGCTACAAGGAGAATTGATGGAGCTGTAACGCTGATAATTCTATATGAAATATATAGAAGGTACAGAGGACAGCTGACACAAAATAACTAGTAAAGGAGGTTGTGCATGGGAATATTTGAAAAGCTGAAAAATAAAATAAACGGTTTGAGATATGCTCATATGTTAAACAGTGGATTGCCTATCTTTTCACAGTTTGGATCAGATATATATGCTAGTGATGTTGTACAATCTATCGTTGATTGTATTGTACAGGAAATGACAAAGCTACAGCCTAAACACGTTAGAGGAGAAAAACATAATCAAGTACCAGTTAAAGGATCTATACAGTATGTATTGGATAACCCTAATGAACTTATGACTAAAAGCGATTTTATGAGTAAAGTGATTTGGAATTTGTTTTTAAACTATAACGCTATTATATATCCAGTTTACAAAGTGATTAAAAATAAAGATGGCAGTAAGTCAAAGCAGTATATAGCCCTTTATCCCCTACAGCCTAGAAAAGTAGATTTTTTAGAAGATACTACAGGAACTTTATTTATAAAAATGCAGTTTAAAAATATGCAGGAATTTACTTTGCCTTACAGCGAAGTGATCCATATTAGATATAAGTTTTCTTTTAATGATTATTTAGGAGGAAACGAAAACGGACAGCCAGACAATGACGCACTTATTAAATTATTGGAAATGGATACCAATATGAGAGAAGGTATATTAAAAGCTATGAAAAGCTCATTTTCTATTAATGGTGTTGTTAAATCTGGTTCAATGATGGATCGAGATAAAGTGCAGAATATGGTAAATGAGTTTAACGAAAAACTAAAAAATAATGAGTCTGGGATTTTAGGGCTTGATGGAAAAAGCGACTACATACCTATAGCTAAAAAAGTGCAGATGGTGGACGCTGATACGCTTAAATTTATTGATAACAGAATATTGAGAATTTTTGGAGTCAGTATGGCTATCTTAATAGGTGATTATACAAAAGATCAGTATGAAGCCTTTTATCAAAAAAAATTAGAGCCACTTGTTATAGCAATATCACAGGCTTTTACTAAAACACTGTTTACAGACAGAGAAAAGCAGTTAGGAAATGAAATTATTTTCTTACCACAAGCTTTAATATTCATGACTACAACCCAGGTATTAGAGGCTATTAGAATTTTAGGCGATAGTGGCGATCTGTACGAAAATGAAAAACGTATTGCTTTAGGTTTAGAGCCTTTAGAAGAGCTGGAAGGCAAACGTATGCAGTCATTAAATTACATAGACGTTAATTTAGCACAGTCTTATCAAATGAAGCATAACAAATTAAAAGACAATGAGGGGGGTGTAGTATGAAGAATAAAAAAGAACTAATTAACAGATCCTATAATTTTGAAGTAAGAGCTACAGAAGATGAAAAAGGAAAAGTTATTGAGGGTAGACCGATTGTTTATGACTCTATGACAGATTTAGGCTTTTGTAGTGAAATTATTGAAGCAGGAGCTTTAGATAATGCTGATCTTACAGATGTTAGATTTTTAGTAAATCATGATATTAGTAAAATTCCTTTAGCTCGTAGTAGAAAGAATAACGAAAACTCTACTATGCAGTTAGGGGTAGATGAACAAGGTTTATTTATTAGAGTTTATTTAGATATTGAAAGCAATACAGAAGCAAGAAATTTATACAGTGCTATTCAGCGTGGAGATATTACAGGTATGAGCTTCATGTTTTCGATTGAAGAGGAAGCGTGGGAAGGTTTAGATACAGATAAACCGACTCATAGAATTAGAGCTATTTCTAGTGTTGTGGAAGTGTCGGCAGTTACATTTCCAGCTTATGAGGACACAGAAATATATGCACGTGATAAAAGCAATCTGGAGAGATTGCGTGGCGAGTTGGAGAACTCAAAACATCATGGAAAAGATCTGGAGAGATCTAAAAAATTAAGTTTAGAAGCAAGAATGTTATTAAAAATTTATGGAGGTAATTAGAAAATGAAAGATTGGATTAAAAAAATTATTAAAGAAAAGAGATCACAAATTCAAACATTAGAGAAAGCACAGATTGAAAGTGACGATAAAGAAGAAAGAGCTAAACTAGGAGAAACCTTAACAAAAGTTAGAAGTGAACTAGATGAAGCTGAAAAACAGTTAGCAAATGTTGAAGATAAAGAAAAAGAACAAGAAGAAAATAATGATCAAGAAAACCAGGAAGAGGAAAATAAAGCACAACAAAGATCTTTATTAATGCGTGGTACTTATGGTATGCGTGGCGGTGCTGGTGAAGATATGGAAGCAAGAGAAAAGAAAATGAATGAAGAATTTGAAAAACGTGGTAAAGCATTATTAGAAAAAAGAGCAGTAAAAATTGAGTCTGGTAATTTATTATTACCAAAACACCAAGGATCACAAATTAATGATACTTTTAAACCAGTATCAACATGGATCGATAAAGTAGCAACAGAAAACTTAATCGGTGGAGAGTCTTATGAAGAAGCATATGTAAAATCATATGGTGAAGGTGGTATTACAGGTGAAGGTGAAGCATACACAGAAGCAGAACCAGTATTTAACTATGCACCAATGACAAAAGTAAAAATTACAGCTTATGCCGAAGTGAGTGAAGAAACAAAGAAACTTCCAGCATTACAATATTATGAAAAAGTAAAAAGCGCTATTGAAATTGCAATGAAAAAGAAATTATCACAACAATCAATTTTGGGAACTGGTACAAAACAATTAACTGGTATTTGTGCAACACCTAAAGCTATTGATTCTGCAAAAGATGTTGAAATTTCAACTATTGATATTAATACATTAAATGAAGCAGTATTTAATTATGGTGGTGACGAAGATGTAGAACAACAGGGAACATTATTATTAAACAAGAAAACATTAAAAGCACTATCAGAAGTTAAAAAAGCAAATGGAGATCCAGCTTATAACATTGATATTAAAAACAAGACAATTAATACAATTCCTTATGAAATCAATAGCAATATGAAAGATTTTGAAAGTGCTAATGAGGGTGAATTTGTAATGATTTATGGTGATCCGACAGCTTACAAAGTACCTATCTTTTCAGATGTAGAGGTTATGGAGTCTACAGATTATAAATTTAAAGAAGGTATGATCTGTATTAAAGGATCTGTATTTGTAGCTGGTAACGTCATTAGACAAGATGGTTTTGTACGTTTAAAAAAAAAGACAGCTTAGTTAAAGCTAGAACAACAAGAACTAAAGAAACAGCAAAATAAGGAGGGCTACAATGGAATTTGAATATGAGTTTACAGCAAATATTATTAAATCTATAGGCGCCCCTTCATATCAAGAAGAAACAGTTAAAGAGTACATTGAAGAAGTCATAGAATATATGATTTCTTCTGGTGTACCTAAAGAATTAGCTATAAGTAGAAAGTGTAAAGGTACAGTAACACGAGGTGTTAATGATTTGTGGAATTATGGTAGTGGTGATGTAAATTTATCAGAGTACTTCAAAGATAGAGTTATACAGCTTTCTTATGAAAAAAAAGAAATGAACGAAAATGAAGAGCTGCAAAAATATAAAGAGCTTGCAACAGCACTGCTAAAGGAGGTAGAAAAAAATGAATGAACTAGATGAAGCGTATAAAAAATATGTTGAAAAATCTAGGTATCCTATCAATACTTTAGCAGAAAATACAGAGGAACGCTGTGTGATTGACAGTATAAGCAGGAAGATAACAATACCAGAGAGTCTAAAGATAGCTGGTGTTATGGCAGATAACAATACAAAAAAGATATTTTTCAAGTGTCACAAGACAGCGCAGATAACTGATCTTTCAAAACTTGATGTAAGTATTAATTATTTAAATGCAAATAAAGAAGCTGATAAACACCACTGTGAAGATGTAGCTATTGAAGATGATCATTTAACATTTAGCTGGCTGATCTCAAATTTTGCCACACGTTATAAAGGTGAAATTAATTTCATTGTTTGTATGCACAATAGCAAGACTAAAGAACACTGGAATACTACTATTTCACAATTAACAGTTTTAGAGGGATTAGAAACCAGTGAAGCAGTTATAGAACAAAACCCAGATATTTTAGAAGATATTTTATTAAGACTTGATAGAGTCGAAGAAGGAACGGTTTTAGAAGAAATCACTTCACAAGAAATACAAGATTTATTTAAGTAAGGGAGAAGAAAAATGAAAGTTTTAAGTTTAGAAAAGCTGACAGAGTTTGTAGAACTTGTGAAAACAAACTTTGCTAGTAAAACAGATCTAAATAATAAAGTTGATAAAGTCGGCGGTAAACAATTATCTACTAATGACTACACAACAGCAGAAAAGAATAAATTAGCAACATTAGAGCCGTTAACGGTTAAATCAGTAAAAGTCAATGGATCACCATTAGTACCAGATGGAAGCAAAGCGGTTAATGTTGATTTAAGTGGATATGCGGTTAAAACAGAAGTGACGCAGGAAATTGCTCAGGCAGTTTCTGGTATTACTGGTTTTGATACACAAGCAGTTGAAGAGTTACCAGGTACGGGGAAAAAAGGGATCTTATATTTATTGTCTAATAGTGGTTCTGGAAACAACGTATATGATGAATATGTCTGGCTGGGAAATAAATATGAGAAGTTGGGAACACGTGAAATTAATTTAACTGAATATGCTAAAAAAACTGAATTACCTACAAAGGTTTCACAATTAACTAATGACAGTGGTTATCAAACATCTGCACAAGTTGGAAATATCGTTGATACTAAAATAGTGAATAAAGTTGATAAAGTCAGTGGTAAACAACTGTCTACTAATGACTATACAACAGCAGAAAAGAATAAATTAGCTGATCTAGTAAAAGTTGAAGAAATTACAACCGAAGAAATCGAAGCATTATTTTAATTTAATGGTGATTAGAAATGAAAGTATTATCACTAAACGGATTAAAAACTCTAACAGCAAAATTAAAAGCTAATGCTATACCAACAGAGACTAATTATTATGTAGAAATAACTGGCAGTACTTCAACTTATACAGTACCTGGTTATGTTAATGGTAAAAGTTATGTTGAAGTATATATAAACGGTTTTAAGCTGGTGCCAGGGCAACACTACAATATTTCTACAGCTGGAGTAATTACATTAGTTAATAAGGTACATGAAGGCGGTAATTATCTTCATGTACTGCAAAGAAAGTATAAATAAGAGGTAACAAAGATGTATAGACCTGTAAAACCTTTTAATGTAGGGTTTATGGTATTAAACCCTACATATAAAAAAGAACTAGGAAAAAATATAGCTGTATATCCAGATCAAGGAGAAGTTATATATTGTTCCTTCTTAACTTATGGAGGTACTGAAACAGAAGTAAACGGAGTTATCGCTATTAAAGATACAGCAAGCCTGGAAACCTGGTACAGCCCAGATATTAAAAGCGATACACGTTTAAAAAGATTAGATGATAACAAAGTTTTTGAAGTGATGGGAGAGCCAGAAGATATTGAATATAGACACCAGTTTTTAAAGTTTAAAGTTGAAGGGCTTAGAGGATCACGTGGCTAGAAAAAAGACTAAATGTACTATGACATTTACTGGTGTTGATGAAATCATACACGATATAGAGCGTCTAGGCGGTGATATTCCTAAAACTGTTGAAAAAGCAGTTACTAAATCTGGTGAACTGGCAATACAGGAATATTTAAAAGTAATTGATCAACATAGATATTCTGGACTTACAGAAGACTCTATAGAAACTAATCTAAACGTTAAAAATGATGGTGAGAAAATAACCTTACAGACAGGTTTTGATATATCTAAAGGCGGTGTAGCTTCTATATGGCTGGATCGTGGTACTCCAGTACAAAAACCAGTTAAATTTATTCAAAAAATAAAAAGAAATAAAGCAGTTAAGGGAGCTGTAGAAGATACATTAGAGAAAGAAGTGAAAAAATTGTTATGAAAAATGAGCTATGGAAATTACTAGAAACATTAGGATATGAAGTATATGAGCAGGGCTCATTTACAGATAGTGAAGAATACCCAGATCATTTTTTTACAATCTGGAATGATGATACAGAAACACTAAACTATTATGACAATAAAGAAGATGGTTATGTATGGTATTTTACTATCAACTTCTACTCTATTAGCCCTTCTTTAACTGTAGATATTCTTTTACAGGCTAAAGAGGTTTTAATGTCTAAAGGCTGGATAGTGCCAGGCAAAGGAAATGATGTTTACAGCGCTTCTAAAAATCATTCTGGAAGAAGTATAGAAGCAAAATTTATAGAATAGAAAAGGAGAATAATTAAAATGGCAGACAAAGAAAATATTTTTAAAAATCTTAGAGGTGTACGTAAATTAATGTTAGCTACATTAACAACAGATAACAATACAACTTTAGCATATGCTACCCCTGTTAGATTTGCTGGGGTTCGTGAAATTGGAGGAGAAGAAGAGGAAAGTTCTGGAACAGAGTATTACGATAACCAGGCTTCTATTGTTATTTCAGCAGAAGGGGCAGATACATATAGCGTTACTACATCTGTATTAGATGATGAAACCAGAGCAAAAATCGAAGGAAGAAAAGCAGATACCGAAAAAGGTATTTACTTCGCTACTCCAAAAAACAGACCATACGTAGCAGTTGGTTTTATTGGTGAAGATACAGAAGGGCAGGAATGGTATTACTGGATCTATAAAGGGAAAATGTCTGGAGGTACAGAAAGCCATAAAACTAAAGATGATGGTACTGAAACAACTAATCTTGAATGGGAGTATACATCAATCTATACACAACATAGATTTGCAGGAGCAGATAATAAGCCATTAAAATATGTCAAGGTAAAAGCTGGAGGGGATATTACAGAAGAAAAATTCTTTGCAAAAGTATATGATCCAGACGCAGTAGAAACAATGTCTTTAAAAGCTGGGGGTTCTAAATAATGGAATTGAAATTGAATATATATAACAAACAAGATGAAATTGTAAAAACATATACCCGTCAGAGCTACTCAATAAAAATGAGACTGTTAAAGGATATTATTGTTACTTTAAAGATTGATGAATTATCCAAATGTCTTTTGGATAATTCACTAGAAAGTAATACTAAACTTATTGAACTGGTAACAGGATATTTAAATCAGGCTTATGATCAAATATGTGAATTAATGAAAGATATTTTCCCTGGCTTAACAGATGAAGAGTTTTTAGATACATCTATTAATGAAGTTGTTAAATGTATCATTGACTTAGGAAAATATACATTTTCCACTATTAAACTGGCTACCAGTAATGAAAAAAACTAGGTAAGGGAAGTGGAGACACTTCCCTTATTGATTTAGTTTTTGACATAGAAATGATATTGAGTGACAGATTTAACTCGTTAGATCCGTTATCTTTAGATAATTTTAGAGCTGTTGAAGTGTTTAAGCTGGTGAAAAACTTAAATACATACATTGATAATCATAAAGAGGACAATCAAGCTAGAACCAGTTATGCAGGGAATACAGCTAAAAACAATAAGAAAAGATACAGTGTTAAAGTTACAGATTGTTAGGTGGTGAAAACGTGGCAGACAAAGAAAATATTTACGGTATTAAGTATGAAGTGGATATAGATGAATTAAAGACATCTACAGCAGAAGCAACAAAAAAAATAAAATTAGCTAATGCAGAGTTTAAAGAGTCAAGCAGTAAGCTGGATAATTGGGCTACCAGTACAGATGGATTAGGAGCTAAAATCAAACAGCTCAATACCGTTTTAGAAGCTGAAAAAAGTAAACTGGAACAACTAAAGAACAAATATAATAATAATGTTGATGTTTTACAAAAGTATGATCAGCAGTTAGAAAAACTGAAAGATCAAAAAGAAGAAGCAATAGCACAGTATGGTGAAGAGTCAGAAGAAGTAAAGGTTTTAAATAAAGAAATAGCTAAACTTGAAAGACAACAGCAGGCTAGTGTAAATTCTGTAGATAAATTAAAAGTATCAATATTAAATCAGCAGGCTTCTATTAATAAAACTGAAAAAGAGATAGATAAATACAATTTTAAATTAAATGAAATGCAAAGCGAAAATACCAAGAGTGCCAGCTCTATGGATAAACTCAAAAGGTCAATAAATGAGCAGGAAAAAGAGTTGACAGATTTAAAAAGCGAATATACAAGCATTATCTTAGAACAGGGTAAAACTTCAACGGAAGCACAACAATTAGCTGGAAAGATCAAAGAACTCAACAATAGCCTAAAAACAAGTAAAAGCACGCTGAACGAGGTGGAAAGTGAAGCTAATCAATTAACAGACGCTTTGCAAGATACTGGAGAGGAAGCTAAAAACAGTAGTGAAGGCTTTACAGTAATGAAAGGAGCACTAGCCAGTTTAATTGCAAATGGTATAAATGGTGCTATCAGTAAAACAAAAGAGTATGTAACATCAGTATTATCATTATCAGAAGCCACAGAAGAATACAGGCAAATGCAGGCTAAAATAACTGGTTCGGCTAATTCATTTGGATATTCGATTGATTTTGCAAAAGAAAGATATAAAGAATTTTATTCATATTTAAAAGATGATCAAATGGCTACAAATGCTATTACTAACCTTATGGGTATGAAAGTGTCTACCGATACGCTTACTAATTCAGCACGTGGGGCTATAGCGGTATGGGCTTCTTATGGTGACTCAATCCCGATAGAAGGGTTAACGGAGTCTATAAATGAAAGTGCACAGGTTGCTAAAGTAACTGGTTCATTAGCAGACGCTATAAATTGGGCGAAGCGTTCCAATGAAGAGTGGGCGTTAGTTTTAGGTGCTGGAAGCAAAGCACAAAAAGCATTTAATAAATCGGTTAAAGAAGGAGAAGCAGTGGAGGACGCTTTTAGTAGTGCACTGGCCACGTGTAACTCAACACAAGAAAGAGCAGATTTAATCGCTAGAGTGCTTAATAATACTTTTGGCAAGTCTAAAGAAACATATGATCAGCTAAGCGGAAGTATTATTGACGCAAATAGAGAAGCAGTGGAGTTAAAAGAAACCCAGGCAGAATTGGGGGAAAGCGTACAGCCTTTAAATACTTCTTTAACAAAACTAAAAAATGATGTTTTAAAGGAGCTTGCTCCTTCAATAAAAAAAGTTTCTAATGATTTTCAAGAGTGGGCGGACGGTATAGATTGGAACGGCTTTGCTAAAGATGTAGGCAAGGTGTTTGAAACATCAATGAAAGGTTTAGGCTGGCTGTCTAAAAATATTAAGCCAGTATCAGCCTTGATTACTGGTTTAACAGTAGCATGGATAGCTAATAAAAAGGCTCAAACATTGGCAAATACAGCCAGCTTAGTAACGAAAGGAACAACACTCTTATTAACAGGTGTAACTAAAGGAGCAACACTGGCAACAAACGCACATACAATCGCTACAAATGCTGGTACAGTTGCACAAAAAGCCTTTAATTTAGCTCAAAGTGCTACACCATTAGGTTTATTTACAACCTTAGTAGTTGGTGCAACAGTAGCTATAGGTACTTACCTGGTAGCTCTCGACGGTGCTAAAAATAAGTACCAGGAAAATATAGAGGAAACTCAAAAAGCAATCAATACACATAAGGAATTGATTGCCGAACAGACAAAAGCTATAGAAACTACTAACGGTGAAATGAATAATGTTCAATCACTGTCAAACGAATTAAAAACGCTGGCAGATGAAAATGGTAAGGTTAAAGAAGGATATGAAGCAAGAGTTAAGTACATTTTGAATGAGCTAAATTCAGCGTTGGGTACTGAAATGGAGCTACAAAATGGTGTTATTAGTAAGTATAAAGACACTATAAAGTCTATTGATGATTTGATAGCGAAAAAGCGTGCAGAAGTCATTTTAGAAGCACAACTACCAGCATATAAAGAAGCAGTAACAAAAGCTACAGAAGCACAGATAGAAGCCAGTAGGAGAGAAGCAGAATATGCCGAAGTGAAAAAGAAGAATGATAAAGAAATAGCAGATTTACAGGGAAAATTGGCAAATGCGAGTGATTACGAAGCTCGTTCAATCCAGTCAAGGATCGGTATACTGCAACAGGAAACGACACAAGCAAAAATAAGCTATGAGAAGAAAAAAGAAGAAGCTCAAGGTTATTACAATACTATGGCAGAGTACGAAACAAACGCTACAAGATTATCTAGTGAAAATGCGGAAGAATGGAAAAAGATAGAAACAAGTACAGTTACAGCTAAAGCAACGTCCAATTATGAAAAAATACAATTATTAGAACAGCAGAAATTAGCAGAAGAACAACATTTACAGTACCTTCAAGAAAAATATAAAGGTACAAATGACGCTATAGAGTTACAGCAAATTGAGTCACAACAAAAAAAGATCCAAAATATACAAAATGAAATAAACGGTATGACTTCAACTGTTGAGGGAAAAACACCAGAGTATGTAGGGAAATATCAACAGATGGCATTAAAAGCGCTAAGTGCTTTTGATGGTGATACTAATAAATATTTTGGAGTATCTCAAAAGAAATTTGACAATGTAGTTAAAGGTTTGAATTCTAAAGATCCAGAAGTACAAGCTAAAGCTCAAGAAACTGCTCAAAAAATGCTTGATAAAATGAAAACTAATCCAAAAAGTAAAAATGATCCGTATTACCAGGCTGGTATAAATACACTTGAAGGTGTGTTAAATGGTACAAATGCGAAAGCTCCATCTCTTTGGGAAAGTATGAAATCATACGGTAATAGAATGTTGAACGATTTTAAGGACTCATTAGGTATTAAATCACCGTCTAGGAAATTTGCTCAAATATCTCAATGGATACCAGAAGGTATTAAAAAGGGTGTTGATAAGAAGGCGAAGGTAGCCATTAATGCGGTTAAAGATTTAAGTGAAAAAATGCTAAAAGAAGGCGAAGGTATTTCATTACCGTTTAGTATAGATAGTGTTAAGTCTAATCTAAATGACAGTATAAAAAACATACGAAGTGCAATGCAGATGGATAATCATGTTTTAGCTGGTACTTCTAATAATGTGAATAACGTAACATTTAATCAGTATAATACTTCACCTAAAGCTATTGACAGCTTAGAAACATATAGAAATACACAAAAACAATTAAAATTATTTAAAACATGGAAAGGGGAATAAGTAATGTTTAGACTTTGGGTAGAAAATGAAAAAAACGAAAAGGAAGAACTTACTAGCTCATCTTTTTATGAAAGTATAATTATAGATGGACTATTACCGCCTAAAGCAACGTTTAATAGTACGTCTGTAGCTGGGAAAGATGGTGAAATTCAAAATAGTGCAAGAGTAGGGATTAGAGATATAAGCATAACAGTAAAGCCAGCATATCCAGTTGAAGAAAACAGACAGAGACTGTACAGGTATTTTAAAGTAAAAAAAGAAGTTAAATTATACTTTAAAAATGAAAATAGAGATCTTTTAATATCTGGAAAAGTAGAAGGTTTTGATGGTTCATTATTTGCTCAAAAGCAGGCAATAATTATAGAGGTTAGATGTTTTGAACCATATTTTAAAGACCGTATAGAAAGAGCTGTAAATATGGCTTCTATAATAGATCTTTTTGAGTTTCCTTTTTCAATCGAAAATGAAGGGCTAGAATTTTCAAGGATCGATAAAGCATTAACACAAAATATATATAATGCTGGAGATACTGAAACAGGATTGATTATAGAGCTTTCAGCAAGTGGAGAGGTAGTTAATCCTACTATTTACAACGCTGATACAAGAGAATATTTTGGATTAAATATAACAATGCAGTATGGTGATCTAATAAGAATTAATACAAATGTATTTAATAAAAAAGTAGAGCTAGTACGCTATGGAGAAACAAGAAATATTATTAATAACATTCTAAAGGGAAATAAGTGGTTTAAAATTACACCAGGAGATAACTTATTTACTTATCAATGCGAAAGTGGAGAAGAATTTTTAAATTTTAAATTCATTTATTCTAATCTATATGAAGGTGTATAGCTATGGAACTTTATGTATTAAATAAAGACTTTGAGATTATAGATTTTATAGATACATTTATTTCTTTAGAATGGGTTAAAAGATATTTTGATACTGGTGATTTTGTATTAAATACTATAGCTGATTTGAAAACCGTAAAAACATTACAAAAAAGAAATTATCTTGTTAGAGAAGATGATGAAAGTATTATGATCATTGAAAAAATAAATATTGTAACCTCTACAGAAGGAGGAAATAAAATAGCAGTTTCTGGTAAGTCCATTGAGTCAATTTTAGCTCGCAGGATAATATGGACTCAAACAAATAGTAAATCTGGAGAAACAGCAGAAGCATTTATAAGAAGGCTTGTAAACGAAAATGTGATTAATCCATACGATCTAAAAAGAAAGATACCAAAATTAAAGTTAGGGGCTTTAAAAGGTTTTAAAGAAACAATAGATAAACAGGTTACAGGTGATAACTTATTAGATACCATTATATCAATTTGTCAAGCTTATAATTACGGTTTTAAAATAACTATGGATAATGAAGGCTGGCTAGTGTTTGATCTGTATAAAGGTGAAGATAGAAGTTATAACCAGTTTATTAATCCTTATGTAATTTTTAGTGATGATTTTGACAATATTATCAATACAGAATATGAATATAATGAAACAAATATAGCTAACGTTGCTTTAATTGGCGGTGAAGGCGAAGGAACAGACAGAAAATATCAAGCAATCGGTGAAAGTGAAGGTTTTGATAGATATGAGCTTTTTGTAGACGCTAAAGACATTTCAAGCAATAACGGAGAAATAGCAACAGCAGAATATAATAAACTTCTTATTGAGCGTGGAAATGAAAAAATAGCCGAAAAAACTTTTACAGAGTCATACTCTGGAGAAGTAGAAACTACATTAACCTATAAATATAAGGAAGATTATGATTTAGGTGATATTGTACAAACTGTTAATGAATACGGAATAGAAGCAACACCTAGAATTATAGAAGTTATAGAAAGTAAAAACGAAAACGGTTATAGAGTCGTGCCGACTTTTGGAACTTGGGAGGTGTAATAATGGCACTAATAACAGGATATTATAATTCATTAAATGGAGATAGAAAGTATAATGCGGAAACAATGTCTAAATATTTCGCTGGGTTGTTTACACGTGGAGTATTACAGAATTATAACGGTAAATTCGTTGTAACAGCTAATGGTGGCATGAAGATAAACATTAAAACTGGTAAGGCTTTTTTTAGTGATGGTAAATGGATTGAAAATACAGCAGATATTATTTTAACTTTAGACCCTAGTGATGTAATATTAAATAGAATTGATAGAGTTGTATTAAGAAATGATAAGAATGAAGGTGTTAGAAATGCTAATGTTTTTTTGAAAAAGGGGACACCTGGAACTAATCCAGTAGCTCCAGCACTTCAAAATGATACATATATTGAAGAATTATGTTTGTGTGAAATTAGGATAAATAAACTAGCTGAAAATATTACACAAGCTAATATTACTAATACAATACCTAATACCTCATTATGCGGATATGTTACAGGTTTAATAGATCAAGTAGATATAAGCGATTTATACATACAGTATGAAACTGCTTATAAAGAGTTTTATGATAAAAGTAATAAAGAGTTTGAAGATTGGTTTCAAAATATAAAAGAAAACCTTTCTACTTCTACTTTATTAAGACAGTATACTAATAGAGCGGTTACAACAAAGCAGGATCAAACAGTTATTGATATTGGAATACCTCAATATAACCCAGATTTAGATATTTTAGAAGTATTTATTAACGGTGTATTTATAATGGAAAGGAAAACAGAAGGACAGGGGTATACTAAAAATAAAGGTCAAATTGTTTTAAACTTGCCTTTAGATATTAACCAGGATATATATTTTAAAGTCTATAAATCTATTGATGGAGAAAAGGCTGTAACTGTTATTGAGCAAGTTGAAGAGTTACAAAATAAAGTTGCAAAGTTAGAGGAAAAAATCGAAGCATTAGAAAAAGCCTAGAAATAGGCTTTTTATGTTAGATATATATAAAAGGTATATATTAAAATATAGCGAATATTCGCATTTTTAAATTGACATTATAGCGAATATCCGATATAATATATTTGTAAGATAGAGATAGGGGAAAGGAAACCCGACATGATAGTAAAACTAATCGTTACTTGCTTGTATTATTTATTAAAAGACAAGCAATACGAAGTCGAAAAGATTACTATTGTTGTTAAACAAAATAAAAAGAGATAGACAACATCTCTTAACTCGCTAAAATTAAATATGTCCTATCTCTATTCTTACTCTAACATATTTTTATTAAATAGTCAAAAGGGAGAGTTAAGGTTATGGAAAATGATTATTATTATATTACATACGATATGAATAATAATGTTGTTGAAAGAAGTTTTTATGAAAACTATTCCGATAAAAAAAAGAATATGACAAGATAATATTAAGGACAGATAATATATGCTATAAAGAATTATGGTACGAGAATTTAAACATTGAGGATCACCAAGAGTTACTAGAAAAAAAAGAAATAGATGAAAATGCTATAAGATTTATAAGGGGGGTGTGAACATGAATAAATTTAAAGAACTGTTACAAGAAAAGGGCTATACAGCATATAGATTAAATAAAGAACATGGTATTCCTACGAATACAGTTAATGATCTTTGTAATGGTAAGACAGCTTTTTCTAAAATTAGAGTTGAGACTGCTTTAAAACTTTCACAATCTCTTGGTATGACAATCGAAGAAATTTATTTATATTTATATGAATAATTGTGGTGAAATTTTGGTGTGAAAACTAAAAATAAGTAAAAATAATTAGAAATAAAACAACGTATTTAGTAGGTTTTGGGGCTGTGATAGTTTAAACAATGGCTTAAATTTTTTTCCCTTCGTGGACGCCATTTGATTAAAAATAGCTCTAAACCAATGGTTTGGGGCTTTTTATTTTACTTATGGTGTGGTCGTGGTGTAAAAATAGTAAATAAAATAAAACCGATTAAAAAGCTGGCTACATATTTTTAATCGGTTTTCATTTTATTTATTAATAATCTTCTAATATGTTTAAAACTTTTTTTCTGGTTTCTGGGAACATATGGGAATATCTTTTTTCAACCATATCTTTACTGTGTCCGAGACGTTCAGCAATAACTAAACTATCAAGACCTCTATTAGCAAGTAAAGAGACATGGCTGTGTCTAAAGTCATGTATTCTTATTTCTGGAATTTTTATCTTATTAATGCGGTTGCACTCTTTAATGTACTTATTTTTCTTGTTTTCAACTGTTTTATGGGATATGGGCTTAAATACACCAAACATATAACAAGCGTCATTAAAACCATCTATATTGCTTTGCATTTGTTTTAATAACTTCATTCTTTCAATCAGTGACGTTTGAATAAATATTATTCTGTTTGTTCCATTTTTTGGAGTTGCAGTTATTTTTTTTAGTTTATTATCAAAGTTACTGTGAATACTTAAGGTTTTAGTTTTAAAATCTATATCTTCCCATGTTCTGGCTTGTAATTCAGATATACGCATACCCGTCCAATATAATAAATCAAATAAAAGTTTATCTTCAAAATCATCTATTACATTTATGAAAAGGGTGAACTCTTCTAAAGTCCAGTATTTCATTATCGGCTTAGGTTTTGTATGATCTTTAACCTGTTCTAAATAGTCGAAAGGGTTTTTTTGTATAATTCCTTTTCTAACAGCAAAGTTTAAAATAAGCGAGAGTTTAGTTTGTATTGTTTCCAGGTAACTGTTAGAGTAATTCTTAGTTAATAGCTCTTCCTGCCATTTTTCAATAACACGCACATTTATTTTATCTACATACATACCGCCAAAAAAAGGGGTTAGCTGTTTTTCAATCGTTTTTTGATAATCATATAGGCTTCTTGGTTTGATCCTGCTTTTTTTATATTCTAAGAAGAGATTAACAAGCTGTTCAAACTTTATACGCTTTGTTGTTAAGTTTTTAGCACTTATAAGAAAGTTTCTTTCAGCTTCTTTAGCAAGTGTTGAACTTTGAAAACCTCGTTTTTTGTATCTTTCGCTTTCACCAAAAATATTTATAAATGATCCTTCATAGAACCAAGTTCCTCTTACTTTGTCTTTATATACTGGCATATTGATTGCTCCTTTTATATATTATAGATATTTAATATAATTTATGATAAAATGAGCATGATAAAAACGAGTGACTATTGTTTTTTATCATGCATGATGTGTTACCAGCACATCAGTTAAAGTCATGTGTTACCAGCACGTGACTTTTTTACATTTCTTTCATAATTTTTAATAATTAGTACATAATATACATATGAAAGTTAACATCTGGAAAATCCGAAATGAGAGGGGATTGTCTTTAGATGATTTAGAATTGCTGACGGGTATTAATCGTAACAGAATAAACAGGATAGAACAGGAAAACCCAAAGTATTTTCCGAATATTCTTGAGTTAGAAAAAATAGCCGAAGCTCTAGACCTAAAAATTATAGATCTGTTTGACTCAGATTACAAAATGTAATGTCAAAATGTCAATAGGGAAAAGCAATTTATTTCATATATGAGATAAATTTATAAATTAATTTCATTACCTACCCACTTTCCTGCATAAGTATTATAATTATGTAGGAAAGGAGAACGGGGAGAAATGAATGACATAGCTGTGTACAGAGAACACATTGTAGAACTTCTATATAAAACTGATAATATAAAAGCTGTCATTTTTATATATAGGTATCTTGATAGGGTGTTCAATAAAGCCGATTAATTTCGGCTTTTTTTATTTGCCTGCTAATTCATCAACTACTCGTTTAAATAGCAATAAATCTTCATCACTTAAATTTACTATAGTTCTAAGGATATTTTTATAAAATTCATCTTCTCCAGAGAGTATCTCATCTACTTTATTTAATAGGTCAACGTCCATATCGTTAAACATATCACCTACACCCTCTTTAAGCCATGCACTACTGACATTAAATTCTTTACAAATAAGTTTAATCATTGGTTCACTTATTTTATTTTCTCCTAGTTCTAATTTAGAAATGGCAGTTTTACCAACTCCTAATTTACGTCCAAAGGCTTCTTGACTAAGATTTAAATTTAATCTTAGTTTTTTTAATCGTGTATTCATATTATCAACTCCTTTAAACTTAGTATACTCCATCAAGTCCCTTATAGCAACTTTTTTTAGAAAAATAGTTGACTAAATATATAAAAGGGACTATAGTGTAGATGTAAGGGACACGGAGGTGAAAAAATGAACTTAGAAAATGAATTAGCAAAAAAAGAAGCTCTTGAAAAAGCAGAGCGTGAAAAAATCATACTTGATACTCTGGAGACTACAAAAAAAGTCGGTACAGTTGATCAAGTGTCAAAAACATTTATTGTCGGTGTTTTAACTGGTATCCAGTTGAAAGATGGTAACAAAAATCAAGACAACGGTTAGGGGTGAACAGAATGAACAAACATAAGCTATTAGAAGCAGGAGAAAAAGGAATTATTGAAGGTTTTGAAAATGAGAGAAAAGAAATTCTTGAAATATCTCAATCAATGTATGAAAAGATAAAACACTTTGGGCAAGAAGATAGAGAAGCAATATTAGATATTATGAGAGCATTATCTAATATTTGTGGTAGATAAAAACACACCTAGTAGTAGAGTACGATCCACTATTAAGTGTGTCATATATAAATTATTAAATTTCTATAGAGCAAATTTAGTAAAGTATATAAATTAAAGTGAGGTGAATACATGAAATTAAAGGTATACAGAAAATCATTGAAAATGAAACAGTATGATATAGCAAAATTAGTAGGAGTATCAAAGTCATATTACTCAAAGATAGAATCGGGTATTCAAAATCCAAGCTATGAATTTTTAAGAAAATTTAAACAAGTTTTTCCTAAAGCAAGTATAGATGATATTTTCTTTTCAGAAAAAACAAAATACTAGTCATGGTGTGTTCATAACTAGCATTTGTCTAAATTTGTTTACTCTATAACTTTGCAAAATAGTTTTATTATCGTTTAAGAAAGTAATCTAAATAAAACTAAATACACTATAACACACACAATGCTTCTATGAAGTCACTATCACTTACGCAATTTTAGTTTTGCGTAAATAGCCTTAATGCTATGTTTAAGGTTTGCCCTTTAGCTGATAGTTTATATGGGTACTCTCCAGTATTTTATACACTATAAATCTCCATTAATAGCGCCATATATAAAGAGAACGGGGCAAGGTCAAAAGTTTGGTCAAAATAACCACTCTCCAATCTCGCCACATAGGCATTATAAATTATATCACAATATGGAAACTTAATAAATGAAAGGATAGAAAATAGAAAATGTGTAGATCAGATATAAATAATGTTCGTGAAGATATTTTGTTAAAGGGTTATGCATCAGTCACTGATGTAATGAAATTTATACCTTGTGGGTATGATAAAGCAAAAAAAATAATTGATGAAATTACTAAAATGGTTGAGGAAAAAGGGAAAAGAGTTTTTATCGGTATTAGATCAGTTTATTTGCTACCGTATGTAGAATTAACTGAAACACAAGTTCATAAGTATGCTGAACTTGAACGTGAAAAGATGGCTGCTAAAGAGGAGAAGAATGGAAAATGATTATAAATATTAATATTGAAACAAAAAAAGAAATTAGCGAAAAAAAATTAGATAAAAGTATTAATAAGTTTATACGTTTTGTTGATTTCTTTGGAAAGACAAAGAAATATCAAGTTTTAGTTATTTCTAATGGTGAGGCAAAGATAAAGAAAAAAGCCTTACATGAGTAAGGCTTTATTTTGGTTGTTCGATCATATCATAATCAATATAAATATTGTCATTTTTATTTTGGTGTGCTGATAAATATAAGATTTTTGGAATTAAATCGCCTTCAAATTCCTCTTCGTCACAAATAGTTAGATCAACATAATTCATACCATCATTTTTCATTTTGATAATTTGGTCAAGCAACTCTTCAACATTAACAGTAATATTATCACTCATTTGTTTATCACCTCCTTTCAAGGTGAATTATAGCAAATAAATAAATTTTTTAAATAACTATGGCTATTGTTAAGCAAATAAAAACAAATATTAAGGAGGAAAACTGAAAATGAATAGAAAAGAACCGTTTTTAGATAGACACCCAAAAACAGCTTTATATATTTCTATTGTAGGATTGCTAAGTTCAATTATTGCTTTAATAGTGCGAGTATTGCGATAAAGAAAGAAGGTGAAAAAATGTATATTCATGAAGCAGTAAAAAAAGCACTTGAAGAAAACAAGTGCATAACAATATTAACAGAGTGTAGAAATATTGTTTTTAAAATAAAACCAACTAACAATCCAGAAGAAAATTGTAAATTAATATATGCAGATGGAACACCAGCACCAAAAAATATATGTGCTTTATCTCATGGCTGGCAACCAGACGCTGATAGATTAATGAGTAATGATTGGATTGTTGTTGATTAATATAACAGGTTAAAAGAATTATAGGAGGATTAAAGATGAAAATAAAAAGAAGTGTTCTGATCATGTTTAATTTAGCAACCATCTTATTGCTTTCTATTGCTGTACTTGATACACAAAAAAACAGGAAGCTGTATATAGATGAAAGGGCTAGAAATTCATTATTAACAATGGAGATCAACGATAGAAATAATACTATTGCAGAACTGGAAAATAAGTTAAAAAATTTTGAAGGAGCGGATAGTAAATAAGCTATATGAGAGGTAGAAAGTATGAACGATTTACAAGTAATTAATTATAAAAATGAGCGTGTATTGCTAACAGGTCAATTAGCAGAAAGCTACGGAACAACAAATCAGATCATTACAAACAATTTTAATAGAAATAAGGAAAGATACGAAGAAGGAAAACACTTTATTTCATTAGAAGGTGAAAAAAAGAAAGTGTTTATTAACCAAAATCAAATTGATTTTGGTTCATTAAAGAACGCAAAAATAATATATCTTTGGACGGAAAGAGGGGCATTTTTACACGCTAAATCATTAAATACAGATAAAGCCTGGGAAGTATACGATTGTTTAGTAGAACATTACTTTAAAGTTAAAGATACTGGTTATAAAATACCATCTACACCAATGGAAGCGCTAGGATTAATGTTTGAAGTACAAAAACAAACAGATAAAAGATTAGAGCACCTGGAAAACAATATGACTATTGATACAACACAACAGTATCATTTGGAGAAAATGGCTAAAAACAAGGTTATTAAATTATTAGGCGGTAAAAATTCAAGTGCTTATCTTAAATATTCTAAAAAGGTTTTTGCTCAATTGTGGAGGGATTATAAAGATTATTTTAAGATCCCATCTTATAGAGATACTTTAAAAGCTAAATATCACGAAGCAGAAGAATATTTAAATACTTGGTATCCAAGCAATAATTTAAAGATGGAGATTGAAGAAGCTAACAGATTTGATTATTAAAAATAAAAGAAAAAACCGTTTATAAATGCTCACAACATTAAACGGTTTTCAGCTAAATATAATTTTTTAGACACCTATATTTTAGCACAGGTGAGAAAAATTGTAAATGAAATTTAGTTGTTTTTAAGCGTTTAAAAGTCCTCGTAATGGATATTAACAACTCAACGAAAGAATTATAAAGGTAATAATATGAGCAGTAAGAAAAAGAACAGCTATATAGACTATAGCTATGATGATACGTTTGAAGATCCTTTAGACATGGCTAACGAAAGTCTAATAGAAAAGTTATTAGAAAGTGGATCTATTAAAAGTGTTTATGCAACTAAAACTATTAAAGCTGGTGAACAGTTTGAAATAGAGATATACCCAGAGTTTACAAAAAAAGAAAGTAAATTATACAAATTAAAAAAGATAAACAAGGCACAAAGAAATTTAAATGATAGATACGCTAGAAAAAGAGTAGAAAGATTAATCAATACTAATTTTTCTAAAAATGATTTATGGATAACTCTTACATATTCTAATGATCATTTACCTGCTTCATTAGACGAAGCATTAAAAAATATAAAAAATTACATAAGAAGGATCAATTATAAAAGAAAAAAGTTAGGCTTAGAAAAAGCTAAATACATCTATGTTACAGAGCATAGCAAAGAAAAGAAAATACGGTGTCACCATCATTTGATAATGGACCATGGGTTAAGTATGGACCTTGTGGAAAGTATGTGGAAATGTGGAAAACGCAACAATGTTAGAAAAGTTGATCCAGATGAAAACGGGTTAAGTGGACTGGCTAATTACCTGGTAAAAGACCCTAAAGGGAGTAAACGCTGGTGCAGTAGTACTAATTTAAAGAAACCGAAAGAAAGTAAAAGCTACAGCAACTTTAAAGCAAGTCACGTTAAGAAGTTTGTTAGAACTCCAGAAATTATCCAGCAGAGAATGGAACACAAGTATAAAAATAAAATCTATTTGCGACATGAAATTAGATATAACGAAATAAACGGTAGATTTTATATTTATGTTCGTATGCGTGAAAGGAGAAAGGAATGAAAAAGAGCGAGATTAAAGAAAAGATAAAACCTTATCTTCTGGAAGAAAAACTAGACGAGAAAGCAGAAAGAACACAGAAACAGTATGAAAGAGTAATAACAATGTTTGTTAATTCTTTGAAAAATGAAGAAGTTACTAAAACTGATTTAATGGAGTTTAAAAGTTATTTGATAGATAACTATAAGCCTAAAACTGTTAGCAATTATATTGTTATTGTTAATAAATTTATCAAGTATCTTGAGCTTACAAGTAACGGCGATAATGATTTTGATTTTGACAAACTGAAAAAATATTACTCTAAGCAGACTTTGAAAAACATAAAAATTCAGCAAAAGGCTTCATTAGAGGAAGTTTTAGAGCCAGAAGATTTAAAGCGTATGTTAAGAATGGCTAAAAAGAAAGACTATGAAATGTATTTGATCATGAAAATATTTTCTTTTACTGGCATACGTGCTGGAGAGCTTAAGTTTTTTACAGTAGAGAATATAGCAAGTAATTATATTGAGGTAAGAAACAAAGGAAAGATACGTGAAATAATATTGCGCCAGGATCTAAGAAAAGATCTATTAAACTACTGCAAAGATAAAAATATTACTTCTGGCTATATTTTCAAAGGAAAAAAAGATGAAACTATGTTACATCATACAACTGTTTACAACCGTTTAAAAAAGGTTGCTGGAATGTGCCGAGGTATAAAAATAGACAAGGTACACCCTCATAGTTTTAGGCATTTATTTGCTATTAAGTTTATGCAGGAGGGTGGAGATATTAGTGAGCTTAAAGATATATTAGGTCACTCCAGCATTGATACAACAAGTATTTATACTAGAACCACTGCTAAAATGAAGCGTAAAAGATTAGAAAAGATGAAATATTAAGAAAGGATTATTAGAAAGAAGTATGAAAGAAATTAATTTATTATCACTTTTTAGTGGGATTGGAGCTTTTGAAAAAGCATTAAATAAATTGGAAGTAAAATATAATTTAGTTAATTATTGTGAAATAGATAAATACGCATCTAAAGCCTATTCAATGGTGCATAAGTGTAGCGAAGATAAAAATTTAGGTGATATAACAAAAATCGATACAACAGCATTACCAAATGATATTGATTTAATTACATATGGTTTCCCTTGCCAAGACATAAGTTTAGCTGGAAAACAAAAAGGCTTTGAAGCAGATGGCGAGAGAACAAGAAGTGGGCTATTCTTTGAAGCATTGCGAATTATTGAAGATACAAAGCCACGCATTGCAATCGCAGAGAATGTGAAAAACCTTACCTCTAAGAAATTTTCGAAAGAATTTGATATTGTTCTAAGTTCTTTAGAAGAAGCGGGATATAACAACTATTGGAAAGTATTGAATGCAAAAGATTTTGGTATTCCGCAAAATCGTGAACGTGTATTTATAGTATCTATCAGAAAAGATTTGGATAATGGAATGTTCAAGTTTCCTGATGGGTTTGAACTTCAATTAAGATTAAAAGATATGTTGGAAGATGAAGTTGATGAAAAATATTACTTAAAGGGTTTGAAAACATTTTTCATAAAGAACTCTTTTGATATGGAAGCTAAAGGGAATGGCTTTAGGTTTGAACCGCATATAAAAGAAAATGCAGATATATCAAAAACAATAACAACATGTGCCGGAAGTAGAATGGACGATAATTTTATTATAGAGGGAATAGATACAGAAAACACAAAATTTAAATTTGATAGTAGTAATCCTATTTTGGTAAAAGAAGCAACAAAAAAAGGATATGCAGAAGCATATGAAGGAGATAGTGTGAATCTTGAACAGCCTAACTCAAAGACAAGAAGAGGAAAAGTTGGAAAACAAGTTGCACAGACATTAACAACTTCATGTAATCAAGGGGTTGTTGAACCTAAAATAATAAGAGTTGGTAAAACAAAAAGCGGTGGGCAAAGAAGTGAAATTATAAGTGGTGAAGGTATTTCAAGTTGTTTATCTGCTACTGATTATAAACAACCAAAACAAATTGAAAATAATTTAAGAATACGTAAATTAACACCATTAGAATGTTTTAGACTGATGGGGTTTGATGATGAAGATTTTAATAAAATTACAGGAATATCAAATACACAATTATACAAACAGGCTGGTAATAGCATTGTTGTTGATGTATTAGCTAATCTATTTAGAGAAGTATTTATAGCTGTTGACTTTGAAATAAAAAATAATGTAGTAGCTTATGAGCAGACAGTGCTAGATGATTATATAAAAGAAGAAGTTAAAGATACACCGGTTGTTGTTACTGTAAAAGAAGCTAGTGTTAGCAGTAAAAATATGATCTTGTGGGAAGATTTAGATACCCTGGTGGGTAAACCTCTGTATGATGGAAATATAAAACAGTGGCGAATATTGAGCGAATACAGAAGAAACAAAGAAGGTTATTATGTAGGCTTTACAGATACAAATAAGCTAGTAAAACTTGATATTAATAATACACATTTATATAAAAATAAAATTGCATAAAGAAGGAGTTAAAAATGAGCGAAGAATGGAAGAAAGAACTATTAACTAAGTATTTTATGGCAACATTCAACTTTACAAAAGTAGAAGCAGAAAATGTAATTAAACAGTATTTTAAAGATGAAATAACTTTAGAAGAAGAAAAAGTTAAAGAAGTTATATTATTCTAGGAGCTTTTAAATATGGCAACGGGTAGACCAAAACAACATTTTTTATTGTTGGATATTAACGATATTACATTAGTATGCGGTTCAATGTACAGTGATGAATTAGTAAGACTGTTAAATATAAGGCATAACTATTTATCTAGCTGGCTGACATTCAACGGTATTTTAGACGGTAAGTATTATGTTGTAGAAGATGAATAGAAAGAAGGCAAAAAAAATGAATGTACATAATTTAAAGATTAGACCTAATTATTTTAAAGATGTTATAGCGGAAGTTAAAAAATTTGAAATTAGATTTAATGATAGAGGTTTTGAAGTTGGTGATCTAATTGTATTAGAAGAATTTGATAACAAAGGATTACGTTGTATTGGGAATTAAACTAAGACCAGATATAGGAGCGTATTTATAAATATGAAAGTAAGAAACTGTTTAAAAATAGGTATTGATTACTCGATAGGTGTAGATTGTACTGGAGTAGCAATAACATTCAAAGATCAATATAGATTAAGGGCATTTTTTATAGAGGATAGTTTTAATAAATCTAAAAAAATGCCTAGAAAAAAGAAGAAGATATTAAGAAAATCATTGTTTAGAGGAGTTAATAAAAAAGAAAGAAAAAAAATAAAGAAATATTTGAAAGGATAGAAAACAATGAAAGTAACTTATGAAGAGTTTAACGAATTGCAAACACAGCAAAAAATAAGAGATTACGCACAGGAAGCATTTAATATATTAATTTGTTTAAATCAAATTATCGAAGAAAAACACAATAAACAAATTATAAAAATGACGAATGAAATTAAAGATATTGAAAATGAAGCAGTTGAAAATATTAGAAAAATGATCGAAGTGATTTAGAAAGTGGTGAAAAGAAAAATAGTTAAATGGTTAGTATGTCATAGGTTTTTAAAATTAGCAGAGATTATAAGACCATCTTTAGCATTTTATTATCTTATTAATTTAATGAGGGAGGTTAGCGAACCATGACAGATGTAATATGCACTATGAAAGATTGTATACATAGATCAAAAGTTCCAATGAGAAAGTTTGCCATGACAAATGGTGAAAAGTGTTATAAATGTACCTTAAAAGAAATTATAATAAGAGATTTATTAGAACTAGAACTATACGAGTTAATAGATGAAGATTTGCCATGCTGTAACAGATATGAAAGAAAGGAAGAGTAGCAAACAATGAAAGCAAAAATAATAATGTTTTATATAGATGATTTATGTTTATTCAATGTAAAAGATATACAAGTATATGATGAAGAAATTGAATTTACATATTTTGATAGTGATGAAGAAAAAGAAAAAGGTATAGAAACAGTAAAAAGAATACCAAGAGAACAAATGCGAATGTATAAAGTATATGATTTATAACAGTAAAAAAGTATCAAAAGTTTTTTATTAGTGAAACAGCTTGAAAACATTGGTATTACTAGGGTTTAGAGTGATAACTCCAATCGAAATAATACAGGGTTATCTTGATAGTAAATACACAGTAAAAGGAGTGGAAAACATGGATAAATTAGATGTTCAAGAAATAAATTATATACTTTCAATACTAGAATTTAAAGCATATGAAAGTGTTGTTTATAGTGCTAGTGAAATGGAATTTCTAGAAAGAATGATTAATAAATTGCATAAACAAAAAGAAGCATTAATGAAGGAAGTGAAAGATGATGATTAATATTGATGAAAAAATGAAAGAAGTTGAAAAATACTTTAAAGATAAAGAGTTTGCATATGAAATAGAAATAGAGACATATGAAGTAGTTAATGGTTCGTTATATGTATGTGTGAATTATCCATATAGTGGTGATGAATATGTTTTTGATTATGAATTATCAGCAAATGAAATTATTAAAGAAATGATGAAAAAAATTAAAGAGTCATTAGAATGTATGGAATTAGATATACATGATTGGATTAATACGATAGATAAAAAAATAAAGGAAGTGAAAGGCGATGATTAAGCAACTTAAAAAGAAGATAAGAAGAAATTATTATAAATCATTTGATAGAAATAAAGAAGTTATTGATCAATTAATAAAAATGAGTAATTGTGTAAGTGAAAAGCTAGACGAAGTTATTAATAAAATAAATGAATTAGAAGTACGCATAGACAAATTAGAAAATAAGGTAAAAACTCTAGAAGGCTTGCAAAAACTTTAGAAATAGGAAAGGATATAAAAATATGATTAATTTATTTGAAAATAAAGATTTAAAATTAGAAGTGAGAACTTTATTAAATGAAGATGGAAGCATTTCTATTAATTTAGAAGATGTCACTAGGAGGTTAGGTTTTATTACCGTAGCCACAAGTGGCAATGAGGTGGTTAGATGGGAGAGAGACAATCCATACTTACAAGAAATTGATTTTCACCCACAAATGGGGGAAAGAAGTAGTCAGATGGTCTAGAGTAGGGGGTGAAAAAAATGAATGCAGTAGAATTATTTAAAATCAATTATGATGCTGATCGCATAACGTTATCTGCTAGAGATTTACATGAGTTTTTAGAAGTTGAAACACCATTTAAAAAATGGTTTGGAAGAATGGCAGAATATGGTTTTCAAAAAAATATTGATTATAGAGAAGTTATGGACAAAATTGTCCATAACTCTCAAGGTGGACGTCCATCAACTGATTATGAAATCACACTAGATATGGCTAAAGAGATTGCAATGATCCAGCGTAATGAAAAAGGCAAAGTAGCCCGTCAATATTTCATTGAAATTGAAAAACAGTGGAATAGCCCAGAGAGGGTAATTGCAAGAGGCTATATTGAAGCTAAGAAGCAATTAGACACTTTAAACCAAAAAGTAATTGAAATGCAACCTAAAGTAGATTACTTTGATAATTTGGTAGATAGAAACCTTTTGACAAGTCTAAGAGATACAGCAAAAGAATTAAAAATAGGTCAAAAGTTATTCAACAACAAGTTACTGGAAGATGGTTATTTATATCGAGATCAAAAGAATAAATTGAAGCCATATCAAAAATATTTAGACAAGGGCTTGTTTGAATTAAAGGAGTTTACTTCTAAGTATAATAACCATGCTGATGTTCAAACATTAGTAACTCCTAAGGGTAGAGAAACATTTAGATTAATTTATTGTAATTCATGATATTAATTAGTTCTTTGAAAATTAAATACCTTCTAAGATTGTGATAAAATTATATTGACTTATCGTACCCACACTAATATACTATTGTTGTGGGTACAATAACAGGAGGTGAATAGATGGTACCTAAAGTAGGACGCCCTAAAATTGAAAATCCAAGAAATAGCAGTTTTAAATTAAGAATGAATGAAGAAGAAAATAATATGCTAGAACAATGTGCAAAGTTATTAAAAATTTCTAAAACTGATGTTGTTATTATGGGGATTAAAAAAGTATATGATGAATTAAATAAGGGCAAATAAAAAGTACCCGCGTAGAAACTTGGCGGTTTCGCGGATACTGGTTCTCACAATCTACAAGAGATTGCTTTAACATTATACCATATGTTAAATCTAAAGGGCAACCTCTTGTATATTTTCGTAGTACACAAAAATATTAGGAGGTTTTTATTATGGAACAAAGAGAAAAAATTAAAAATTATATTACAGAATATTTGAAAGAAATTAATGATACCAAGTCATTAATGTTTATATACAGATATACGGAAAAAGTTGCGTTAATAAATGGAAGAATTGGATATGAAACACAGAAAAAACAGCAACATCAGAAATAAGCGTATATAAGTTTAAGGGAAGAAAGGGCTATAAATGGACGCATTAGAGATTGTAGAAACAGTATTAAAAAATCGTACACCATATGAAAAGGTAGTTTATTTATTAAAGACATATAAAGATTTGAATAGTGGTAAAAAAATAAATGATGAATATAGAAACGTTATAGGCTTCATGGATAAAGCAATAAACTTAATAGCAGATGATGAATATATCGACATTATTAAATGTTTATATGTAGATGGATTAACATATGATGAAACAGCGGAATTAATACAAATGGATAAAAGAACATTATACAGACAGCGAAGAAGGCTTATTAAAAGGCTTGCTATAATAATTTACGGTGACAGGGCTTTGTTATAAAGCCCTTTTTTTGTCTAAAGGACGATATTAAATTTTATAGGTTGTCAAAAACGTGTCAAAAAAATGTCAAAAACGTGTCAAAAATGCGCCCATGAAAAAATTATAAATAAATCTTATGATTTTTATATAAGTGAAGGAGGTTTTATATGGAAATTTTACAAGATTATATTGTGCCTATTACATTAGCGACGTGTTTTTGTATCGGTTATAT
>PPYF01065670.1_pt1 | contig 30999 bp, 18 predicted proteins | sample 1559871 | NCBI WGS metagenome assembly PPYF01 (sample SAMN08240021, study PRJNA423297) | Human gut metagenome, whole genome shotgun sequencing project.
TAGCAACAGTACTCATATTTGGCATTTTTTGCCCACTGTTATATAACTAGCCCCTATAGCAAGCAAAAAGCAGGCCGCAACCCATGGCAGCGGCCTGTTTGGAGTCCAAAAGAGGCGCTAAGCGCTGTAACCCATCGCCTGCAGCACAAACATGACGACCGTGAGCACCGTAATCACGGCGATAGTCGCCCAAGTGAGCACGTTCCACACGCGGCCGTTGCGGTTGGCACCCATAATGTGGCGATCCGCCGCGATAACCACCTGGAATACCAAGACTACAGGCAGTAGCACGCCATTGATGACCTGTGAGGTCATCATAATCTGGAACAGATCGACGCCGGGCATAAGCACCAGCACGGCAGAGATACCGATGATGGCCGTAATGATGCCGCGATAGACCGGGGCCTCGTCCCAGCTGCGGTCGGCACCGCGCTCCCAGCCAAATGCCTCGCAGATAGCGCTCGACGTAACGCCCGGCAGCACGCAGGCGGCCAAGAAGCTCGCCGCGACCAGGCCCGAGGCAAACAGTACCGTGGACCACTGACCCGCAATAGGCTCCAGTGCGCGGGCGGCATCGGCAGCATCGCTAATCTGAATGCCCGCCGGGAACAGCACCGTACCGGTCGTGATGATAATGAAGCCCGCAATGATATCAGCAGCGATCGAGCCGCTCACGGTATCGATACGCTGCAGCACGATGTCGTCCTCGCCCGCGTTCTTATCGACCACGTTGTTCTGCGCCAAGAAAATCATCCACGGCGCGATGGTGGTACCGATCGTTGCGACCACGAGCGACACGTAGCTGGGGTCATTTTGAATGTTAGGCACGACCAGGTCGACCGCGACCTCACCCCAGTTGGGGCCAGCCATAAACGCGGCGACAATATAGGTCACGAAGACGCAGCTTACCAGCAGCAGAATCTTCTCGATGCGCTGGAAACTACCCGACATGGTAAGCATCCACACCAGCAGCGCCACCAACGGCACCGAGATGCTCGCCGGCACGCCAAAGAGAGCAAGGCCGCTGGCGATACCCGCAAACTCCGAAATGGTCACAGCCGTGTTGGCGATCAACAGCGCCGCCATAGCAAGTACACTCTTGCGCACGCCAAAGCGCTCGCGAATGAGCGATGCCAAGCCCTTGCCCGTGACGCAGCCGCAGCGCGCCGCGGTCTCCTGCGTCACGATGAGCAGCACAGTCATGACGGGAAGCATCCAGAGCATCTTGTAGCCATAGCTGGCGCCCGCGCTGGAATACGTTGCAATACCGCCGGCGTCATTGCCCGAAAGCGCCGCCAGCAGACCGGGACCCATAGCGCCAAAGATGGCCGCGATGGTCAACTTTTGCTTGGTGCCCGACTTTTGCTTGGTATTTTGCACGCGACCACCTAACCCATGACCGACATGGTGAGCAGCACCGCAGCGGCGCAGTACGCTACGCACGAGATCATGACGGCAATAACGTTCATGGCGGTGCCCGACGTGTTGAGGTCATGCTCGTCACGCCAGAACAGCACCATCAGGTAAATCACGGCGCTCATGTTGCCAACCAGGCAAATGATGGCAGCGATATTAAAGCACCCGGTAAAGAGTTGCTCCTCAAACATGGGCGCATCGGGGAACGCAGCGGTGCGCACCAGCTGGGCGCACAGATAGGTCACGAGTGACAGAATCAGGCCCATGCCCGTGCTCTGGAAGAAGAACCCCAGATACGGCTTGGGCTCGTCGTCGTGACCGTCATACTCCAGGAAGTAGTTCTTGACGAACGACACCATGCGCGAGGCCGCCAGCAGCACGAGCGGCATGGCGCACATGGGGAACACCACCAGATGCGCGGAGCCGAGCGCCGTCCCCAGCACGGTCGCTATGATGCACGACGCGATGCCCCATACAACAACCCAGTACTGGCGATGCACGAACCAGCTGAGCACGTTCGTCGAGTCGTCCGACGCGCTATCGCCCGATCCGACACCGGCGATCTGCAGGTCCTCCTGATGCTCCTCGGCGATAACGTCCATGGCGTCGTCGAAGGTTACGATACCCAGGATATGACGGTTCTCATCGCAGACAGGGATGGCAACCAGGTCGTACTTGGTCATCTCGTCCGTTACGTCTTCCTGGTCCTCGTCGGGCGACACATAGACCAGGTCGCGATAGGCCAGCTGACCCAGCGTGGCGTCGCGGTCGGCTACGATCAGCGTGCGCAGCGAGAGCACGCCGGTGAGCATGCCGCTCGGGTCCTCGGTATAGACGTAGTAGACGCTCTCGAAGTCCTCGTCGAGCTCGCGGATCGCCTCGATGGCGTCACCGACCGTCGCCGTAGCAGGCAGGGCGACAAACTCCGAGGTCATGATGCGGCCGGCGGTGTTGTCCTCGTAGCCCAGCAGGTTACGAATCGCCTTCTCCTCCTTGACGCCCATCAGGCGCAGGAGCTTCTCGGCCTTCTCGTAGCTGAGCTCGTCGATCAGGTCGGCAGCGTCGTCCGGGTCCATCATGGCCAGCATCGACGATGCGTCGGTGTCGGACAGGCCCTCGAGCATCTCGGTCATGAGCTCGTCATCATCGAACTCAGAGATGGCCTCGGCGGCCTGGGCGGTGTCGAGCTGCGCGAACACCTGCGCACGCAGGCGCGGGTCGAGCTGCTCGATAATGTCGGCGATGTCGGCAGGGTGCAGCTCGCCAAGCGTCTTGTGCGACACCGAAAGCTGGATGTTCTTGGTCGAGCGGTCGAGCAGGTCCATGTAGGACCAGGCGATGATGTCCTCGCTGAGCGGCTTGCCCAGGTGCTTCATAAAGCCCTCGACGACATGCTCGAGCGCGGGGCTGATGGCGCGCAGCAGACCGCGGGCGCCGACCTCGGCACCCAGCAGACGCAGCTGGTTTTCGCCCGACATGGAGAACTTAATGTCGTTTACGCGCACGACCTTCATGCCCTGCGTGTCGACGATCTGCTTGTTGAGCACGTCGCGCGCCAGGAGCAGCTCCGTCGGCTGCAGGTAGGAAAAGCGGATATTAGTGGCAGACGTATTGAGATACACGCCCGTCTCGTCAATGCGATCGACCCATTTGCGCCAGCTGATCATAAACGGCGTCTTGCCGGGGCCGCGGAACGCGAGCGACGTCACGTGCGGAAAAACTTCGCCGGTAGCAATGCCAAAATCGTTGACCACGCCGAGCTTTTCGCCGTCGACGTCCAAGACCGGCAATTTGAGCATCTCACTCAGATAATTCAATGGTGCTCCCCATCATTATTCCTGCGGACCGCGGCCGAACGGGCACACTATCCGTGGACAATTGGATATGTATACGCATGCGCGGGCGGCACGCCGCTCGACGCTTACACCCCGTGCATGCGCAAAAAGCACCTGCATGGGGTCATCGACTGTATGGTCGAGGTTTGGATTTCACCTGTAACCTTTCTCTTGACCCTCATTAACCGCAGTAACTATAGCATCAGCATCGCCCTGCGGCATCGAATTTATGCTCTGCACATTGCAGGCATACCAAACGCTGACGCATCCGTGACATAGTCATTGGGGACGTTCTTAAATGACTACCCAATGACTACTCTGTGGTGTCGTCGTCCTCGGCAAGTTGGGGGAACACGGCGTCCTTGGGCATGGTGACCTTCGTCAGCGAGGTGAGCTTTTTGCTCAGCGACGTGTCCGTCTTGACCAGGTCGCTGAGCGTCACGATCTTGTAGCCGTCGGCAATGAGGCCGTCGATAATCTGCGGCAGCGCCTCGAGTGTCTGCTCGGCGCATTCGTCTCTATCGGTGAGCAGCACGATATTGCCCGGCGTCACCGAATCGAGCACCGTCGAGACCTGTTCGTCGGCACCGTTGAGCAGCCAGTCGCCCGAGTCGATATTCCACGAGACCACGGCGGAGACCAGGTCCATCGCATCAATCCAGTTTTGCTCGTCAAAGGCAGCGTAGGGAGCACGCAGCAGCATCGTCTTCACGCCGGTCGCCGACTTAATCGCATCGGTGCCTTTCGTGATCTGTTCACGTACTGCCTCACGGTCCTGACCCTTGAGCGAATCGTCGCTGTAGCTGTTGGATCCGATCTCGCACCCGGCATCGACAATCGCCTTGGCCGTGGCAGGCGAGGCCTCGGCCGCATCGCCCGAAAGGAAGAACGTCGCGGTGACGCCCTTTTCCTTGAGCACCTGCAAGATCTGCTTGGTAGCGCCGCTCGGACCCTCGTCAAACGTCAGCGCCACGTACTTTTTGTTGCCCTTGGGCGCCACGCTGGCGCACGCAACAACGCAATCGGTGGCGGGCACAACCTCGCCGCGGTCTTGCGTCTTGCCCGACTGCTCACCAATCCACACCTCGGAGCGGCCCTGGACACCCCATGTCTGCACATACTCGATAGCGCCCGTACCCTCGACCTTGAGCTTGGGCTCGATAACCGTAGCCTGAACCTCGTGCTTCTCGTAGGTGTTACGGCCATCCTTGACCGTCACCTTCTCGCCGCCCTCAAGTTCGCGGCTATCCCATTTACCCTGCTTCACGCGCTTGCCGTCGACCTTCACCGACAGCTTTTCGCCCCCATGGCGCTTGAGCACGCTGTCATCGACAGCCAGCAGGTCGCCTGCGTCGTAGGTGTCAGTCAACTCCTGGTCATCGATGAGATTCTGCAGCGTAGAGCCCACACGCACCGCGGTCTTCTGGCCGTTGAGCTCCACGTCCACACTGCGGTTGACGTAGCCCACGACGGCAGCGATAAACAGCACGAGCGCACAGCCCACGGCGATGAGCGCATAGGGCAGGCGAGACGAACGACGGGGTGTGCGGCTGTTGCCGATGCGAGCGCTGCGGTCGCTAAAGCCGCGGCTATGGTTGAGATACATCGCGCCGGGCTTACGGTGACGCTTGCGCTGACCGATGGGCAGCTGCCCCAGATCGCGGCGCGCCGTCGGACGCGCACCCGAACGCCCGTTTAAGTTGGATCCGTTTTGGCGCATGTGCCCTCCCCCATAAACACAGCAAGCCGGAGCAACAGGTCTCCGGCTTGCCTCCCATCATTTGGTACGTCGCTATTTTGTAGCTTTTGACGAGCCTCCGCTCGCCTTTTGGTATTCGTCCTTAAAGGCCTTGAACATGCCGCGCGTCTTGCCGAGCTGCTTGCCCAGTGCGCGACTGCCTTTGTCCACGGCAACCGATCCCTTGTCATCGAGCACCTTGGCGCCCTTCTTGACCTTATCGCCCACCACGACGCTTGCCTCGGCAGCCTTTGCGGCGGCGCCGCCCGAATACCCGAGCGACTTGACCTCGTCCGAAACAATCATCGCGCCGTCCGCATAGCCGCGCAGCATCGTCGGCGGCACCTGCGTGTCACCAACCAAAACACTCGAAGCAGCACCGGCGGTCACATAGAATGCCTGCACGATGCCCGAGCGTGGCTTGAACTCAACGTCCGAGCAATAGCCCACGACGTCGCCTGATTCCGTGCGCACGTCCATACCGACCCAGATGATGCAATCGTCCAGGTTGATGTCGAGGCGCTTGGCAGCGGCGGCATCGTACGTGTCCTTGACGTCATCGACCGCAATGGCGCCCTCGTAGACACCAATGGCGTCGAGCGCTACGAATCGGTCGGGACGCTCGATCATGCCCGCGATATCGGACTGGCGGACCATAAAGCCGACCACGCGCGTACCGCCCGGGGTAAAGACCGGAAAGTGAATCTTTCCGAGCTTTTTAGGGCTGCGCGACGTGCCGTCCTTTTTGATGCGCTTGTCCTCGGTAGGCTTGCGATAGATCTTGGCGCCGACAAAATCCCCGGCGCGCATTATGCCTCGGTCGAGGGCTCCGCAGCCTCGGTATCAGCCTCGACGGCGTTCTCGACCACGACGTCGGCTGCAGGCGTCACGTTGCCGCCCGAAATGGCGTCGTTGAGCTGCTCGCGCAGCTGGTCCATGCGCTCGCGGGCCAGATCGACCTTAGCGCGCAGGTCGTCGGTCTTGGCGTCTACCATCGGGCCAAAGTCATTCACCGCAGCACGGGCCTCCTCGGCGCTGTGCTCGTAGGTGTCGCGCATATTGTCCCAGGCGTCGTTGGCGATATCGGCAGCCATGGCGCGGGTCTCGGCGCCCGAGCGCGGGGCGAGGGCAACGCCGACAATAGCGCCGGCAGCGGCACCAAAAAGTGCGCCAGAGACAAAGCTGAAAGTCTTACCCATGATCATTCCTCTCCTGCGGGCACGTCGGTGCCCACCGTTTGAATGCTGTCCATTATACCCGCAGCGCATCACTTGCCGCTCCGCTCATCTGCGTACGGCAAAGGCGCAGGTACGTGATGGTGATAAACGCGTAGGCCTACTCCTGAGGCATAGCCGGCATGGCTACTGTGGCACCCGGGTCCTCGCCGGCGCCGTCCACGAGCGGCAGGCCGCCCTCATGCGCAGGTCCTGCCGGAACCGTCGCGGCACCGCCAAAGACGGCAGCAGAGGCCTCGTGGTTCTCGGCAACCGCGCCCTCGGTATCAATCGCCACCTGGGGCTCGTCGTCAAAGTTGGGGACACCCTGGGGCTCGGTGGGAACAGGCTCGGCGGTCGCATCGGCAACGGGCTCGGCGTCGGCCGGCACATCGCCCTCGTCAGCGCCCTCGTCCTCGGCAGCATCTTCGCCGTTCGCAGCGGCGACGGCCTCGCGAGGATCCTTGCCCTCGGCCTCGGCGCGCATGCCCAACACCAGGTTGCGCAAACCCGCGACCGTGCCTTCCACGTCGGGGGCAGGCTGGTCGGCGTGCAGGTACGCCCAGTCCATCATAAAGGTGGCCGAAGACAGCGCACCGATGGCCAGCGCGTCGTCGGGGCACGAAAGCTCAACCTCAAAGACGCGCTCGTCGTGCTCGCTTACGCGCGTGCGGCCGCACGAGATGCTACCGGCAAGACCGGTCTCGTTCATGAGCTCAACCGTCACGTGCTCCAGCAGGTGGCAGAGCTCGGTCTGGCCCATGCAGTCCTGGAACTCGCGACCGGAATCACCCAGGCACAGGTGCTTGGCAATCGCCGGCACCAGGTAATACACGCGCGCCGTGGCCTCGATATCCTCCGAGGTCATGAGCGGCATGCCGGGGTTCACCAGCACATGCGCGCAGATCTTGTCCTCGCTGACGGTGACCTTAAGGATGTTGAACAGGCCTGCCATAACTCTCCCCTACTCTTCCTTGCCCTACTCGTCGCCATCGTGCGGATCCACAGAGCCCGCACCCGACGTCGCCGGCTTCTCTGCCGAAGACTCGGAATCTTTCTTATCGGTTTCGGCCGGAGCGATCACGCGAATAAGCGAGATGCGCTGGCCACGCATCGACTGCACCTTAAACTTGTACCCCGCAACCTCAAACACCTCTCCGATGTCGGGCACCGAGTCGCAAAGCTCCAAAATCCAGCCGGCAATGGTCTCATAATCATCGCTTTCCTCGAGCGGCCAACCAAGCTCAATCGCGTCATCGCACGAAAAACGCCCATCAACGAGCCACTCGCGGCGCGAAAGGCGCGTGAGATACTTGTTGTCGGGGTCGAACTCGTCCTCGATCTCGCCGACGATCTCCTCGACGATGTCCTCGATGGTGATAATGCCGGCCGTACCGCCGTACTCGTCCACGACCACCACGATCTGGTCGTGAGAGGTCTGCATCTCGGACAGCAGCGGCAGGATGTCCTTGGTGTCGGGCACAAAGGTGGCGTCGCGCAAAAAACCGGCGATGGGCTGGTCGCCCTTGCCGTCGAGCGCGGGCTGAATCAGGTCCTTGATGTGCGCAATGCCGGCGACGTTGTCGGGATCCTCGTGATAGACAGGGATACGGCTAAAGCCGGTCTGGCGCATGGTGGACAGCACGTCGGCGACCGTCTCGTCGTCCTCGCACATGGTGGTGTCCACGCGCGGCACCATGACCTCGCGGGCAACGGTGTCGCCCAGGTCGAAGATCTCGTGGATCATGCGCTTTTCCTCGTCGAGCAGGTCGTCCTGCTCCGAGACCATGTACTTGATCTCTTCTTCCGAGACGTTCTGGCGGTCGTCGGCACTCTTGATGCGCAGGATGCGGGCCAGGCCATCGGAGCAAGCGCCAGTCAGCCACACGAGCGGACGGGCGATCTTCTGGAACACGGAAAGCGGGCCCACGACCTGCTTGGACACGCCCTCGGCATTGGCCAGGCCGATGCGCTTGGGGACGAGCTCGCCGATCACGATGGATACGAAGGCGACCGCGACGGTAATGATGACCGGCGCCAGGCCGCGCGCGATGGCGGAGAGCGGCGCGATGCCAAAGCTCATGAGCCACGTGGCGAGCGGGTCGGACAGACTCGTCGAGGCGACGGCGGACGAGGCGAAGCCCACGAGCGTAATGGCAACCTGGATGGTGGCGAGCAGCTGGTCGGAGTCGGCAGCCAGCTTAATGGCACGCTCGGCGCGCTTGTCGCCTTCCTCGGCCTCGTGCTCCAGCACGGCGCGCTTGGCCGTGGTGAGCGCCATCTCGGACATAGAGAAGTAGCCGTTGATGAGGGTCAAAACGAGGGTGGTGATAAGGGAGATGGTTATGTCCATCGGGAGTTTCTCGAACCTCCAAGATTCGGGACGTCGGATTAAAACGTTGACGGCGGATACGGCAATTGCGCCGGCGCCCAAACAAGGACGCGAGCGCGCAGGCGTGGTCGCTAGATTACGAAGAGGATCACCGCCATGAACTGGAAGATACTGCCGGCGAGCACCCACAGGTGGAACACGCTGTGCAGGTAGCGCACGTTTTTGGCGATATAGAACGGCACGCCCGCGGTGTAGCACACGCCGCCGACGGCGAGCAGGGCAAGTGCCACGGGGTTGAGCAGCGCCACAAGTTCGGGCAGCTTAAAGACAACGAGCCAGCCCATCAGCAGGTAGACCAGGCCGCTTACCCAGTGCGGTTGACGCTCGCGTAGGAAGCACTCGAGGGCGATGCCGATAATGGCGATGGCCCATACGGCAAAGAACAGCGCAGGGCCGCCGTCGTTTGCGAGCGTGATAAGGCAAAACGGCGTATAGCTGCCCGCAATGAGCAGGTAGATGCAGCTGTGGTCGATGATGCGAAACACGCGCTTGGCGCGCGCGGGCTGAATCGCGTGGTAGAGCGTGGAGGCTAGGTATTCGAGAATAATGCTGACGCCATAGACAATCGCCGCGGCCATGTGGGCCGGGCCTCCGCCGCGCAGGGCGGCGAATACGATCAGGAGCACCAGGCCCGCGATACCCAGCAGGCAGCCGACACCATGGGTGACGGAGTTCATGATCTCCTCACCCACCGTGTAGTGTGGAACGGCCGCGGTCTTGGGTCGCGGCTTAGAACTGTCGCTCGAATCGGACATGCCGGTTACATCCTCCAACGTAAAGAGTTCTCAACACTATATCAAAGCGTCTAGGTACGTGCGAAATTTGCACCATACGTGACCCTTTGTTTACCCATTCTTTGCCTGTTGACGCATCAACGGCGAACGTCCATAATGCGCTTGCATTAAATGTTGATGTATTAACATCTTATAGGAAAGCTTCTTATGTCTCAAAACGCACGTTCCCATCGAAAGCTCAAGATAGCTGGCGTCGTTGCGCTGGTGCTCGTTGTCGCGCTGCTGGGGTTTGCCGGCAACTTCTTGTTCGACTTTGCCCTGAATCCCCAAGCGCCCTACACCATGAAGATGATGCAGGACAGCAAGGACGCCGAAAAGGGCGAGCAGATGGACGCCGAGGAGGGCGAGGCGCGGGCGTGGTTTAAAGAGAACCGCGAGAGCAGCAGCCTCACCGCGGACGACGGGACTGAGCTCGCCGCCTGGTATTTTGCTGCGTCGGAGAGCACACACGACTACGCCGTCTGCCTGCATGGATATACCAACGAGCCTATCGGTATGGCCCGATACGTCAAGCGATTCCACGACCGCGGCATGAACGTGCTCGCACCCGCCGCCCGCGCCCACGAGCGCTCCGGCGGCGACTATATCGGCATGGGCTGGCCCGAGCGCCTCGACATCGTCGCATGGATCGAGCAAATCGTTCAGGCTGACCCCGAGGCGCGCATCCTGGTCTTTGGCGAGTCGATGGGTGCGGCAACCGCCATGAACGTCGCGGGGGAGTCTCTGCCCGCAAACGTGAAATGCATTATCGAGGACTGCGGTTATACGAGTGTTTGGGACGAGTTTTCTCTGCAGCTCAAGGACGTGTTCGGCCTGCCCAGCTTTCCCTTGCTCGATGTAGCAAACCTGGTATGCAACGTGCGCGCGGGCTACGACTTTCATAAAGCGAGCAGTGTGGACCAACTCAAACACGCGACGGTTCCCATGCTGTTTATCCACGGCGACCAGGACACCTTTGTGCCGTACAGCATGCTCGACCAAAACTACGACGCGTGCGCTAGCAAGGTCAAGCAAAAGCTCACCATCCATGGCGCCACCCACGCCAAGAGCGCGCAGGTCGACCCCGAACTCTACTGGGACACGGTCGACAACTTCCTCGATAAGAATTTTTAGGCAAAAAGCAACGTCTGAGGTTTTGTTGCCAAAAAACGGTTTGTGGTCGGCGCTATTCGATTTTCCTCGCACTTCCGAAAAGCCGCCCGTGAGCGCTGTGCTCACGGGCGGCTTTTGCTCAACTAACGCTACAAAAGCGCTTGATGTGTCCAATAGACAGGTGTTACTTGACCTCGATAAGCTCGTACTTGCTCGTGCCCAGACCGATCTTCTCGGCGTGCGCGATGCACGCGCGCCAGTCGGTGTCGGGATGCGTGATGCAGAAGGGGTCACGCGCCTGCTCGCCCTCCAGATGCTCGTGGTTGTGCTCCATCTTGGCCGCGCTATCGGTGAGCTCGGTGTTGGGCAGCGGCTCGGATGCCATGACGGCATCGGCGCAGGCCTGGTCGATGGCGACCGGGTCGAAGCTCGCGAACATGCCGATATCGTTGACGATAGGCGTGTCGTTTTCGGGATGGCAATCGCAATTGGGGCTGATGTCCATGGCAAGCGAGATGTGGAAGCTCGGGCGGCCGTCGACAACGGCCTTTGTATACTCGGCGATCTTGCAGTTGAGCACGTCGGCCGCGGCGTCATAGCCGGGCTTGATGCAGTCCTGGTTGCATGCCGCAATGCAGCGTCCGCAGCCCACGCAGCGATCGTGGTCGATGGCAGCGACGTGAACCGTGCGGGTGTTGCCGTTGGCAAGCTCGCGCTCGCGGGTGTCGTCGAACGAGACAGCGTTGTGCGCACAGATCTTTTCGCAGGCGCGGCAGCCAACGCAGTGCTCGGCCGCGACGTTCGGCTTGCCGGCGGCATGCTGCTCCATCTTGCCGGCACGGCTGCCGCCTCCCATGCCCAGGTTCTTCATGGCGCCGCCAAAACCGGCCTGCTCATGACCCTTAAAGTGGGTGAGGCTGATCACGATATCGGCATCCATGAGCGCCTGACCGATCTTGGCCTCGTGCACGTACTCGCCGCCCTCGACCGGGACGAGCGCCTCGTCGGTGCCCTTGAGGCCATCGGCGATGATGACCTGGCAGCCCGTGGCATACGGGGTAAAGCCGTTCTGGTAGGCGGTGTCAATGTGCTCGAGCGCGTTTTTGCGGCTACCGACGTAGAGCGTATTGCAGTCGGTGAGGAAGGGCTTGCCGCCCAGCTCCTTCACCACGTCCGCGACGGCGCGGGCGTAGTTGGGGCGCAAAAAGCTCAGGTTGCCCAGCTCGCCAAAGTGAATCTTGATGGCGACGAACTTGTTCTCGAAGTCGATCTGCTCAATACCGGCGTGACGAATGAGGCGCTTGAGCTTGTCGAGCTGGCTCTCGCGAGCATGCGTGCGCAGGTTGGTGAAGTACACCTTAGCGGGTGCTGCGGGTGCAGTTACGGTCATAGATATATCCCCTCGGTCTATATGGCGTTACAGACATAGAGGATGGTACCAGTTAAAGCAGAGTTAAAGTCAAGTACGGTACCTAGTCATTGGGGACAGACTTAAATGACTGAAACCACTCATTGGGAACGGACTTAAATGAGTGCCTCGCCACCTGGCAGCTAGGGACGCGCCGTCACGTTTGTGGCGGCGCGCCTTGGTTTGGCGGCGCGTTCTGGCGTGGCCACAATCTGGTTTGATGGCGTGCCCTGGTGTGGCGGCGTTGACGGCGTGCCTTGGCGTGACGGAGCGACCTGGCGCGGACCGCTAGCCCTTTCGCGCGACCAGATGCGCGCGGAATCCCTTCTGTGCCTCGAGCTTGAGCGGGGTGAGCCCGGACTCCTCGACGAGCGCGCGTAGCTCGGACAGCTTGAGGATGCGCACGTCGCCATGGCCCAAGAGGCGTGCCAGCGGTAGCTCGATGTTGTTCATGAGCCAGACCGCGACATCGTTCGAGGTGTAGTCGCGAAGGACCAGTCGCCCGCCGGGCCGAAGGACGCGTGCCACCTCGGCGAAAAACCTCTCCGGATGCGGGTAGTGGTGGAAGCTGTTGGAGCAGAGCACGGCGTCGAAGCTCCGGGGCTCGAAGGGCAGTGTCTCCGCGTCTCCGACGACAAAGCTGACGTTATCGAGCTGCTTTGCCCGGGCGACGTCGATCATCCCGGGTGTGAGGTCGAGTCCAGTCAAGTGCTTGCTGGGGTACCGGGCGTGGAGCAGTTCTAGGACGGCTCCGGTTCCACAGCCCACGTCGAGCGCGTCCTCGAACGGTTCGAGCTCAAGCTCCTCGAGCATTTGCGGATAGTCGTCCTTGCACATCTCGTAAATGCCGGCATGGCCGGATTCGTAGACCTTTGCCGCCTCGGTGAACTCCTTGATGGAGAGCTGCTTGAGCTCCTCTGCCGATCTTGCCATGGGTCTCCTTCTGTTCGGGGAAGTCTGACGTTGCGCGCGTTTGCCCACGTCGGGCCTGGCGGGCAAATAACGCGGGGGCACCCTTCCTTCGGTTCGTGCCCCCCCGCACGTAGATCTCGATATTGCCGTTGTAGGCGAGCAACATCGAGCGGAAGATGGCCGTGAGCGAGCCAATAATGACCGGCAGGCTCAGCACGAGCGACGCCGCCACGCACAGCGTGATCGAGCGGATGTACAGATGCGAGATCTCGCTATCGCGATAGCCAAAGACTTTCATGTAGCTGATCGAACGGGCGCTGTGGTCGATCACCGCTTTGGTCAGCAGGTACATAAACAGCAGGAAGATAAACACCGCGAGCCCGATCATCATTCCGATCATTTTGCTCATCATGCCGATGAACTGGTCACCCACGGCGCGCATGTCGTCGGGCGTGGTGTCGCCGGCAAAGTAACGAGCATCGAGGTCGAGCTTCTCGTCGCTCACATAGCCGTTAAAGTAGGCAGCGTCGTTGCCGAACAGCTCGTTAAAGTCGTCGATACTCATATAGATATTCATGTCCGACTTGGAGCCCCAGGCACAGTCCTTGCCCGCGTACTCAAGGGAATAATTCTTGCCCTCGTACTTGTCGCGAAGCTTAACCTCCTGCCCCTCGTTCCAGCCAAACTTGTCGAGTAGGCCGCCGCCAAAGACGACACGACCGTCGCCGACGTTGAGGTCTTTCCAATAGCGCGAATTGGATGAAATGCCGTAAACGGAAATCGTCTCCTCGCCATTTCCATCGCCGCGATCGTATTGCAGCTGGTAGATGGCGTATTTCTCGGCCTGTGCAATTGCGCCCGCGCCGTTGTCGGTCGTATTGACCGGGTGGATATCGTCGTTGTCGGTGTCGATCTTAGAGGCCTTGTCGATCAGGTCGATGGCCTCATCGCGGTTGCAGCCGAGGGCATCGGCAAGATCGTCAAGGCGCGCGTAGAGCGCATCCTTCTTGTCCTGGACCTTGGCGAGCGCGTCCTGCGCCGCGACCAGGCTCTCGGCAGACGGAGAGCTGGTCGCGGCATCGGCAGCCGCCTGCGCGGCATCGACCGCGTCGTCAAGCTCGTCGTCCGCATCTTGAGCGGCAGAAAGCAGCGCGCCGTCGACCGACTGCAAGCGCTCGAGTGCCGACCACTGCTCGCGCTCCTCGGCGATGCCTTCAAGCTCCAGCGGAGCCTTGAGCGTGTACTGATGCTCGGCGACCAAACTCGTCTCCAGGTTGTCCGCGTAGTGCGTCATCGTGGGCAGAATCGCCAGGCCAAAGAGCAGTAGCAGCGACGCAAACGCGATGCCCACGAAGAGTGTGGCGAAGTTGCCCAGGTTGCGCAGGAAGATGCGCAGGCGGAAGCGCGAGACAAAGCCCATGCGCTCCGGCAGCTGCAGACCGCGCTTGGTGCCCGATTTGCCGCTCGCTTCGTGACGAAGGAACTGCAACGGCGTCTTGCCCATTTTGCGGAGCAGACCCACCAGCGTGATGAGGATGAGCGCGGCGGCGGGAACCACGGCGCACTTCACAAAGATCTCCCAACTCCAGTACACCTGGAAGGGCGGCAGGCTGTACGAACCGTAATAGAGGCTGCGCATGGGCTCGGTAAAGAACGCAATGCCGAGCGCAGTGCCCAAAAGCGCCGCGACCACGCCCACGATGGCGGGAAGCGCAAGGTAGTGCAGCACGATCTCGCGTCGACGATAGCCACTGGCGAGCAGCGTGCCGATGATGGCGCTCTCCTCCTCGATGGTGGCGTCGGTAAGAACCACAAAGACAAACGCCATGATCACGATGATGATGTCGAGCAACGTCATCCACATCATGGAGTCGCCGTCCACGTCGTCGCGCGCATAGCCAATGCCCTGGTTGGAATCGGCATCGATCAGATCGTCCACGCGCGCATCGGCGTCGGTCAGCGCCTCGACCATATCCTGTTCGGCATCGGTACGGTCTGCAGTGGAGAGGTCGCGATCGGTAAAGGTGAAGGAGTAGGTGTAGGCGGGTGCGCCGCCGGCATCCTCGAGCGCGGCAAAGCCGCCATCGGTGACCTCGGCCACGCCGTACGTGATGGTGTTCACCGTAAAGTCCGAATTGTTGAGGAACAGCGCCTGGCTATCGGGCTGGGTCATGATGCCGCAGATGGTGTAGGTGCGGCCCTCGAGCTCGACTTTATCGCCCACGGCAAGGTCGTTGTTGGTGGCAAAGACGCGGTCGATAGCCACCTCATCGTCCGTCTTGGGCTCCTTGCCCTCACAGTAGGACGCGATATCGACCTTGGTGCGGTGCGCATAGGTGCGCAGCGTGCGCTTGGTGCCGTCGTCGCCAGACGCCTTTTTGATGATGGCGTCGATGGAGAAATTCTTGTAGAGCGTGACGCCGCCGACGTCGTCGGCCGCGCCCTCGGCGGCCTTGAGCTGCTCGTCGGTAGCCTCGAAGGAGGTGGTCACGCGGCCGTCCTCAATCGTGTAGTCGTCGCGCATATCGTCGATAAGGCAACCGATGGAATGCGCCGCGAGCAAAAAGCCCGAGGTAAGGGCGATGCTTCCGCACATGAGTAAAAAGATGCCTAGGTACTTGCCGATATTGCGGCGCAGCTCGCGCGGGAGTCGCTTTGCGAGAGGTGTCATGGCGCCGCCTACCAATCGAGCTCGGCGGCCGCGACGGGCGACTCGTTGAGCTCATCCTCGACGATGCGCCCGTCGCGCAGGCGCAGCACGCGATTGGCCATGCGCGCGATGGCGGCATTGTGGGTGACAATGATGATGGTGCAGCCGTAGGTGCGGTTGACATCCTCCATGAGCTGCAAGATTTCCTTGGACGTCTTGTAGTCAAGCGCGCCCGTGGGCTCGTCGCACAGCAGCAGGCCTGGGTTTTTGACGAGCGCACGGCCGATGGCGCAGCGCTGCTGCTGGCCGCCCGAGACCTGGCGCGGGAACTTGTTGCGGTGCTCATAGAGACCCAGCGAACGCAGCAGGTCGTCGATGTTGAGCGGCTTTTTGGACAGGTGCGCTGTGACCTCGATGTTCTCCTTGATGGTGAGATCGGGCACCAGGTTGTAGAACTGGAAGACAAAGCCCAGCTCACGGCGGCGATACTCACCCAGGTCGGCGGCGTTGAGCGTGGTGAGGTCGCAGCCGTCCACCAGAATAGAGCCGGCGTCGGCATCCTCCAGGCCGCCGATCAGGTTGAGAAAGGTCGACTTGCCCGAGCCCGAGGGACCCAGCATGACGCAGATCTCGCCGCGGTTGATGGACGCGTCGATGCCATCGAGTACCGTCAGGCGCGCATCACCGTCGCCGTAGTGCTTTTTGAGATCCTTGACCTGGACGTAGGCTTTCTTCGTCGCCATACTACCCCCCATTGTTAGCCTCATACTACTTTATGAACGTAATAGTAAACCTTGGCGAACTATTTTTGGGCGAGAGTGGGGATTTGTTTCAAGACTAGTCGTTGGGGACGTTCTTGAATGACCAGGTGGTTAGGCGCGGGATTTGGCGCGTGAGAGGGCCAGGCCTACGGCGGCAATGGCGGCGGCGAAGAGCACGGTGACGCCCAGGTCGCAGGCGATGTCGCCCAACACGGCAGACGTCAGGTCCGAAGCGAGCGCCTTGCCGATCGCGTCGTTCGCCCAATACGTCGGCACAAAGTGCGCCACCGTCTGCACGGCCGAGCCCATGAGCGACAGCGGCATCCAAGCGCCGCCCAAAAACGTCATGAGCATGCCGAGCAGGTTGCCCACACCGTTGAGCAGCTCCTCACGCGCACCCAGGCTCGAAAGGGCAAAGCCAACGGCCAGAGGCGTGCACGCCAAGGCAAACGTCGCCGCCAGCGCCAGGCACACACGACCCACGCCGACCTCGGCAACCGCGCCGGCAAAGCCCACGACGCCCATCATGCTCGACACAAACCAGATGCAGACGGTGAGCACTGCGGCAGCCGCGAACACGGCAAGCGAGCGCTGGCGCTCGGAGACCGGGCCGGCCTCCATGCGGCGCTCGCGCTCGGGCTCGTTCATGCCCGAGAACACCAGTCCCACCGACACGATGACCGACGAGATGATCGCGTACGCGCCAAAGTTGAAGTACGACTCGAGCGTGGCGGCGGCAGTCGAGTCGACCTTGACCTGCTCGATCTCGACCTCGGCACGCTCGGCGGCCGCGTGTTCGGCAGCCTTGGCGACGTCACCGTTGGAGGCAGCAGGCTCAAGTGCGGCCGCAGCGCCCGCGAGCGAGATCCAGCGCGAGGCCTCGGCAGACGAAAGCGCCGCCGCCATGGTGCCGGCACCGTAGGTCACATCGAGCTTGGGTAGGGACTCCCCCGCACGGGCGGCTGCAACGAGGTCGCCCTCAAACCCCTCCGGGATAAAGAACACGCAGTCGGCGCTGCCCTTGGCGCTGTTGCTCTTGGAGAGCGCGTCCGCAAGATCGTATGTATCGTCGCCGATGCCCGTGACCAGCTCAAAACGCGAACCCAGGTGCTTGGTAAGCGCACGCGAAAGGTCGCTATTGTCGCGGTCGACCACGATCACGTTGGTGTCGTAGGGCTTGTACTCGGTAAGCTGCGACGAGTTCCAGCTCACCGAGGCCGCGATGAATACGCCCATGAGCGAGATGAACACCGTATAGATGAGCAGGTAGAACGGGTGCGCCAGCGCCATGCGAAGCGCGGTCTTAAAGGTGCTCATAGCGGCTCCTTCCAAAGATCAGCGTGGCGGCGGCAACGAACAGCAGCGCCATCAGGACGAGCGCGCCGGCGCGAACGGCGAAGGGCCCCGGGTCTTCAAAGAAATACAGGCGATTGAACATGTCGCAGATGAGCTTGACGGGGTTGAACCAGCACTCGGCCGGGCAGGCGCGGGCGACGTCGTCGGCAAGCGCCATCGCCGGCTCGCCGTAGAGGCCGGCGAACAGGGCGCACGTGGTGGCAAAGCCCGTAAGGATGCCCGACTTGGACGCCTTGCCGCCCTTAACGGGAAGCGTGCCCACAAAGAGCCCCAGGCCCGTGGCGGCAAGCGCGGAAGCGGCGGCGCCCACCAGACACAGCCCCTCGCGCCCGCCAAAGTCGACGCCCACGACCAGGCACACGTAGCCGATTGCGATCGCCATCGAGGCGAAGGAGACCAGCCACGAGCCCACAAAGATACCGGCCAGCGATGTCGTCTTGGAAAGACCGCCCACGCAGCGACGCGCGCCAAGGCCCGACAGATTGGGCTGCAAATCGACGACGCTCAAGGCGGCAAACTCGGCAGACATCATCGCGACCAGGCCAAAAAGCGCGTAATAGTAGATGACCGTGCCATCGGGTGTGGTGCGTGTCAGGCTTACGCGGCGGGTACTGCCCTCGAGCGACAGGGCGCGCGCAACCGCCTCCGGGTCGGCGAGCGCCGCCGGGTTGTCCTGGGCAATCTGGGACATGAGCTCGGCATTTTGTGTATACGAGCTTGCCACCGTCTCAAGGATGCTGCGGTCGGTGAGCACCGACGAGGCGCGCGAGCTGTCATAACTCGAAAGCAGTGTGAGCTTGGGCGTGCCCGCGACATCGACCGTGTAAATGCCCGCGACCTCGCCGGACTTGAGCGCACGGCTCGCGGCGTCCACATCCTCGCACTCGTGAATCTCGAGCAGTTGATCGTCGCCCTCCTTGGCAAGCGAGGTCGCCACGTCCTTAAAGGACGAAGCGTCCCAGGCTTCGTCAGCGACAACGGCTACCGGCACCGGGTCGATCTTACCGTCGGAGCTGAGGTTCGCAAACATAAACATGAACATCGTTGAAAGCGCAATGGGAAAAATCGCGCCCCAGACCCACGTGCTCGGCCGGCGCAGCAGCGTCTTGACCGTAGTGATGATGGTGTTGAACATGACTACCCCCTAGTCGCGCAGCTCGCGGCCGGTGATCTCGAGGAACACGTCGTTGAGGGTCGGCGGCTCGGAATAAATGCGGCCAAGCGCCACGTCATGCGAGCGCAGCGCATCGAGGATGTCCGTCAGGTTATGCGGGCTCGCCTCGCACGAAAACGTGAGCTGGCCCGCCGTCGCCGACAGGTCCAGGACATGTGGCAGGCTCGCGACGGCACCGAGCGCCGCGCTCGGCACCTCACCGACCTCGATCACGATCTTCTCGCCCATCTGAATCATGCGTTTGAGCTCGTCATTGGTGCCCTGCGCCAGCACACGTCCGCCGTCCATGATCATGATGCGGCTGCAAATCTGCTCGACTTCCTCCATGTAATGGCTGGTATACACCACCGTGGCGCCCTCGTCGCGCAGGCGGCAGATGCCCTCCAGGATGGCGTTGCGGCTCTGCGGGTCGACCGCCACCGTAGGCTCGTCAAAGAAGATGAGCTCGGGCTTGTGCGCGATGCCGCAGGCAATGTTGAGGCGACGCGCCAGGCCGCCCGAGAGCTTGCCGGGGCGAAACTTGGTAAAGTCGCCCAGCCCGACAAAGTCGATGGCCTCTTCGACCAGCGCGCGACGGCGCTTGCGGTCGTTAACGTAGAGGCTGCAGAAATAGTCGATGTTCTCGCGCACCGTAAGCTCGTCAAACACCGCCACCTGCTGCGGCACCACGCCGATGCGGCGCTTGAGGTCGTAGCGGGCGGGCGTCATGGGCTCGCCGAACAGCTCGATGGTGCCTTTGTCGTAGGCAAGCAGCTGCAGAATACAGTTGATGGACGTGGTCTTGCCCGAGCCGTTGGGACCGAGCAGGCCAAAGATCTCGCCGGGGGCGATGCTCAGGTTAAAGTGGTCGAGCGCGATAAGGTCGTCGTAGCGCTTGACGAGGTTTTCGACGTGGACGATGTCTGTCATGAGGCGGCCCTTCCGTTGATTGCGGCCCGGTACGATTGCATCATCGCAGGAGCCGCCGGCGCGCACCAGTGAGCTTTGTCACGAGTGCGGGGCCTTGGTCGTGCGGCCCGCCGACGCCCCCGCTTTGCCGCGCGGGAGGAATGTCACGGTTGCGCAGGCGGCCCCCTCCACCACGCGCAGCTTCGCGTACAATACCCGTATGAACAGGCTTTTCGACAAATCGATCGTGCTGGCGTGCTGTATTGCGGCCGCCATGGGTCTTGCTGTGGACGCTCGCCTGGTCGCGGCGTTTTGTCTTGGCGTTATTGCCACCTCGCTGGCCGAGCTCGCGCAGGGGGAACGCGCCCGGCGCGCAAGCGAGGCCACGAGCTGCGCTTACATCATCGCGGCTGTCTTCGTGCCGCCGTTTATACCGTTTGCGCCTCTCGCCTTCTATGACATTGCGCGGCGCGTGCGCCGTGAGCACGCCTGGGTCGCGCTGGGCATTGGCTCCGCTTTTGCCCTTGCGCTCGTCGCGGACCTTCGCACCGACGCGCTCACCGCCCGAACGCTTCTGCTGACCGCCATCCTTTCGGTTGCCGCCACCTTGCTATCGCTACGCACCGCCCAGCTGGAGCGCAAGCAGGAGCGCATGCGTCGCACCCGTGACGAGCTGCAGGAACGAGCCCTCGCGCTCGAGGCGCGCAACCGCGACCTTGCCGACCGCCAGGACTACGAGGTCGAGCTCGCGACGCTCGCCGAGCGCACCCGCATCGCGCGCGAGATCCACGATAACGTGGGCCACCAGCTCACGCGCGCCTCGCTGCAAACCGAGGCCCTACGCGTGGTCCACGCCAACGAGCCCGGCGTCGCCGCCGACTTCGCTGACGTCAAGCGCGCCGTGGACGAAGCGCTTCAGCTCGTGCGCACCAGCGTCCATGCGCTCAACGACAACGCCGTCGACCTTTCCGTGCAGCTCGAACGCATTGTTGAAGGCGCGCGCTCGGACGGCGGCCCGCAGATTGAGCTTGAAGTTATGGCTGAACATGCGCCCGCAAATGTCGCCAACTGCTTTGCGGCGATCCTACGCGAAGCGCTCTCCAACACCATGCGCCACGCCCGTGCTCAGAACGTTACCGTGCGATGCATGGAGCATCCGTCGTTTTACCAGCTCATCGTTACCGACGACGGCGCCGGCGCGACCCCGGTGAACAGCCGCAACGCCGCAGAAGGCATGGGACTCGGCTCCATGCGCGAGCGCGTCGAGGCGCTTGGCGGAACCTCCACCGCCGGCCCACGCGCCGGTGCCCCCGGCTGGCGCGTGTTTGCCACCATCCCAAAACAGCAAGGAGATGACGCCCGATGAGGCTCATTATTGTCGACGACGACCGCTTGGTGGTCGATTCGCTCAAGATTATCCTGGGCGCCCAGCCGCAGATCGAAGTCGTGGGCACCGGCGCCGATGGCGACGACGCGGTCGCGCTCTACACCGAACACGCACCCGATATCGCGCTGCTCGACATCCAGATGCCGGGGCGTGACGGCCTTTCGGCGGCGCGCGAAATCCTCGAGCGCGACCCCGCAGCACGCGTGGTGTTCCTGACCACGTTTTCGGATGACGAGTACATTGTGTCGGCGCTTAAACTGGGCGCCCGCGGCTATCTGATCAAGACCGATGTCGCCGCCATTCCGCCAGCACTGGTGCAGGTCATGGACGGCAAGCGCGTGCTTGAGGGTAAGGCAATCGAGGATGTCAACTTTGATGGGGCGGGCGTCGAGGCCGGCACGACCCGCCGGCCCGCGGCCTTTGCCAGCCTGACCGACCGCGAGTTCGAAGTTGCAGAGCTCATCGCCCGCGGTCTCGACAACAAGGAGATCGCCGCCACCGCCTACATGGGCGAAGGCACCGTGCGCAACCACATCAGCTCAATCCTAGCCAAAATGGGGCTACGCAACCGCACCCAAATCGCCATCGCCTACCTGCGCGGATAACTCAAAGAATCGGCCACTCAGTTGCGGTGAAATACGGACTGCTGTGCCCCCTAGGGCCGCCAAACAGTCCGTATTTCACCGCAACTTATAGAGCAGTCGCACAAAAGTACCGCCACGGAGGAGGGAGATACCTCCGTGGCGGCCAGGGGTGGGGTGGGGGCTGTGTTTTGGCTCCCCGCTAGCCGCCCGGGGCCTTTTGGCCCCGGGCGCCGCCAGCGTGCCTAGCGCTTACGGATACCCCAGACCAGGGCTCCGACGCCGGCCATGGCGATGACAAATGCCATAAGTAGAGCGGCAGCCTGCTGGTCGCCTGTGGTGGGCAGGAAACCCTTGACCGTCTTGACGATGTTCGTCACGGTCTTAGGCGTGCCGGGATCGGGCGTCGGCACGGGCGTCTCGGGCTTCTTGTACGTGTTGTTGAACACGATACCCTCGACGCTCTTGTCGCCCTTGGTAAAGGCGACGTTCGCCTTGAGGTTGCCCTCGCCGTCATCGACCACGTTGACGGTCACGGTAAAGACGGACTTGTCGTAGGTCATACCGACCTCGTCGCCCTTGACCTCGCTGATGGTGTAGGCGTGCGTACCGGGCTCGTCGTACTCAAACTTGTCAAAGTTGATCTTGCCGTCGGCATCGTTGGTAACCGTAGACTCGATGTCCTCGCCAACGAGCTTAAAGCTAAACTCGTCCTTCTTGAGTTCGCGTCCCTCGAGCACCTTGATAGCGCCGATGGAAACCTGCGTAGGCATGGCGTGATACTTGTTGGTAAAGCCAGCCGACTCGGTGGTTCCCTCGAGCTTGTGCGTCGCGGTCAGCGTGCCGTCGCCGTTGTCGGAGACGGTGGTCACGACGGTGTAGGTCGTGCCGTCATAGGTGACGCCCTTGTACAGGCCGAGCGCGTTGGGGCAAGCCTCGCGCAGCGTGTACGTGTGCGTGCCGGGTGCCTCGTAGCGAATCGGGCTCAGCGTCACGGTGCCGTTAGCGTCGTTGGTGCCGTTAGCGACAACCACGTCGTCCTCGAGCAGCTCAAACGTGAACTCACCTGCTGCAAGGTCGCGTCCAGTCAGGCGCTTGACTGTCTTGACCTGATCGGTCACGGACGAATCGGTAGGTGCCACGCCGTAGGTGTTGGTAAACGTGAAGGCAGCACCGTCGTCGCCTTCGCGCTTGACGCTCAGATGCCCGGCACCGTCGTCAGACACGGTGTAGGAAACCTTGCGCGTGGCGTTGGTGTCATTTGTCACGCCAGGGGCACTACCGGACTCGGTCACCGCGTAAGTAAAGGTGTGCGAGCGCGGAGCGGTGGGGGCTGCGGGCTCGGGCTCGTCGCTGGGCTCGTCGGCGTTGGCATCGGTGTCGGCCTCTTCAGCCTCTGCCTCGTCGGCCTCTGCCTCGTCGGCCTCGGCTTCGTCAGCTTCGTCTGCCTCGGCCTTATCGGTCGCATCGTCCGTCACGCCCAGAGCGCGGTTGAGGTCCTCGAGCGTAAAGTGGATCTTGCCAAAGTCCACGTTGCCAGCCGCGTCGTTGGCTGTGGTCGTGCGCTCGGGCATCGGGGCACCAGCCTCGTCGGCGGTCACGGTAAAGGTGAACTTGCCCGTGATGTCAGCCGGGGTCAGGCCCTCGGCAGCTTGGAGCTTCTTAGTGCCGGTGAGCGCGGCATCGACGGCTTCGGCGCCGTAGACGTTCTCGAACAAGGGCTCGACGCCGCCGTAGTCGACCGTTGCCGTCAGGGTACCGTCACCGTTGTCGACGACGATAACCTTAAAGCCAAAGCTCCACGTTGTAGCGGAAACGCCATTCGGCAGCCCGAATAAATCTTCGTAGGCCGTGTAGTTAATGGTCCAGGCAAGCTTACCGTCCTTATCGGTACGAGAAGCAAGCCCAGCAGCCTCAAGATTAGCAAGCATCTTAGTGTCGTAGTGCAGCGTATCAAAGCTCACGTGCCCGCCGATATTGGGCTTGAGGTTTTCGTATGCCACAAGCTCACCCTGATAGGCGATGCCGAACCAGAACTCGCCGTCGGCCATCGGGCGGCCGGTCAGAGTCTTGGTGGCAACGACCTGAGCGGCGGTGCCGCCAGGCGTGTTGGTCGTAGCGCTGTAACTGTTGTGGAACGGCACCAGGGCCTTCTCGACCTTGTTCTCGCCACTCTTGTGGATCGTCTCATGCGTGCCCTCGGGACCGCCGGAAACGGTCGTCGTAGCAGTGAGCGTGCCGGCGGTGTCGTCGGCGATGGCGATCGTCACCGTACGCACGGCGTCGTCGTAGGTGTAACCGGGCTGGCCGTCGTTCTTCTCGGCCACGGTGTACGTAAAGGTCTTGCCGGCGTCAGCCTGCGTAAATATAACCTCATGACCAGCCAGAATGTCGATCAGTCCGACCGTTGCCTCTGCCGCTGCGGGGGACTTGAAGCTATTAGCCCCGGGCAGCAGACCGAGCGCGCGAGCCGAAGCGTCGTCAGCAGGTGTCACGGTAAAGGTGAACTGACCCTCGGTCATGGGGCGGCCATCCAGATACTTGCTGAGCCACAGACCGCCGGCAGCGGTGTAGTTAAGCTCAGTGCGGTACGTGTTGGTAAAGCGTCCGTTTTCCTTCTTGGTGACGTTGGCGGTCAGGCTGCCATCGCCGTTCTCGGTCACGGTCACTTCGGCGGTTGCGACATGCGCGTCATACGTCATGCCGACCGTGCTGCCCGCGTTCTCGCGAATCTCGTACTTATAGGTTCCGGCGGCAGCGTAGTGAATCTTGCCGAACTTGATGGCGGCAATGCCGTCCTTCGCGTCCTTCTTGCTCACGGTTACGGTTGCGGGATCGGGCAGTGGGGCGTCTTCGGGGGCGGTGATGGTAAAGCTGAACTCGTCCCCATCCGTCCAGTCGCGGCCGCTGATGACCTTGCTCAGGTCAAAGTCGAGGTCTGCATCGGTCGGGGTCACGCTGTAAGTGTTCTCGAAGGTCGCAGGCGTGGCGCTCTTCAGCTCGTGCGTAGCGCTGAGGGTACCGTCACCGTTGTCGGTAATGGTGGTCTCGATGGTGTACTTGGCGTCGCTGTACGTGATGCCCTTGCTGGTGGTTCCGCCGTTGACCTCGCGCAGCGTGTAGGTGTGCGTTCCAGGCTTGTCGTACTTCACAGCGCTCATCGTGATCTTGCCGTCGGCGGCGTTGGTGCCCTTGGCAACGACCTTGTCGCCCTCAACGAGCTCGAAGGAGAACTCGCCAGCCTTGAGGTCGCGACCGGTCAGGACCTTGTTCGCGATGATCTGGTCAGTGACGCGAGACTCGACAGGCGTCACGTTATAGGTGTTGGTGAACGTAAATGCCGCATCGCCGTCCGGGTTACGGGATACGCTCAGCTTACCCTTGCCGTTATCGGTCACGGTGAAGGAAACCTTGCGCGACAGCTTGGCGTCGTTGGTCACGCCAGCGACCTCGCCGGACTCGGTCACGGTGTAGGTAAAGGTGTGCTCGCGCTTCTTGGACTTCTCACCCAGGGCCTTGTTAAGGTCGTCGAGCGTAAAGGTGATCTTGCCAAAGTCGACCTTGCCGTCGGCGTCGTTGTGCACGCTCGTGCTCGCAGGCATAGGCGCGCCCTCTTCGCCGGTCACGGTAAAGGTAAACTTGCCGGTGATGTCGGCCGGGGTCAGACCATCGGGAACCTGCAGACTCTTCTTGCCCGCAAGCGATGCCTCGGCAGCATTCGTGGTGTAGACGTTCTTGAACTCGATGCTCTTGACGTCCTTGGCGTCCTTGGCATCCTTCAGCTCGTGCGTAGCAACAAGCTGGCCCTTGCCGTTGTCGGCAATGGTCGTCACGATGGTGTAGGTCGTGTCATCGCAAGTGATGCCGTTGCCGGCGTCGCCCGGGACCTCGCGCAGCCTGTAGGTGTGCTGGCCGATCTCGGTGTACTTGATGGGGCTGAACGTCACCTTGCCGTCAGCAGCGTTCTTGACGGTCTCGACAGGCTTAACTTCCTTATCCACGATCTCGGCCAGCTCAAAGCTAAACTCGCCGGCCGCAAGGTCGCGCCCGGTCAGGGACTTGGCCACGGCGATCTCGTCGGTAACGCTGGACTCAACAGGCTTCGCAGTGTAAATGTTCTTGAACTCGGTCTCGCCTGCTTCGCTCCAGGCCACCTGCACGTCAGCGCTCAGCTCGCCCTTCTTGTTGGGCGTCACCGTCACGGTGATCTCCGCGACGTTCTTGCTGTAGGCAATGCCGTCAACCGTGGTCCCGGCGTTCTTTTCGCTGACCTTGTAGACATACGTGCCGGGCTCTTTGTATTCGATCGTGCCGAAGTCAATGGCCGCCTTGCCCTTGTCGTCCAGATCGTCCTTGGTCACAGACGCAGTCACGGGCGCCGTCGCGGACTCGGGCATCGGGGCGCCGTCCATGGGCGTCAGCCCAAACTCAAACGTGTCCTCAGCCTTCCAGTTGCGGCCCTCGAGCACCTTGGTCAGGCCAAAGCCGGCCTCGGTATCCTTGGTATCCACCGTTACCGGCGTCATGTCGTACTTATAGCTAATCTTGCCGTTGTTGCCCAGGTAGGAGTTGACATGCGTCGCGGTCGCCTTGGCAGACGTGTTGTTCCACTTGGGGTTGAGCACGTCGGTCGCGGTGCGAGTCTTGTTGTTCTCCTTGATGGTGTGGAGCTCATCGATAAAGGCCAGGCGTGCGGTTCCCACAGTAAACACCAAGTTACCGTTCTCATCGGGAACAATCGCGCCGTCGAACTTCGCGGCGTCGCCGCCGATAAATTCGATGACGTCGGTGGCGGGCTTGGCCTCGTCGTTCTCGCCCTGCTCCTCAAACTCGTCCTTGTAGTAATAGGTAACCTCGCCAGCCAGCGCGGGCCCCTTTGCAGGCTGCGTGCAAGCCTTATCCGTGTAAATGGGCGTCTGCTTCTGGAAATAGTAATAGCGGTTGGTGTCGGCAGGTTCAAAGGTCGCAACCGTATCGCCCAGCGCGCCGGCAGCCCACTTGTTCGCGTAGAAATTCACGGTCTTGGCGCCGTCAACGACGGTCGTATTATGCTCGATGTAGTCCTTGAGCCCCGTGACCTTCTCGGGCGTAAACAGGTTGTCGAGCGCAACCTTCTTCACGCTCGAGGCATACTTCACCTGGATGGGCTTAACGCTGTCGACCGAAAGCTTGCCGTCTACGGTCTTAAAGTGACTCAGCGGAATCAACGACGCGGGAATGCTGACCGTTACGATATCGCCCTTCTGGGGATTGTCATCACCGGCACGCTGCACGGTGATGAGCAGATCTTTTGCCCTGCCATCGAACTCATACGTATCGGTATTGGTTTCTTTGTTGAACGTCTTGCTCACCTTGGTAAACGGCGCGCCGTTGATGACGACCTCGGTGAAGCTGTCGACCTGCATAAAGTCGCCCAGCTCATCGGTAAACGTGATGTAACCGGACTTGGTCGCGTCGTGGCCCTTATCAATTTCGGTCGGATAAGGCGGCTCCGACGTAATGGCCTTTGAGATGTCGTCGAAGACCTTCTTGAGCTCATCGGCATTGGTCGCCGACTTGTAATAATCGGAGTTTTCCGCGCGCGTACCGAGCTTATCGCTCGTATACGACGTGGCGCCGGGATAGTTACTCGACACGGCGTGCATGAACTTGTTTACGTCGCTCGTTCCCTTTTTCAAGGGATCGGCAGCGGGATCCGCTCCACTAAAGATACCGATGGTATAAACGGTGGCCTTGCTGTCCTTCATATCCTTGGCAAACGTCACGGCAGCGTTGGCGACTTCCGAATCGAAGTTACTTTGCTTTGTTGGCGTACCGTCAGTAAAGAACACAATAATCTTCTTGGCGTCTTCGCGGCCAGAAGTGATGCCCTTAGCCAGCTCCAGACCATTATCGGCGCGTGTGGCACCGGCAGGATCAATTTTTTTGATTGTATCCTTAAGAGCCTTCACGTTGCCGCCGGAGCAGTCGGTCAGGTCTTTCATAACCTGTGTGTAATTGTAGGAGTACCCTCCATCATTATACTTACTGTTGCCGATATTGCTGGACTTCTTGCCCGCAAACTTAACAACGGCAACCTTATGCTGCCTATTGACGCCCTCGATGCTCTCATTTTGTTTTGCGATAGTATCGATAAAGCTATTCGCTGCGTTCTTCAGCGCTTCGATACGCTTAGGTGAATCTCCGCCGCCCATATGATCATCCATCGAGCCAGAGGCGTCCAGCACCATCACGATGTCAAGCGGCGTGGTAACCGTCACGGTTGAATTGGATGTCGAAGACATAGCCGAAAGCGTGGTCACAAAATCTGACACTTCGTTTTCTCCGGTTGCCTCAACCGTTTTGTCGGTCCAGATTCGACCGACGTTTTGAGTCGTCACCTTATTGCCGCTGTGGCCGGCCGCCCAGATTTCCCAGCGTCCGGTGGTGTCGGGGTCGACGACCGTCGGCCCGCTCACTGTCGGCCCGTCCATTCCCGTACTGGACCTGGCGTTGGCCTCGGGCAGCATGGCAAATGCTGCAGCCGGCAACACCAGCACTACGGCCAGTATCACCGCCAAGAGACCCCTCGTGTACTTACCCATCGCGTCTCCCTTCTCGCAGGATTAGACCTTGCATCAGCCTAAAGTTACGGAATGAGACACAGTTAGGGCAGGTGACACACGTTCCAGATTCGGTTTTTAGGCGTGAGACAAATGTCTCACCAAAGCTGAGACACAGCGTTTTCGCAGGAAAACGGGTGCGACTCAAAGCCGACGGGCCAAAATGATCCGTTTTCCTCCGTCCCCGGGGGATCAATTGATGGTGCTCGCCACGAAACTGGCCCATCTACTACGTTTGACCCGATACCCCTGACCATACCCACGTTTTACGAAAAACCGCAGGCGTTCTACCTGCGGTTTTGTTTTTGCGTTTTTCGCTGTGGTTGAGGGTAGCCGCCCAAACGTAGTAGATGGGCCCATTTCGTGGCGGACAGGTCACGCGACGGTTCGCGCAAGGGCGAAATGATCCGTTTTCCTCCGTCCCCGGGGGACCAGAAGCTGTTACCAATACGGTGCCATTTCAAAACTATGCCGGTTTACTACGATAAACACGAAGTCCCCGACCACACTCGCTTTTTTCGTAAAATCGCAAGCCGTCTACCTGCGGTTTTATTTTTACTAAATGCGGTGTGGTGGGAGATTGGCGATTCATCGTAGTAAACCGGCATAGTTTTGTTCGCGACGGCACAACCGCGCGTTTAAGCGCGGGGCAGGTGGGGCATTTTTGCCCCACCGGCCCCGTCTTCGCGCTACTCCGGCTTGGTTTCTACCGTGGGAGTCTTGTCCGCCGCGACTGGGGTGCGGGCGGTGTCCATAGTCAGGCAGTGTTTGGGGCAGCTCTCGATGCACTCGCCGCACACCACGCAGGCGTACGGATCGATCGACCAGGTACCGCCCTTGCGATCGACCGAGAGTGCGCCCGCCGGGCAACGGCGCGCGCACATGCCGCAGCAGATGCACACGTCCATGTCGTTGACGATATGTCCGCGCAGACGCTCGGGTGCCGCGAGCTTCTCCTGCGGATAGCACACCGTTACCGGCTGCTTGACCATAGAACCCAAGGCCGTCTTGGCAAATGTCAGTAAACTCATGCCGCGCCTACCTTTCCGTGCAGCTAATACAGGGGTCGATGGTCAGGATAATCATGGGCACGTTGGCAAGGAGCACGCCCTGCAGCGCATGTGTCAGACCCGCCAGGTTCTGCGACGTCGGCGTGCGCACGCGGAAGCGATCCAGGTTCTTGGTGCCGTTGCCGCGCACATAGTAATACGCCTCGCCACGCGGCTGCTCAATCACAACCTCGCCACGCGCGCCGTCGGCCGGCGTGAGCTTGGTGCGCCCGCCGATGCCGTCGTGCGGGATCTTGCCCACAAGCTCCTCGATGATGTCCATGGCCTGCGTGACCTCGGCACAGCGCACCTGGCAGCGGGCATAGCAATCGCCATCGGTAGCAACGATGGGCTCAAACGCAGCCAGATCCGCATAGGCGCCGTCGCCGAACATGCGCACGTCGTAATCCACGCCCGAGGCGCGACCGAACGGGCCGACCATCGACAGATTCAGCGCATCCTTCTCGCTAATCACGCCCACGCCATGCAGGCGCTCGCCGCAGCTGGCATCGTCCAAAAACGTATGCACCAGAGCCTCGTAGTCGGGGCGCATGGCGTCAAGCGTCTCGACAATGCCCGCCAGCTCGGAGTCCTCGATATCGTGCTTAAGGCCGCCGATCTCATTAATCGACAGAATCACGCGGCCGCCGCAAGTGCTCTCAAAGATCTTGAGAATCTGCTCGCGCAGAGTCCACGAACGATAGAACAGTGCCTCGAAGCCAAAGGCATCGGCGAGCAGGCCCAGCCACAGCAGATGCGAGTGGATGCGCGAAAGCTCGTGCAGAATGGTGCGGATATACTGCACGCGGCCGGGCACCTCGATGTCGAGCATGCGCTCGCAGGCGCTGGCATAGCCATAGCTGTGACCCACGGCGCAAATGCCACAGATGCGCTCAGCGATGTAGCCAAACTGGTGCATATCGCGCTTTTCGGTGAGCTTCTCGAGTCCGCGGTGAACAAAGCCGATCTGCGGAATTGCCTCGATGACGCGGTCGTCCTCGATCACCAGGTCCAGATGAAGCGGCTCGGGCAGCACCGGGTGCTGCGGGCCAAACGGAATAACGGAGCGATGTGCCATGGACCTTACGCCTCCTTTTTCTGCTTGTCGCGGGCGGCCTTAGCGGCAAGCGCCGCGCGGACCTTGGCCGCTTTCTCGGGATCCATGGCAGCGAGCTTTGCCTCCATCTCGGCAGCCTTGAGCGCGGCCTTCGCAGCGGCCTCATCGTGCTGAGCATCGGAGCCGGCAGCCGCAGCGGGCTGAGCAGCGGCGCCCGCGGCGTCGCCGGCGCTCGCAGCACCCTCCCCTGCAGTAGCCGCAGCCGCGGCGGCCTTTTCGGCCGCGGCTTTGCGCGCCTTGGCCTCGGCGGCGGCACGGACCTTCATGGCCTTCTCGCGTGCGGCCTTCACCTCGGGCGTGATAACGCTCATGGGTTCGGCAGTCGAGACCTGGTAGAAAAAGCCCTTAAAGTCGATCTGCATGTCGGTGATGGCAAGCCCAAACAGGTCGTGCGCTTCGTTCTCAAACGGAAATACCGCCGGATAGTACGAGCTGATGGACGGAATCTCCTGATACTGATCAATTCCCTCAACCACCAGGTTCCCGATCGCATAGCTGCCGTCCTGCGCAATATTCTCCTGAGCAGCGCGGACGTTGATAAACGTATAGACCAGGCGATACGATCCGTCGTCCACACAGCGCTCGGCATGCATCTGCACAAAGCGCGCGCCGACGCCCTTGAGCGCCTGGACA
>PPYF01171849.1_pt1 | contig 30995 bp, 28 predicted proteins | sample 1559871 | NCBI WGS metagenome assembly PPYF01 (sample SAMN08240021, study PRJNA423297) | Human gut metagenome, whole genome shotgun sequencing project.
TCCTTGGCTCGGTTGGGTCGTTGAAGTCTGGATGATTTTCACCGTGCTGGCGGGGCGCTGTCTGGCAACGGCGGCGCAAGAGGTTGAGCGCCCGCTGCGCGAAGGTAACCTTGCGCAAAGCCGCGAAAAGCTCTCGTGGATTGTGGGGCGCGACACATCGCAACTTCAGCCAGAACAGATCAACCGGGCGGTCGTGGAAACCGTGGCGGAGAATACGGTTGACGGCATTATCGCGCCGCTGTTCTTCCTCTTAATTGGCGGCGCGCCGATGGCGATGGCCTACAAAGCGGTGAACACCCTGGATTCCATGGTGGGTTATAAACACGAAAAATACCGGGCGATTGGCATGGTCAGTGCTCGCCTGGACGACGTCGCGAACTACATTCCTGCACGGCTGAGCTGGCTGCTGCTGAGCGCGGCAGCGGTGTTGTGCCGTCGTGACGGCGCCCGGGCGCTCTGTGTGGGCTGGCGGGATCGCTATAACCACAGCAGCCCGAACTGTGCCTGGGCGGAGGCTTCCGTTGCCGGTGCGTTGGGCATTCGACTGGGCGGCCCGAATGATTACTTTGGCGAGCGCGTTGAAAAACCGTGGATCGGCGACGCGCAGCGCACTATTTCCATAGATGACATTTCCCAAACGATTCGACTGATGTGGGTTGCCTCAACGCTGGCTCTGGTGCTGTTCCTTGTGACGCGCTGGCTGGTAGTGGGTGTGGCCTGAGGATAAATGACAATGCAATACATCCAGCAACCCCAGGCGATTGAAGCCAAAAGTTTTGACATCATTGGCGAGATCATTCATGAAACGCGCCCGGAGTACCAGTTTGCCAGTCCGCTACATGAAGCCATCATCAAACGGGTGATTCATACCACCGCTGACTTCGACTGGCTGGATATTCTCTGGTTTTCGGATGATGCGCTGGAACAACTTTGTGCAGCGCTAAGTCGCCCATCGGTTATCTATACCGACACCACCATGGCGCTGTCGGGGATCAATAAAACCCTGCTGGCGAAGACGGGGGGCGAGTGTCGCTGCTATATCAGCGATCCGCGCGTGGTAGCGCAAGCGAAAGCGCAGGGTATCACTCGTTCAATGGCGGCTGTCGACATTGCCGTGACGGAAGAAGGCGAAAAAGTGTTTGTCTTTGGCAACGCGCCCACTGCGCTGTTTCGCCTGTTGGAAAAAGATGTAGCGGTAAGCGGCGTCGTCGGCGTGCCGGTGGGATTTGTCGGCGCGGCGGAATCCAAAGAGGCGCTGACGCACAGCCAGTTGCCCGCCATTGCCGCCCTCGGACGCAAAGGCGGCAGTAACGTTGCGGCGGCGATCGTGAACGCCATGCTGTATTACATGCAGGGGGCGCGATGAGCGATCAGTCTTTCGACGCGCCCGTCTGGCATAACGGCAAAGCGCTGCGCAAAGGTTATACCACTGGATCGTGCGCCACGGCGGCGGCAAAAGTCGCCGCGCTGATGGTGTTGCGTCAGCATCTGATCCATCAGGTATCGATTGTCACACCTTCCGGCGTCACTCTGTGTCTGAACGTGGAATCTCCACACATTGAAGGACAGCAGGCCATTGCCGCGATCCGTAAAGATGGTGGCGATGATGTCGACGCCACCCACGGGATGTTGATTTTCGCCCGCGTCACGCTGAATGACAGCGGTGAAATTGTCCTGTCCGGGGGCGAAGGCGTCGGCACCGTCACCCGCAAGGGGATTGGTCTGCCTGTCGGCAGCGCGGCAATTAATCGCACCCCGCGTCACACCATTGAGTCCGCCGTGCGTGAGGCGATAGGCCCGGTACGCGGGGCGGAAATCGAAATATTTGCCCCGGAAGGCGAAGAACGAGCGCAAAAAACCTACAACTCGCGTCTCGGTATTCTTGGCGGAATTTCCATTATTGGCACCACCGGTATTGTGACCCCCATGTCCGAAGAGAGCTGGAAGCGGTCGTTATCGCTGGAGCTGGAAATCAAACGTGCCGCCGGACTGGAGCGGGTAGTTCTGGTGCCGGGTAATCATGGTGAGCGTTTCGTCCGCGAACAGATGGGCATCGATACCAACGTGGTGGTCACCATGAGCAACTTTGTCGGCTACATGATTGAAGAGGCGGTGCGGCTGGGATTTCGCCAGGTCGTGCTCGTCGGTCATCCTGGGAAATTGATCAAAATTGCTGCCGGGATCTTCCATACCCACAGCCACATAGCCGATGCGCGAATGGAAACGCTGGTGGCGCATCTGGCGCTGCTCGGCGCGCCGCGGGAGTTGCTGACGCTGGTAAGCGATTGCGACACCACTGAAGCGGCAATGGAGCACATCGACGCGTTCGGCTTTCAGCACCTCTACAACCATCTTGCTGAACGCATCTGTCAGCGCGTGATGCAGATGCTGCGCTTTACCAAAACCCCGCCGACCTGCGACGCGATCATGTTTTCGTTTGATAACCAGGTTCTGGGTAGCAACCGCCCCGTCGACGCTATCGCCCGGGAGATGCAATGCTGACGGTCGTGGGGATGGGGCCAGCCGGTCTGCACCTGATGACGCCGGCGGCGCGCGCGGCGGTTGATGAGGCCGATGTGCTGGTCGGCGGTAAGCGCCATTTGCAGCAGTTCCCGGACTTTCGCGGCGAGCAGTTTGCGCTGGGCGCCAACATTCCCGAACTGCTGGCATGGATTGCGGCGCATCAGGATAAGCGGGTGGTGGTTCTGGCTTCTGGCGATCCGCTGTTTTACGGCATCGGTACGCGGATGGTGGCGCATTTTGGCGTTGCGCAGGTACGCATCATTCCAGGTATCAGCGCGGTGCAGTATCTGTGCGCGCAGTCGGGAATCGACATGAATGACATGTGGCTCACCAGTAGCCACGGGCGCAGCGTCTGTTTCGATACGCTGGCGCAGCATAACAAGGTGGCAATGGTCACCGACGGCCAGTGCGGGCCGCGTGACATTGCTGCACAACTGGTTGCACGAGGAAAGGGCGATCGCTGGATGGTGATTGGTGAAAACCTGGCGATGGAAAACGAACGGATCCACTGGCTGCGCGTCAGCGAGGTCCATGCCGAATATGAGATGAATGCAGTGGTGATCCTTGATGAAAGATGAGCTTTTCCTGCGCGGTGAGAAGGTGCCGATGACCAAAGAAGCGGTACGTGCGCTCGCTCTCGCAAAACTTGAACTGCACCGGGCCAGTCACCTGATTGATATCGGGGCCGGAACCGGCAGTGTGTCCATCGAAGCCGCGCTACAGTTTCCGTCGCTACACATTACGGCTATCGAGCGCAATCCGGCGGCGCTGCGTTTACTCGACGAAAACCGTCAGCATTTCGCCTGCGCGAATATCGATATTCTGCCGGGTGAAGCGCCAATGATGATGACCGAGAAAGCCGATGCCGTCTTTATGGGTGGCAGTGGGGGACACCTCACGGAACTGATCGACTGGTCTATGCGCCAGTTGCACGTTGGTGGACGCCTGGTGATGACCTTCATCCTACAGGAAAACCTCAACACCGCGCTGGCACATCTGCAACAGCGCGGTGTGCAGGACGTGGACTGCCTGCAAATGCAGATTTCGTCGCTGACCACGCTGGGCGCGGGTCACTATTTCAAACCGAACAATCCCGTTTTTGTCATCGCCTGCCAGAAGGAAGAACGCCATGTCTGAGACATTTGATCCCCGTTGTGTGTGGTTTGTCGGCGCAGGTCCGGGTGACCGGGAGCTGATTACGCTTAAGGGTTACCGGCTGTTGCAACAGGCGCAGGTGGTGATTTACGCCGGATCGCTGATCAACACCGAACTGCTGGAGTATTGCCCGGAGGGCGCGGAGTGCCACGACAGTGCGGAACTGCACCTTGAGCAAATCCTCACCCTGATGGAAGAGGGGGTGAAGGCCGGAAAAACGGTAGTGCGCCTGCAAACCGGCGACGTGTCGCTGTATGGCTCGGTGCGCGAACAGGGGGAAGAGCTGACCAAACGTGGTATCCCCTGGCAGGTGGTGCCGGGGGTCAGCGCTTTCCTCGGCGCGGCGGCGGAGCTGGGGGTTGAGTACACCGTGCCGGAAGTCTCGCAAAGCCTGATTATTACGCGACTCGAAGGTCGCACGCCGGTGCCAGAACGTGAACAACTGGAATCGTTCGCCAGCCACCAGACCTCAATGGCAATTTATCTCTCCGTCCAGCGTATCAACCGGGTTGCGGAACGGTTGATTGAGGGGGGGTACCCGGCGACCACGCCGGTGGCCGTGATCTACAAAGCGACCTGGCCGGAAAGTCAAACTGTGCGTGGCACGCTGGCGGATATCGCCGATAAAGTGCGCGACGCCGGGATCCGCAAAACGGCGCTCATCCTGGTCGGGAATTTCCTCGGAGATGAGTATCACTACTCCAGACTCTATGCCGCGGACTTTAGCCATGAATACCGTAAAGCCTGAATCAATCGCGCTGTTTTGCCTGACGCCCGGCGGTGTAATGCTGGCTAAACGGCTGGCAGCGATGTTACCGCTGACCTGTTTTACCAGTGAAAAATTGCTGGAGGACGGTTTCTTACCGTTCGACGGCGGGTTCGCCCACGCCGCGCGCGACGCGTTTTCGAACTATTCCGCGCTGATTTTTATCGGGGCGACCGGCATCGCGGTGCGCGTGCTGGCCCCGCTGGTGAATGACAAGTTCAGCGATCCGGCGGTGGTGGTGATCGACGAGCGCGGCCAGCATGTGATCAGCCTGCTTTCCGGCCATGCGGGCGGCGCGAACGCGCTGACCCGTTATCTCGCCGGCATGCTGGGCGCCGATCCGGTGATTACCACTGCCACCGATGTCAATGAGATGGCGGCACTGGACACCCTCGCGTTTCAGCTCAACGCCCGTATGACCGACTTTCGCACCGCAGTAAAAGCGGTGAATCAGATGCTGGTGAGCAACCAGCGCGTGGGACTGTGGTGGGATGAAGAACTGGATGAAGACGTCCGCCACTGCGATCGCCGTGGGTTCATTACCGTTACCGATCTCCAGCAGTTGCCTGAACTGGATGCGCTGGTGTGCGTCACGTTACGTAACGAATTGCCGGATATTCCGGTTCAACACTGGAAACTGGTGCCACAACGGGTGGTCGCTGGCATTGGCTGTCGTCGCGATACGCCGTTCCCACTACTGGCTGCGCTGCTGGCGCGTCAGCTTGAAGCGCAGCGCTTTGATCCGCTGGCGCTGAAAGCCATCGGCAGCGTGTCGCTCAAGAAAGACGAAGAGGGGCTGATCCAACTTGCCTCCTGCTGGCGTGTGCCGTTTGAAACCTTTAGCGCTGACGCGCTGCGTGAGCATGAACATCACTTTCCGGCTTCGCCGTTTGTTCGCCAGACGGTCGGTGTCGGAAGCGTCTCGGGTCCGGCAGCATGGCTGCTGAGTCATGGGCAATTGACCGGCGAAACCTTGCGTGAGCAGGGCGTCACTATCACTTTGGGAGTTTCACACTGATGTTAACCGTAATCGGAATCGGCCCCGGCTCACAGGCCATGATGACCATGGAAGCCGTTGAGGCCCTGCAGGCGGCAGAAATTATTGTGGGTTACAAAACCTACACTCACCTCGTCAAAGCGTTTACCGGTGACAAGCAGGTGATCAAAACCGGCATGTGCAAAGAGATCGAGCGCTGCCATGCGGCGATTGAACTGGCGCAGGCCGGACACAACGTGGCGCTGATCAGCAGCGGTGACGCCGGTATTTACGGCATGGCGGGGCTGGTGCTGGAGCTGGTCAGCAAACAGAAACTGGACGTTGAAGTGCGCCTGATCCCGGGGATGACTGCCAGTATCGCGGCGGCGTCGCTGCTCGGCGCACCGCTGATGCACGATTTTTGTCACATCAGTTTAAGCGATTTACTTACGCCGTGGTCGGTTATCGAAAAACGTATTATCGCCGCCGGAGAAGCGGACTTCGTCATCTGCTTCTACAACCCGCGCAGCCGGGGCCGTGAGGGACATCTGGCGCGCGCATTTGAACTGCTTTCCGCCAGTAAGAGCGGGCAAACGCCGGTGGGAGTGGTGAAATCTGCCGGGCGTAAAAAGCAGGAGAAATGGCTGACTACGCTGGGCGAGATGGATTTTGAACCGGTGGATATGACCAGTCTGGTGATCGTCGGTAACAAAGCGACTTATGTGCAGGACGGTCTGATGATCACGCCACGAGGTTACGTGCTGTGAGTTTTGGTGAGGTTCTGGTCATGGGCGGCACCAGCGATGCCCGTGCGCTGTGCCAGCAACTGGATGCCGCTAATGTGGCCTACACCCTGTCGGTGGCGACGCCGACCGGGAAACAACTGGCTGGCGATATCAAGGGGCAGGTGCGCTGTGGTCGGCTCGAGCAGGATGAAATGGTGAACTGGCTGAAGGAGAACGGAACGCGATGGGTGATCGATGCTTCGCACCCGTATGCCGAAGTGGTGAGCCGCAATATTCTGTGCGCCTGCGAACGGGCTGGAGTACTGCTCAGTCGTTACCAGCGCCCGGAACAGCTTAGTGAACTGACGCATCCGCTGCTCTTTACCGTACAGAGCATTGCCGGGGCGTGCGACGTTGCACGACGTTTTGGCGAGCGCGTACTGCTGACTACCGGGAGTAAAGATCTGGCGATATGGCGCACAGGTTTACCGGAAAAAACGCTGCTCGCCCGCGTGTTGCCCGTCCCCGAGGTGATTCAACAGTGCGCCGATCTGGGCTTTGGCGTAGGCGAGACGTTCGCGCTGTGCGGGCCGTTCAGCGCTGAATTTAACGCTGCGTTTTATCGTCAGTGTCAGGCTGACGTCGTGATAACCAAGGCTTCTGGCGCAGAGGGCGGTTATCAGGAAAAGGTTCAACCCTGTCTGGATGCAGGTATTCCCTGCATCGTGATTACCCGCCCGGCGCCGCTGGTGACGGGAGATGAGTTACTGGAAAGTCAGGCCGCATTTGCGCAACGTTTGGCGCGCTGGCTGGCCGCTGCTTAAGGAATCAGAAAATGAAAAAAGCGCTTCTGGTGGTTAGCTTTGGCACCAGCTATCACGATACCTGCGAGAAGAACATTGTGGCCTGCGAGCGCGATCTGGCCGCCAGCTGTCCTGACCGCACCCTGTTCCGTGCCTTTACCTCTGGAATGATTATTCGCAAGCTCAAACAGCGTGATGGTATTGAGATAGATACCCCGCTGCAGGCGCTGCAAAAGCTTGCTGATCAGGGATATCAGGATGTGGCGATTCAGTCGCTGCACATCATTAACGGCGACGAATATGAAAAAATTGTCCGTGAAGTGCAGACTCTGCGTCCGCTGTTTGCCCGCCTGACGCTGGGCGTGCCGCTGTTGAGCAGCCATGACGATTACGCGCAGTTAATGCTCGCCCTGAAACAGCAGATGCCTGTCCCCGCCGCCAATGAGAAAGTGGTATTCATGGGCCACGGCGCCAGCCATCACGCGTTTGCCGCTTATGCCTGCCTCGACCACATGATGATGGCGCAGGGCTTCCCGGCGCGCGTCGGCGCGGTGGAGAGCTATCCGGAAGTCGATATTCTGATTGAGAGCCTGAGCAAAGAGGGGGTCAAAGCCGTCCATCTGATGCCGCTGATGCTGGTGGCAGGGGATCACGCCATCAATGATATGGCTTCGGACGACGATGATTCGTGGAAAACGCTGTTTACGGCGGCGGGGATCACGGCAACGCCGTGGCTGAGCGGTCTTGGCGAAAATCCGGCGGTGCGGGCGATGTTCGTCGCGCATTTGCAACAAGCGCTGAGCGTGGCGATGGAGGAAGCGGCATGAGCGGCAAACTGTACGCCCTGAGCACCGGCCCGGGAGCAGCCGATCTGATTACCGTTCGCGCCTCACGTATTCTGGGTTCACTGGATATTCTCTATGCCCCGGCGGGACGTAAGGGTGGCGACAGCCTCGCGCTTTCCATCGTGCGGGAGTACATCGGCACGAACACAGAAATTCGTTGCTGCCATTTCCCCATGAGCGCAGACAGCGCGGAAAAAGAGGCGGTCTGGGATGAAGTGACCGCAGCGTTGGTTAAGGAAGTGGAGGCAGGCAAACAGGTGGGATTTATCACCCTGGGTGACGCCATGTTGTTCAGCACCTGGGTCTTTTTACTACAGCGCATCGGGTGTCCTGACTGGCTGGAGATCGTGCCTGGCGTGACGTCGTTTGCCGCCATTGCCGCCCGATCCAAAACGCCGCTGGCGATGGAACAGCAGTCGCTGGCGGTGATCTCCTGTACCGCACCGGAAGCGGAGATCGCCCAGGCGCTACGTCAACACGACAGTCTGGTACTGATGAAGGTCTATGGTCGCTTTGCGCGGATTAAAGCGCTGCTGGATCAGGCCGGATTACTGGATTGTGCACTGATGATGTCCGAGGCCACGCTCCCTGGAGAGCAGTGCTGGCGGCATCTCAACGAGGTCAGCGACGATCAGCCGTTGCCTTATTTCTCGACCATCCTGGTCAACAAACAGTGGGAGTATGCAGAATGAAACTCGAACAACAGCTCAAACAGCTGTCATTCAGTGGTCTGGCTGCGGCGCTATTGCTGATGATTGTGCCGGAGCAGGCGTTCGCCATGCACATCATGGAGGGATTTTTACCGCCGATGTGGGCGCTGGCCTGGTGGTTGCTGTTTTTACCGTGCCTGTGGTACGGACTGGTGCGCCTGCGACATATCGTGATGGATGACAGCCATCAGAAAGTGCTACTGGCGCTGTGCGGGGCGTTTATTTTTGTGCTGTCGGCACTGAAGATCCCGTCGGTTACCGGTAGCTGCTCACATCCGACAGGCGTCGGGCTGGCGGTGATCCTGTTTGGTCCGGGCGTGGTGGCGGTTCTCGGCGCTATCGTACTGCTGTTCCAGGCGCTGCTGCTGGCGCACGGTGGCTTGACCACCCTGGGCGCTAACGGCATGTCGATGGCGGTGATTGGCCCGGTTATCGGCTATATGGTGTGGAAGATGGCCTGTCGCGCCGGGATCCGTCGTGATGTTGGCGTCTTCCTCTGCGCCATGCTGGCGGATCTGGTGACTTACTTTGTGACATCTGTACAGCTTGGCGTGGCCTTCCCGGATCCCGAAGCGGGCGCGCCAGGGTCTGTCGTCAAGTTTATGGGGATTTTCTGCCTGACGCAGATCCCGATTGCTATCGCCGAAGGCTTGCTGACCGTGATGATCTACGACCAGCTGACAAAACGGCAATTGATAACCGCGCAAGGACATTAACATGAAAAAGACGCTGATATTGTTGGCCATGGTGATTGCTTTGGTCGTGTTGCCGTTCTTTATCAATCACGGTGGTGAATACGGTGGCTCGGACGGTGAAGCGGAAAGCCAGATTCAGGTGGTTGCTCCGCATTATGAGCCGTGGTTCCAGCCGCTGTATGAACCGGCGAGCGGAGAAATTGAAAGCCTGTTGTTTACGTTGCAAGGCTCGCTTGGCGCGGCGGTGATTTTCTATATTCTGGGCTACACCAAAGGCAGACAACGCCGTGATGACCGGGCTTGATCGACTGAGCTATCAGAGCCGCTGGTTTCACGTCGCACCAGAGCGTAAGTTCCTGTTCTGGCTGCTGCTGATGACTCTGGCGTTTACCCTGCCCGCCTGGGGGCAGGGTATCGAGCTGGCGCTGATTGCCGGGCTGACCTGCTGGCTGCTGCGCATCTCCCTGCGCCGTTGGTGTCGCTGGATGGCGCTGCCGTTTGGTTTTCTGGTGGTGGGGGTGGTGACGATTCTGTTCAGCGTCAGCCGCGACCCACAAACGCTGTTGGTCAGTTTTCCGCTTGGCAGTTACTGGCTGGGGGTCACGGCGTCTGGGCTGCACACCGCGAACGAGACGTTCTGGCGGAGTCTGGCCGCGCTGGCCGCCACGTTCTGGCTGGTGCTTAACCTGCCGTTTCCGCAGCTGATTTTACTGCTCAAACGGGCGCGGATACCGCGTCTGCTGACGGAACAGATCCTGCTGACCTGGCGCTTTATTTTTATTCTGTTAGATGAAGCGATGGCGATTCATCGCGCGCAGACGCTGCGTTTTGGCTATCGTAGTTTGCCGATTGGCTATCGCTCGCTGGCGATGCTGGTGGGCGTTTTGTTTACCCGGGTGCTGATTCGCTATCAGCAAATGGCGGCGACGTTAGATATCAAATTGTATCAGGGCGATTTTCACCTGTAAGGAAAAGCATGCTTGCCACCACCGAACTCTGGTTTCGTTATCAGGATGCGCAGGTACTTAAAGGGCTGACGCTGGATTTTTCACAGCATGCCGTCACCGGACTGGTGGGAGCCAACGGCTGTGGGAAATCCACCCTATTTATGAATCTGAGCGGATTACTGCGACCGCAACAGGGCGCGGTATTGTGGCAGGGAAAACCGCTGGACTACAGTAAGCGTGGCCTGCTGGCGCTGCGTCAGCAGGTCGCGACGGTGTTTCAGGATCCCGATCAGCAAATTTTCTACACCGATATCGACAGCGATATCGCCTTCAGCCTGCGCAATCTTGGCGTGGAGGAGGGAGAAATTGCCCGACGAGTCGACGAGGCGTTGACGCTGGTAGATGCGCAACATTTTCGCCAGCAGCCGATTCAGTGCTTAAGCCACGGACAAAAGAAGCGGGTGGCCATCGCCGGTGCGCTGGTGCTACGGGCAAAATACCTGTTACTGGATGAACCCACGGCGGGGCTGGATCCTTCAGGACGTAGCCAGATGATCGACATCATCAAACGGATTGTGGCGCAGGGAAATCACGTGGTGATCTCCAGCCATGATATTGATCTGATTTATGAAGTCAGCAATGCCGTCTACGTTTTACGTCATGGCGAAGTGCTGGCGCACGGTGAGCCGGGTGAGGTTTTTGCCCGTACAGAACTGATTGAAGAGGCCGGGTTAACGCAACCCTGGCTGGTGAAACTGCACGCAGAGCTAGGTATGCCGCTGTGCAAAACCGAAGATGAATTTTTCCGTTGTATGCGACAACGCGCAATCAAGGAGGCGTCATGACGCAGGCCATTATGTTGCAGGGAACGGCGTCTGACGTCGGCAAGAGTGTTCTGGTGGCGGGACTGTGCCGCATTTTTTATCAAGATGGTCGGCGGACCGCACCGTTTAAGTCGCAGAATATGGCGCTCAACTCCGGCATCACGCCGGAGGGGAAAGAGATGGGCCGCGCGCAGATTTTCCAGGCCGAAGCGGCGGGCATTGTGCCAGATGTCCGCATGAATCCGGTGCTGTTGAAACCGACCAGCGATCGCAAGGCGCAGGTGGTGCTGATGGGACAGGTGGCGACCGATATGGATGCGGTCAGCTATCACGAATACAAGCCGCGTCTGCGCGAGCAGATCCTTTCCGTTTACACCAGTCTGGCGCAGGAGTTTGATGTACTGGTGCTGGAAGGGGCGGGTAGTCCGGCGGAGATCAACCTGCGTGACCGCGACATCGTCAATATGGGGATGGCCGAGATGGCGCAATGCCCGGTGATCCTGGTCGCCGATATCGATCGCGGCGGGGTGTTTGCCTCCATCTACGGTACGCTGGCGCTGCTGCATGAACATGAGCGTGCGCGGGTGAAAGGGGTGATCATCAATAAGTTTCGTGGTGATGTGGCGTTGCTTAATCCCGGTATTGAGCAGATTGAAAGCCTGACCGGCGTTCCCGTGCTGGGCGTGATGCCGTGGCTGGATGTCGATCTCGAAGATGAAGATGGCGTGGCGCTGCAAAAAGGGAAATACCTGCGCACCGAAAAACGCGACATCAACATTGCCGTGGTGCAGATCCCGCATATCTCCAATTTCACCGATTTTAACGCGCTGGCCGCGCAGCCCGATGTGCGCGTGCGCTATGTGCGTCATCCGCAAGAACTGGCGGACGTTGACCTGGTGATCCTGCCGGGCAGTAAAAATACGCTCGGCGATCTGGTGTGGCTACGTGAAAGCGGCATGGCCCACGCGGTTTTGCAGGCGTACCAACAAAACATCCCCATTGGCGGGATCTGTGGTGGCTACCAGATGTTGGGCGAGACCATTATCGATGAGGTCGAGTCAGGGCTGGGAACGCTACCGGGTCTGGGGCTGCTCGATACGGTAACGCATTTTGCCCAGCGGAAAACCACGACCCAGGTAACGGCGACGATGTCGTCGACACTGCCGGACTGGTTGTCTGCGGCGTCCGGGTTGCCAGTGCGCGGTTATGAAATTCACATGGGCGAAACGACGCTGAACGGCGATTGCCAGTCGGTGATGCAACTGCAGAAGCACGGCGAAAACGTCGCGGATGGCGCCGTCACCGCCGACGGACGAGCGTTTGGGACTTATCTGCATGGCTTGTTCGACAGTGATGATTTTACGCGAGCGCTGGTCAATGGCCTGCGCGTGCGTAAGGGGCTGGCTCCCCTGGATCCCACCTTCCAATACGCGCAATATAAATCGCAGCAGTTTGATCTGCTGGCGGATGCGATGCGGCAACACATCGATATTGAGAAAATTTATACCATCATGCAGCAACATCGGGAGTCAGTATGATGATTCTGGTCACTGGCGGTGCCCGCAGCGGTAAGAGTCGTCATGCCGAAGCCCTGATCGCTGATTTCCCGCAGGTGCTGTACATCGCGACATCGCAGATTTTTGATGACGAGATGGCAGCGCGCATTCAGCATCATCGTGATGGACGTCCAGCGCACTGGCGTACCGCCGAGCGCTGGCAGCATCTTGATGCGCTGATCACTGCGGATAACGCGCCGGATGAAGCCATTCTACTGGAGTGCATCACCACCATGGTCACTAACCTGCTGTTTGCTTTGGGCGGCGACAGTGACCCCGATAGCTGGGATTACGCCGCGCTGGAAACGGCGATTGAGGCGGAGATCCAGACGCTGATCGCGGCCTGTCAGCGATGTCCGGCCAGGGTGGTGCTAGTGACCAACGAAGTCGGGATGGGGATCGTGCCGGAAAACCGTCTGGCGCGGCACTTTCGGGATATCGCCGGGCGTGTGAATCAGCGTCTGGCGGCAGCGGCGGATGAGGTCTGGCTGGTGGTATCTGGTATTGGAGTCAAAATTAAATGAGTAAGTTGTTCTGGGCAATGCTCTCTTTTATTACGCGTTTGCCCGTTCCGGGTCGCTGGTCGCAGGGACTGGAATTCGATCAGTATTCTCGCGGTATTGTGACTTTCCCGCTCATCGGTCTGCTACTCGGCGCGTTGAGTGGGCTGGTGTTTATGCTCTTTCAGTCCTGGTGCGGCGCACCACTGGCGGCGCTCTTTACCGTGTTAGCGCTGGCGCTGATGACCGGGGGCTTTCACCTCGACGGTCTGGCTGATACCTGCGATGGCGTTTTCTCCGCCCGCAGCCGCGAACGTATGCTGGAGATTATGCGCGACAGCCGACTGGGAACGCACGGCGGTCTGGCGCTCATTTTTGTCTTGCTGGCGAAAGTGCTGGTGATCAGTGAACTGTCGCTACGCGGCACTCCTGTGCTGGCCGCGCTGGCAGCCGCCTGTGCCGTTGGGCGTGGGACAGCCGTGTTGTTGATGTATCGCCACCGCTACGCCCGTGAAGAGGGATTAGGCAACGTGTTTATCGGTCATGTCACCGGGACGCAAACCTGCTTTACCCTTGGTCTGGCCGCGATTCTGGCGGCGGTTCTGTTGCCTGGAATGCAGGGGGTGGCGGCACTGGTCGTGACGATGGTGTCTGTCTTCCTGCTGGGACAACTGTTAAAACGGACGTTGGGTGGGCAAACCGGCGATACGCTGGGTGCGGCAATAGAACTTGGCGAGTTGATATTCCTGCTGGCTCTGCTGTGAGTCAGCCAACACAATGAGAACGCATATGCAAACGTTAACCTCTTTACTCCGCGAAATTCCGCCGCCAGACCGTGGCGCGATGACACGCGCGCAACAGCATATTGATGGCCTGCTTAAACCGCCCGGTAGCCTGGGTCGGCTGGAGGCGCTGGCGGTACAGCTGGCCGGTATGCCAGGTCTACACGGTGTACCGCGTGTCGGTGAAAAAGCGATACTGGTGATGTGCGCCGATCACGGTGTCTGGGATGAAGGGGTTGCCGTTTCGCCTAAAGTGGTGACCGCAATTCAGGCGGCAAATATGACGCGCGGCACGACGGGCGTTTGTGTGCTTGCCGCTCATGCCGGTGCAAAGGTTCATGTGATCGACGTGGGGATTGATGCTGAACTCATTCCCGGCGTAGTGAACATGCGCGTCGCACGAGGGTGTGGAAACATCGCCACTGGCCCAGCGATGAGCCGTACGCAGGCGGAAGAGCTACTGCTGGAAGTCATTCGCTACACACGCGAACAGGCGCAGCGCGGCGTGACGCTGTTTGGCGTTGGCGAGTTGGGGATGGCGAATACCACGCCTGCTGCGGCGATTGTTAGCGTCCTGACAGGCAGTGAGGCTGAAGCGGTGGTGGGAATTGGCGCTAACCTGCCGCTTTCCCGTGTAGGCAATAAAGTGGAGGTGGTTCGCCGGGCGATTGCCGTCAACCAGCCCAATCCGCATGATGGGGTGGATGTGCTGGCGAAAGTCGGTGGATTTGACCTGGTGGGCATGGCGGGAGTTATCCTGGGCGCCGCGTCCTGCGGTTTACCGGTGTTGCTGGATGGCTTCCTGTCCTATTCCGCTGCGCTGGCCGCCTGTCAGATTGCGCCGGAGATCAAACCGTATCTGATCCCATCACATTTCTCCGCCGAAAAGGGCGCACGGATTGCGCTGGAGCACCTGGAGCTTGAGCCTTATCTCAACATGGGAATGCGCCTGGGGGAGGGGAGCGGTGCTGCACTGGCGATGCCGATTGTGGAAGCGGCCTGCGCGATGTACAGCAACATGGGAGAACTGGCGGCCAGCAATATCGTGCTGCCGGATGGCAAAGAAGCGTAATAAGGTAACCTTGCCTGGCCGGTAAACCGCGCAGTTTGCTGGTCAGCGTGAGAGAAGAGGTTAATCGCCTTTAAAAACGCTATAATTTGCCCACATCTGCCGCGACTGAGGAAAGGGAAATGTTGCCTCGTGTAAAATTGTTTTGTTCATTATTTATGCTGCTTGCAAGCCAGAGCGCGCTGGCTGTCAGCTATCCACTGCCACCTGAAGGAAGTCGTCTGGTTGGAAATCCGCTGACGATTACCGTTCCCGACAAGAATACGCAACCGCTTGAAGCATTTGCCGCTCAGTATGGGCAGGGGCTGAGTAATATGCTGGAAGCGAATCCGGATGTGGATGTGTTCCTTCCGAAGTCGGGTTCAACGCTGATTGTGCCGCAGCAAATCATTCTGCCTGCTACCGTTCGTCAGGGCATTGTTGTGAACGTGGCGGAGATGCGTCTTTACTACTATCCAAACGGCAGCAACACGGTTGAGATTTTCCCGATTGGTATTGGCCAGGCAGGACGAGAAACGCCGCGTAACTGGGTGACGAGAGTCGAACGTAAGCAGGAGGCGCCGAGCTGGACGCCGACGGCGAATACCCGCCGTGAATACGCAAGCAGGGGAGAAAGCCTGCCCGCCTTCGTTCCTGCGGGGCCGGATAACCCGATGGGGCTGTACGCCATCTATATCGGCAAGCTGTACGCTATTCATGGCACCAACGCGAATTTCGGCATTGGTCTGCGCGTGAGCCAGGGCTGCATTCGTTTACGCAATGATGATATCGAACATCTTTTCCAGAACGTGCCCGTCGGCACCCGCGTGCAGATTATCGATCAGCCGGTGAAAACCACGACGGAACCTGACGGTAGTCGCTGGATAGAAGTGCATGAACCACTGTCCCGCAACCGCGCGGAATATGAATCTGACAGAAAAGTCCCGCTGCCGATCACACCTGTGATGCGTAGCTTTATGAGCGCTGAGGGTGTGGATACGAACCGTGTCAGCGAAGCGCTCGAACGCCGTTCGGGGATGCCCGTCAACATCAGCCACGGACAAACCCGCATTTAATGACGCCGGAATGGTGTTCTGAAAAGCAAAAAGCCCGCTAAAAAGCGGGCTTCTTAAATCTGGCTCCTCTGACTGGACTCGAACTTCATCTGTAGCTCCAGCTGTTAGTGGCTTTCAAAAAATGGTGTCTATTTTTACCATCATATTTACCAGCATTTTTAATGCTGTATGACTATAAAGTCAATTACTATCAATTGGTTATGAAAACACGCTTCACTGAACGATCTTCCTGTGCTGCTACAAATTTTATCTCGTTTATTCAACAGATTACCGCTATTGCCCGATATGTTTCCTCCCGGAAAGATAAGTAAGGGCAGAAGAATACGTTATGACCAATGCTGAGATAGCCAGCCATCTTTATTCCCTTTCTCTATGCTGCCGGATGCGTTAACGTCAATGTAATGAACATCAACATTATTAGGGAAAAGAAAGACAAAAAGAGTGAATCGGGCAGACCAGATACAGCTTCTCGCTGGATAACAATAACACCAGCTTCCCCATCCGTCTTGCCAAGCCACGGCTTGATTCGACTGGCACAGGAACGAATTCAGTGATCCTCGATGGATTTGTTGAGCAGGGAATGATGGTCTTTGCTCAGGGCTATGATTCGAACGTATTAGGGATCACAGATGAAGGAGTAAAAGCTAAAGTCTGGAGCACAACAGATGGTGCTTGTGTAGGTCGTCGTGCCGTTGACGAGAACAAGGAATGGACGGAACCGGGTCAAGGCGGTCAGAAAGTAGTTCGCGTGTCGTATACATGGAAGCTGGTTGACGTTCCGAGCTGGGTGGATAAAAAAGCGTTTGCTGGTGTCAAAGGTATGAATGAACCAGCTCATGGCGCAATAAATCTTGTTAAAACCAGTAATGGTTGGAAAGCTAACTAAAAGGATGCTGGATCGTTAAATGCCCCTATTGCTCCGTAGAAGGTCAGAGCTGGGGCATGTTTGCGCAATTATTTGCTTCTTATTTTATACGCTTATCAAGGTGATACGTAAATTGCTTACCATCTGGATTAACTATGCCACGATCAATTAAAACATTAACTATTTTGTCGATCTCATCTTTATTAATTTCTCCATCGCGCCTTGTACTTTTTACCACTCCTCCCAGACCGGTGCGATTTTTTGGTTTATTATTTTTCATAGCAGAAAGTGCATTGATAACGCGAGTGATATGATTTTCACGTTTTATTGCAGTCGTAGCTGATTCAGTGGAATGGCTATCTGATAGCATGGATAGCACAGAATTTATATAAGGCTTATCATTTTTAGATATGTCCTGTATAGAATATCGTACAATTTTAGTACCAATGCTTTTGAGATAACTAATTAAAGGGTCGTATCCTTTATCATTAGAAATGATGATAAAAGAAGCCATTGAATTATTCTGTATTATTTTCCCTACAAAAAATGCGATGTGAAGATCTAGTGCATTTGAACCAGTCCCATGAATTTTCACATATTCAGCTCGATTCCCAATGGATTGTAACATGGACACGATTTCGTAATGGATCTTGTCCTGCTGATGACCCACGAAAATAATAAAATGTGTTTGGGGGTGTGTAATAAAATGACTAATAGATGGCTGAACGTTTTCATAGTCAACCATCACATAAGTTATTTCTTTTCCCTGAATAAAATTGCTCATATCCCTCCACCCATGGCTAGCAGTAGCTTTTGGTATGAAACGTTAAACCGAATCAGACATGCTCTTTCCAAACATGCATACTCAATATCAGTGTAAACATCATAGCATGCGTGAACATAATAGTTAAGCGAGATCGGTAACCTTCAATTGTGTGTTTTATTTGTAAAAGTTATGAATGGGGCGATATGAACATTTATGTGAATAAATATTGACATGAGATCAAGTGTTAAGAGAAATATCGATAAGAATAAACTTTTTTCTATTAATTTATTATGGTAAGTTGATTTCGATGTTTAGTATTTTAATTGTATTCTGAATGTCAAAGTAATTATGCGATGTTATCGTTGTTTTACATATTTAACAAGGGTTTTATTATTATGAATTTTAAAGTGATTACTTTAGCGTTGATATCTTCAGTACTTCTTACAGCATGCCAAACGCAGCCTGTTTCAGTATATGATGCTCCAACAGCACCGCAATCAAGAGTCTTTAAATATCAACAAGCAGCACCTTCTACTTTGGTGGTAATTAGAGATAAAGGTATGTTAGGCATCAGGATGCTATGCTTCAATATTTATTAATGGACAAATTGTTGCAAAATTAAATCCTTATGAAAAGGCAAGTTTTCAACTTGATGAAGGGGATTGGATTGTAGGTGCATCGTTAGATGGTGCAGGGCTATGTGGATTGAATCCACCAAGAGTAGAACGGGAAACCAGAACTAAAGCTGGAGAAACTAAAGTGCTTCGTGTCTCAACTGGCAATTCTGGATTTATGGATATTCTTCCAACAACACTTTGAATATATGAATAATAGATTGCCCATTTTTTCAGTTAATGTGATAAGTGGGTAATTAAAGGTATAAATATAACAGATTAATGCGTAGCATTTATCATAAAACAATCTGCGTGATCTCCACTGATTTCATCACATATCATGATATTCCAACGTAATAAAACTAGAAATCTATGTTAACGACATGGAGGTGTAGCCAAACCCGCATTTAGAATGATTTCCACATCACATTATGCGTGTAAGATCATGGTTTCAAACTTGACGATTACAGAATAGCAGCGGTCGGTATAGTGATGTCTTGGAGCAAAAATCTGGAGACGAATCAATTATAAAATACAAATAATGGGTATAGGCAGCACGAACGCTGTTGCTTTCCTTGTGGCTCATTTGAAGTTCTACAGCATCTTCTGACCATAGACCAGACTCAATTAAGGCGCTACATGCCAGTGTGCGAAAACCATGACCGCAGATGTCCTGCGCGGCGTCATAGCCCATTTTACGCAGCGCCTTGTTGATGGTGTTTTCACTCATGGGTTTGAATGAGTCATAACATCCAGTAGAAATTAATCCGGCATCGTTACCTTCTTCATAGGTAAGCTGGCGCTTTCAGTATCTTAAGAGCCTGCCTACAAAGGGAAACGAAGTGCTGACGTTTTATTTTAGCCCCACGAGTCGAGTGCTTGACGTTTTCAATCGCTTCCCGCTGTTCGGGGATCACCCATAACTTACTGTTGAAGTCGATTTCCGATCACCGAGCGAAACGAAGTTCGCTGGAACGAATGAAGATAAGCAGATTGAGTTTAATCGCCAGTGTTGTCAGTCCACGCCCTTTGTAGGCATCAATACGTTCAAGCAGTAGCGGGATCTCCTCCAGCTCCAGTGCAGGGCGGTGTTCAGTCTCAGACTTCTGAACAGCGCCTTCCATATCATAGGCGGGATTATGACGCATAAGCTTTTGCTGGACAGCATGACGCAGGACCGCGGTGATGTATTGTTTAATCCGCATGGCAATTTCAAGGTAGCCAACTGTTTCCGCTTTTTTGACTGGCACAAGCAGGTCACCCGTATCCAGATCTGAAATGTTGCTGTCACGAATATCCGGGAAGACATAGGTTTCCAGCCGTTTCCATACGGTGTCGGCATAATCTTCTGACCATTTTGTTTTGGTGGTAAACCAGCTTTTGGCGACAACACGGAACGAACGGGTTTTATCCCGTTTCTCCTGAAGGACTTTTTTATCAGCCTGTTTTTTAGCGTTCGGGTCAATCCCCTGAGCTAACAGCCTCTTAGCCTCGTCACTGCGTTGTCTGGCATCGGCAAGCGATACAGCAGGGTAAACCCCAATGGAAAACACCTTCTGTTTGCCATTAAAGCGGTAGCCTAACTGCCAGTATTTCGAACCGTTGGGATGCACGAGAAGGTAGAGACCAAATCCATCAGTGAGCTTGACGACCTTTTCCGATGGTCTGGCATTTTTACTTTAGTATCAGTAAGTGACATGACGATTCCCTCCGCGTGCTGGTAAAACGCAAATCGAACCAGCTTTACCAGCAAAAGGGTATAGCTTCGAGTTGTTTTTAGTGAACGAGGGTGAACCTGAAGAAGGGGATAACCAGTTGATATAAATGCAGAAAGCAGACGTCAGTGAACGTCTGCTTCCCTTAATTTGGCTCCTCTGACTGGGATCGCCTTTGCCATTAACTGGCTGAAGATTAAGCTAAATCAGAAATCCAGTCTTGTCAAGACCGCCAGAATGACCACCATTTATATTGTTTATCTAAAATGGTGATAATCAGCAGCGCACCTATTAAAGAGGATACGGAATCTTGAGCTCATTTGATCTACTAGCACTAATTTGACGCTCCATCAATTGTGCTTCATGTAAAGCTGCATCACTGAAACTTTTACCAGTTAGAAGAGTATCAATCGCTTTAAATAATGACGAATCAAACTGGTTATGAAGCCATTGATATCTCCCCCAACGGAGTTTTTTAAACTCAGAAGAACACTCTTCACCAAATGCAACTAAAATTAAGTTTTCAATATTATTATCGCAATGCCATGCCACTTTTGATGGCTCATCCTTTCCTGACTTCAATAAATAAATGGAACGCATCAGAATAGTGCAGTAAGTAGAGTAAAGCGCCCACACAAATTCACCAATATGTGGCCTTACTAACTTAACTTCTTCAGAGTTGGCATTGATTAAACATATCATATCAAATTGCTCCAATTCATGTGAATATTTATGTAGTCGTGGATCAGTATAGAAATTTTTCATTTCTTCATCAGTGAGAACGTCCGTAAAAGAGGCTGCACCAGGAAATATTTTGCGAAAGTCGATTATCCCTTTCCAAAGAATATCGACTGCATCAATTTTTCTTGAAATTGTTGCTTTTTGTACCTCAGAGAAAGACGCAGCAGCAATTTTTAATATATTTGATTGTCGATCTAATTCTGCCTTCATATCTGTTAGATGAGCATCGCTTTCGGTTTTAAGTTCAGCCTTAAGCCTTTCTAATTTATTATCATATTGATTTTTAATGCTTAAATGAATTCGGTTTCCAATCCAGGTTCTTAAAAGCCAACCAACACCAGTCAGAAATACCAGACTGAAAGCAGTAGATGTAATCGTTTGTAAAAGAAAATTTCCCAACATCTCCATTTTTAATCCCCGTTTTTTGTTTATAGCTGTGAGAAAGTATCGTAATTTGATGCAGCTAACCCTATCATTTTATACTGAAAAGCACTGTAACTTAATGAATTTATTGATTTAATTTATTATTTGTGGTATCTATTTGATTCTCTTGATTTTGTCTTGCAAGTATCTGAGTAATGTATTTGAATATTAAGAACATAAAAGTTCAATGACTTGGTATATGTAATCATTTTGTTGGGAGGGTGTTGGTATTATGAGTGACCGAAGATCAGAGAAGCGATTTAGTAACAGCCCCCTAAGTGCCGCCCACAGGGGTTACGTCTACCAAGATTTAGTCACGGCATATCTATTCATCTGTTGCCTTGTTCGCCGAGACGAGAAAATAACTGTTGATCGCAAAACCGTTGAAGACGACCGTTTTGATGATATTGAGGTCATTGTAAATGGGCATAAATTACGTAGGCAACTAAAATCAAGTGAAAATATAACCAGACCATTAACTTTCGATGATTTTGATAAAAAGAATTCATCTTTACGGTTTGATCGATTAGTCAACACATTTCTCTCCTCAGAAGAGGATACTGCTACTGAAGAATATCGGCTCTGTGCAACATGGCAGTATCCTGATTCTGACGACCCTGTTGTTGAATTACTTATACCAGCTAATAGCGCTGCTGGTACTTTCGATGGATACTCCACGGAGCTATACTATTTAGATTCTGATAGGGTCTGGCCGAAGAGTTCTTCCCCAGTATTTAAACCATTGGTGAGTATCCCTGGAGGGGAAGCTGTACCTAGTCGCGATGATGTAATTGCTTTTTGCGAGCGGTTTATTATTGAAATTGCATTTCCTCCTGCTTCCCTTGATCTTGAACATCCCGGGCCTCTCGAGAATTTACTATTAAAAATGCTTGTGGAGCATGTTGGTATTGGTCGCTATCCAAATGATGAACGCCGCGTGGAAGATGTGGCAGCACTGGCAGTTCATATTGCTAATGTTGCAAGGACAAGGGGAGAATCATTATCGCCATCCCTTATAGCGCAACGTTTATCACTCCGTACTGACTTTGGTCGTATTGCTCAAGCATTCCCTCTAGACAGAGCTGTTTTATTCGAGCGGAAGTCATTACAGAAACAACTCTTTGAGGCAGCACAACAACAAGGGGTTCATCTTGTTCTTGCTGGTCCAGGAGCCGGTAAATCATGGTCTTTGACGCAGTTGTCAGAAGAACTGGTACAACAGGGTTTTATTGTAGCTCGCCATTATTGTTTTTTGGAACCAGGGGATGAACTAGTTGAACGAAGAATTACAACAAACGTTTTCTTCGCTAATTTGTTGGCTGAATTGCATGAATCCTGTCAAAAACATGCAATCCCTTTACAACAGACTTTTTCTTCAGGTATTCATGAGCTCGAACAGACCTTAGGTGAAATCTCTGCCTGTGAAAGACATACTGTGATCATTGTTGATGGGCTGGATCATATTGCGCGTGTTCGTGATGCATCATTAGGCCTCAGTGATAATGAAACAGATATTGTTGAACAATTGGCAACGCTTGAGCTACCAGAACGAGTAACGCTAATTATCGGCTCGCAACCAGGAAATCATCTTGAGCCATTACGGGAAGTATACAACTCTAATTTGAACGAATACGTTGTTGAACCTTGGTCGTTCGAAGAAGTGAGGGAACTAACTATAAAACTTGCGTTAGGTACTTCACTAGCAGAGATTAACCTACAAGAAAAAGAAAATGACGTTCTGCAAATACTGTTCCAGCGCTCGGAAGGTAATCCTCTATATACTCGCTACCTTTGTTTTGGTCTGACGGATGGTCTTTTATCTGGTGCAATTACTGAACCATTTGAATGGCTCATAGGGGTGCCCGACCTAAATGGCGATATTAAACATTACTACGGGCACCTATATTCGTCGGCAGGCAAACAAGCTCAGGCGATTGCTGATCTTATGGGGGTGATGGATTTCTCAGTAACTGAAAGTGAATTATGTGAAATTGTCGGCCCATTACTTAGAGGATATGTTTCCATTGCACTACAGATCCTACGTCCCGTCCTAACCCAGGCAACTACTCAGGGCGGCATGAGGATATTTCATGAAAGTTTTCGACGTTTCATGATTGATGAATTGATACGTCAGGGAAGACAAGTTGCTGATATTTTATATCCCGTAGCGGTATGGCTGGAAATGCGAGGATTTTTTGTTGATGCTAAAAGTTATCGCTTTTTGCTACCAATTATGAGGCGGGCTGGAAGAGATAACGAAATTCTGACATACGTTTCAGCATCATTTGTACGCGAAAGTGTCGCTCATGGTCATCCTTCCGAAGCTATTCAGAAAAATATCATGCTTGCGACGGATGTGGCTGCTCGTACTCTTAACTGGCCTGCATTGGTCCGCTATGCTGAATTATCCAGAGCACTTAATTCTTGCTTTGAGGAAGGGAACAATGATTGGCAAGAGTATTGGCGGACTTACTATTCTATTTATGGGGCTGATGCATTGGCCGAGAGGCTGTTGTTTGATGGTCGTCCAACACTAACTCAAAAAGAAGGTTTACTGGCCTGTCAGCTAGTTGATTCCAAAGGGGTTGCCGCACCTTGGCAAGAATACTTATCTATTACAACAGAAATAGAAGATAGACTCGATTATTCGGATACTAAGTCTCATGGTGACGTTCGTTGTGATAATGAAGAGGAAGCTCTCGCAACCATTTACGGTGCATTACGGTTAGGGCGGTATAGACAAGTTATTCGACATATTTATTGGAATCTCTGTCGTTCAGGATTGCTTTTTTCGCCTTGGTTCTTGCGTAATTTAGCTCAACAACTAGCTCAGTTTACGTCCCCAGCCTTAGTCGAAAGAATTTGCCATAGAGGGGATCCTACTTATACTGGACGCTACAGATTACCAGACAGAACTGTCTGTCTCTTATTTCTAGGTCTTTCAGATTTCTACCGGAATATAAAAGCAGTAGATGGCAGTCGGCATTATGCCGAAATGGCCTTATGCCAGGCTGTTACGCCAATAGAAGCTATGTGGTGTGTTGACGCTGGAGCTTCAGGTGAACGAGCGCTTGATATAGTACGTAACGAGCTTAAAGTTGAAACAACTCCAGCAAATGAGCGTTATTCACCAGAAGCCGAGTTTGTACACCAGTGGGTGGCATCAGTACGTCTGAAAGCTCGCGATGTGGACTGTGAGAGGTTTTTCCAGCTTCAACGACTTAGTCTGGAGGGAGACGGCTGGTATCGCTGCTGGCTGAGGTTTGTTCTTGCTGTTGCATTGGCTGAAGCGGCTGCGGTGAAAGATGAAGCATACGATATTCTAGCCGCTTTTGAAGAATTAACTAAGGACACAAGACCATTCGCTGGTAGCCCCAGAGCCTGCGATCTCTATTCGATACATCCTATTATCAAAGCGAGCCTCGTTCGTGCACTTAAGCTCCTCAAAACTCGTGAGGAGTGGGAAAAAGCTCTAAGTATTATTTCTATGGTTCGTAATGATACGACAACATATCTGGATCGAGATGAAAATAGTCCGCTTTCAGGAGATGTATTGTATTCATTTTTTCTCGCACACACAATAAAGCCCGAGATTGCAGATTTAATCATTAAAAGGCTAGAAGATGAGCTTGAATCTATGGAAGCAAATGGTACTTATTACAGTATACATGCGTTAGAACGAATGAAGTTGGCTCAACTTTATGCGAAAACGTCCCCCTCGGAGGCAATCCGGCACTGGCAACAGGCCATTGTATTTTTATTAGGCTATGGTTTTCGAAAAGATATTACATTGTTTGATATCATCGAATGCGTTCCTGCATTAAAACTTCATTCAAGAGAATCAGCGATATATGCATTGATTCGTCTCCGCCCACTACTAAGTGCAGTACTTTTTCATACCGACCATAGAACGACAAAACATGCCCCCAATGCATGGTTTAGTTCATTGTTACAAGTTGACGAAGTTCAGGCAATCGAATTACTTAATCGTACTCTAATGTATGAACGAGGTGTTTTTTCTTGGACAAGTATAGAGGCGCAGAAGGAGACATTACGTCAACTGGCTGACCGGGGGGATTCAATTTTATTGAATGCACTTTGGTCGACATTATTGGCTGATATTGACTATGAGAATGCCGGAGAAGCAGTAGTAAAAGAGAGGCTGTCCTCTATCCAACGCTTACTTACAGAATATCCGGCTTATGCTCAGGAACGATTCACGGTACTTTGTGCAGAAGTATTTAATGATTCTTCTAACTACCAATTAAGCGCGGTTGGGCCTTTGCGGAAATTTGCCGAAGAACATAGTCTGCATATGCCAGCTTACAAACTTCATGAAACGAATAAAAATAGAGAAACTCATCGAAGAGAATATATTGGAGATACATCCACGATTACCTCTATAGCTTTACACATTCCAGTATTTCCGCCAGCACCCAAATTTGTCGAACTGCTAACAATATTGCGAAAGCTTTCAAAATCAACTCTTTCTCGTGCTGAATATCAAGAGTCTGTTTCACTACCATTAAGTTATATAATGACGGAAATGGTACAAAGAGGAGAAGAAGAGCAGGCTCTGCGTCTACTCTATTTTTTTGTTCACGAACGTTCTTATTGGTCTCTGGAGAGTATTACGCCGGTATTATGTTTGGCGGAGTGTCTGGATAATTCTGGACATGAAAAATTGGCTGTTGTCGCCTATACGCTTGCTTTCACTTCTGCAAGAGGAGGACGGGGGTGGCTCAATTTTGGTGATGACACACAATCCGCACCTCTCCGTCGGGCTCTGGAGATGGATAAAAAGCTGGCACTGCAAACGCTGGCACAGGAGACGCTCCGACGGCTAAATATGGACGGCTATTATGGGTTATCCCGTCACCTGATTGAAAGGATAGCTGACTGGGGCGATCATGAACTGGCAGTGAATGCCTGGGAAGAGGCCTTCACCATTATTGAAAGCCGATTACCGCTCCCCGGTCATATTCATGTGTTTGAAAACCTTGAACTTCAGGCTACCCCTGAATGGTCTTTGGATGAATCACTTTGCGTGCTTTTACTCACGAATACAGGAAATGCGGTTATCTCCAGGCGAATAGCAGCTCTGTCAGGTGTTGCTCGACTGGTAAAAGAGAGAACGGAACTCTTTTATAACCCTCTAAAATATTATCTGATGCATACCAGTAGTGTTTCCTCACTACAATCCATACTACAGATTCTTAACGAAACTCTGGCAGATGTGACTGCTTTGGTTCAAAGGCTTAAAGAGCCATTAAGGGATTATGCTCAAAGTCCTTCATTAAGTTTGTCACTGTTGGCCAAGCTTCTTTTATCGCGTATCAAAGAAACAACATTTAACGCGAAATCAGCGATGTCATTGGCAATAAACACACCTTCAAATAAATCCATGGAAGTAGTTTCCTTTGCTGATGAAAGCTGTTTATTGAATATTTTCCAAGAAGTATGGCCTGAGTTACCTACGCTTGTGGCTACCAGAATGGAATCATATATTACTGGTGACGCTGAAAGCGTTTTCAAGCATTTTATGAAGGAACGATATGAACTCAAATATGACCGAGGAAATTACGTAAAACCTTCGGCGCGAACTTTACTATGGCATTCTGAATTATTTCTTGCCATTTTTGATAATGTTTTGACCGAATTTCCGGCACAACTCTGGCGTAAGGGATTGTGGGAAGCAGACATAGAACGTAGCATCCTGGGACAAATTCTGCCTTTTATGCCTCTTCATCTGGCTATGGACGCCAGTCGGATCCCCAGACCAGACTGGCCGTTATATGAAAGTAAACAATATAAACTGGCAGAATTTACGCGGGTCTCTAATGAAGACCCAACATGGGGGGGATGGATAAGATTAGGGCTGTTTGAACAATACTATTTTCGGGCAGATGGTAAAGATTATGGCCCCATGGACAGGAAAACGGTGCAATGTGCTGCGATTGTTAGGACAAATCCTGATGGGATGGTTCCTTCGAAAGTATCGCCTTTAGGCAGTGATGATGCCTTAGTTTGGTGGGAAGACATTGATTGGATGGAGGCAATGCAGGCTCGAGCAAAGCCACAATTAGTTAAGCTGGATAAAGTCAAAGACTGGTTGGATGATGTCTTTGTCCTGCTTCCTCCTGCGGCTCTGAAATATGATGCACAATTGAAATCATCTCATTACGCGGGGCCGCTTTGCTGGTACGATGAGAATGGCCGACCGGTCGTTGTATTACGAACATGGCGAGTTAAGGGAAAAGGTACTGGTGACATAGATGCCCACGTAATTATCGGCGCTGATTTAATTATGCATCCCAAACTGGAAAAGGTATTGCATACGGCATACGGCGGACCGCTTAAAGAGCTTAATTCTGTTCACTGCGAAACTATTTCGTAGAAGCGAGGAGAATACAACAATTAGGATGTTAATGGGCAGAGGAAGACATATATTTCAACTACCCAACAGCATTTTTTAATATAATTAATCGTGCTATTTGTTAGAGGGAATTCATAATTTTTTCTGACAGCGCCGCAAAAAACGCCCCTCCGACACCTTATCCACAAAGGGGCGCAATAATGTCGCAACTTTAATCGCTTCTACTTCGTTAATATGGCAGTCTCCGTCGCCAAATAGCGCCATCATGCCGCGAAACAGATAGTCATACAGTGACGAATTGCTTTCATAAACCGTACTTTCCCTCCGATACTTTTGCAATGATGTTACCACAGACTCTCTATCATCCTGCGAAGCACCGATGCTACTGCGGATATAGCCCCAGTAATTGACGGTAGTCTTGTTCAATAAAAAGAGAAAGGCATCGCAAAGTTGCTCAAATTCACTTGCCTTAAAGTACACCCGGCGAGTGTAGATATTAAAAAAATCCTGTAGTTCAGTCAGCAACGCCAGCAGACTCTGTTTGCTGTCTACCTGTTCAACCGAGATATTACTTTCCGGTTGGTAGTTGGAATAAATATCATCGGATGTACAGGAGATATGGCGGGGTGCGCGAAATGGCAGTCGTTGCCAGCCCCTGCGTTCTGGAAAGTAATTAGCACAGTACCAGCTATCTGCCGCAGGGATTAATTTCTCCATCAGCCATCGATATGTCATCAACGCATCCCAGTAATTACGAGGCCCGATGGCGTCCTCTTCCATATTATCGATATCATAGCGACTGGGAGGTTGCCAGATTAGCGCCACGCGATGATTAGTAAGGCGATTAAAATTAGGGTCGCGGCTGGCTAATAGTGTGACGTGATGCCCTTCGTTCATTACTTCGTCTTTATGACGGGTAAAGACCATAATACGTTCACGGGCAGGATTAAATATCGACCACTCGCCTTCGGTATTCAGATAGTCATGATGTTGACAAAAGGTGCTAATGCGACCCCATAGCCAGTAAGGAATGGTAATGAGATGAATATTATCACCGAGTGGTGTACTGTTCGAGAAATCAACGGTGCGACAAATCCGGACAATTTCTTCCATGCGCTGTTTATAGCACCTCCAGAATTTATCAAAAGCATCACATAGGGAGCGGGTTTCATTTAGGGTTAGTACAAGGCGGCAGTTACCGATATCGCAATAATAATTTTCGCCATGATGTTCTTTTAAAACCCACGGTCTGACTCCCGCCTCCGGTGGACTACCGGCCCCTTCGAAGGCCGAATTTAGCAGGGCATTCTGACTCATCGTCAACAAAACATGGCTATAGCGGCCATTACGAAAATCAATGAAACAGGATAGTGGATTTCCTTTCAGATTAGGTTAAAACGCCTTAATCAGCACATGATCGTTCTGAAGTGTATAGGTATCACCAGTAATGTGTTCATATGGATGCGTGTAATTTCGCCAGGCAGAAGATTCGTTATAGTCCCACACGCCATAGTTTTTGATATTTAACAGTGCTCGCTCGCCATAAAAAAGAGACACCCAGTTCTCGTGACAAAAGCGATACAACAGATCTGGACAATACAGATTTTTCAGCCAGTCGTGGATTAATTCCGTATCAAGCACACGATGTACTATATTCAGTTCTTTAAATATAGACTCTTGTTTTTTATATTCCGCTATTAATTTTGCTGACGCTTTCTCACTGAGAAAAATGTAAAACTCATTGATATTTACCTGCCATTTTTCCCGATGTTCATTAAAGCGTCGAACAGTGGAAATATAGTGGCTGTTTGTGAATTTTTTACAACGTTTCACTTCGTATAACGAATAAACGTCCTGATTGCCGTGCTGGCGATGCGTAAAAATATCCGCCCCAAATTGTGATTGGCCGGAAATGCCAATCGTCATGGTATCAACTATCTCGCCGTCTTCGATTTTCAGCCGTTTCTTGATGAGCTCACAACAAAATAGCTCAAACGTTTTCTGTTCCATAAGCTCCAGTGGTAAATAAGCATCTGCTTTTCCTACTGGTGGCCCCAGCTTTACAATCTGTTGTTCTGTAGTATTCAACGGATCTTCTCCATTCCGTAAGTCAGAAATTATATAAATGACGAGTCAATGAGATTTCGATTGTATGAATAATGACCCATTTCCCATTAAACTCCCTTGCCGTTAGTCCCTAATCGTTGATATCCTAACAGACGAGGACTCAAAACCTCTTTCACGCGGCCAGAACCAACCCTGTCAGTGTTGGCTTTTTTATACCCTCCGTCCGAAAGGACGGAGGGAGTATGCTGCCCGATCATAGTCGGGAGGGCGACTAATACAACACCCTTCGGGGAAATAAGTCCGCGGTTTCGTGAAGCCGTTTTGAGCCTCCCGGCACCACTTTATGTGGTCATCTCAAAAAAATTTCACGGAGGCATTTATGCCAGATTTCACTCCATCTTTCATTAAGTCACCCGGAGAGTTACTTTCCGTTCCCTTCAGTGCCGCCACGGATTTCACCGTACTTGCCGATCACTGCGAAACCTTTGCCGAAACCCTTATTGAAAGCAACGATCCCACGCTAAAAATGGCGCTCTGCGGCAGACTCAACGCCTGTCTTACACTGTTGCAACCCACGTTGTTAGACCCCGTACCTCCTCATCTTATTGAAAGCCTGACCGTTGACACCCTCCCTGCAAATTCCCCCCGTTTCGAGCCTGAATGCACAGAGCTTTGTCGCTACTGTCTCTCCCTAACGCAGATGCTGGCAGGGCAAGGCTTTTACTCTGAAATAGAGAAACACCTTAGCTGCCTGCTGTATGAACTGATCAACTATTTCGCTGCGGAAATGAAAGCGCCGCGCTGGCTCCGTACATCTGAAGGCGTGAAATTTATTGACGAGGTGACGGCATGACGCAACAGGACTGGCATCCCGCCGACATTATTGCGGCGCTGAAAAAGCGGGGGACGTCGCTGGCGGCGGTTTCCCGTAACGCCGGGCTGGCGTCCTCCACGCTGACCAATGCCCTTAACCGCCGCTGGCCCAAAGGCGAAAAGTTGATAGCGGAAGCGTTAGGCATCGCGCCTGAGCAAATCTGGCCTTCACGCTATCGCTGATGTTCCTGCGGCGCAGTCCGGGTACGGAAGCTGCGCCGCATTTTGTTTATCCGATCCGTCATAATCCTTTGAACCGCGAAAACAGTTTTCTATTATCGACCTTCTTACCACGAATTAAGCTCCCGCCTGCACGAAATGCTTCATGACCTGAAAGAAGCGCCTGATATATCAGGATGGTCGCCGTTTTACCGGCAATGCCGCCTTTGAAAACTGCCGGATCTGTCCTTCGATGGATTAAGGCTTTCTTCACGCTTTATTATGCTAAGGAAATCACAATGAATCTGATGAATAATTGTGCATCGCCTGCCGTTGATGTTATATTAAAATATAATATTAGGAGGTGCTCTATGTATACCACTCGTCTGAAAAAGGTCGGCGGATCCATCATGCTGGCGGTTCCTCCCGCCGTGCTGAAAACGCTGGAGCTGTCGACGGACAGCG
>PPYF01638585.1_pt1 | contig 30983 bp, 34 predicted proteins | sample 1559871 | NCBI WGS metagenome assembly PPYF01 (sample SAMN08240021, study PRJNA423297) | Human gut metagenome, whole genome shotgun sequencing project.
TCCCTTCCACTTGCCAAAGGTGGAATTTGCATAGTCCCGCGCTGCCTGCGTTGCTTCAGGCGGCTTCCGGACGCACGTAGATCTCATCGATATACACCCAGGTATTGCGCCCCAGCGCCCGGTTGCGGACGATCCGGTTGAACACGCTGTCCAGCACCACCAGCATTCCCACGGGCAGGAGCTGCTTGCCCAGGTCCCGGATGTCATAGCAGAGGATGCGGGCGCTGGTATTCACATTGGTGGGCTTGGCGAAGGTGTTCAGGCTGCCCTCGGTAAACAGTTCGATGGCCAGGGCCACATCCCTGGCCTCCGCCTCCGGCTGGCGGAGCAGCTCGGCGTGGAAGTCCCGGAGGGTGGGCGGCGTCCCCGTCCAGCCGCCCCGGATGTAGTCCTGGTAGCACAGGGCGGTGCAGCGGTCGATGATGGACTTCTCCTTGGCGGACAGTTTCCCGGCCCCCATGAGCTGCTCACACAGGGAGAGGATGAATTCGGACTTGAGGACAACGGGATTCTCCCCGTCACCGTAGCCCTGTTCCATGTCCATGGCGTTGATGTGGTTGGGGGAGGTGGCGGAAATGCTGACCACCTCGCCGCCCAGCCCTTCGATCAAGGGCCGGTACTCGGACTCCGGGTCGATGACGATGATATCATCCTCGGTGGAGAGGGCCAGCCCCACCATCTCCCGCTTGGCGGTGAAGGACTTGCCGGAGCCGGAGACGCCCAGCACGAAGCCGTTGCCGTTGAGCAGTTCTTTCCGGTTGGCCAGGATGAGGTTTTTGCTGATGGTGTTCTGCCCGTAGTACACGCCGCCCTGGTGCCGGATCTCCTGGGCCTTGAAAGGCATGAGGACGGCCAGGGCCTCGGTGGTGAGGGTGCGCAGGGCGTCGATCCGCCGCAGGCCCAGGGGCAGGGCGGTCACCAGCCCGTCCGCCTGCTGCCAGTTGAGGGTGGCAAGCTGACACAGGTGCTTGCGGGCGGTGGACTGGAGGGCCTCCGTATCGCTGTCCAGTTCCTCCTTGCTGTCCGCCAGATGCACCAGCGTCACCACCGCAAACAGCATCCGCTGGTCCCGGGTGGTCAGGTCGTCCAGCATTTCACGGGTCTCCTTGCGCTGCTGTTCCAGATCATAGGGGACAACGGCGGAGAAATTGTTGTTGCTGTTCTGCCGGCGCTGCCAGTTGGTCACATTGGTCTCCACCCCCAGCAGACGGCTTTGCAGCTCCCGCACCGCCTCGTCGGTGGGGACGGGGATGATGTCGATGGACAGCATCAGGTTCCGGTCCAGGGCGGTCAGCTCGTGGATCATGGAGTCCTTGATGTAGGAGGCATACTCCTTCAGAAACAGCACCCGGCCATACTTGTCCCCCATGACAAAGTGGTCCTTCTTGAATTCCAGACTGTCCGGGCAGACCGTATCCTTGAAGGAATGGCCCTTCCGCATACGCTCCCGCAGATCCAGGCGGAAGTCACTCTCCTCGCCGGGGCGGTAGAAGTCATGGAGGACCCGCAGCCGCTCCACGGCGTCCAGTTCCTCACAGCGGGAGTCCAGATGGTGGAGATGGGCGGAGACATCATGGACGGCCCGGTCAAAAAAGGTGCGGGCCTCCTCCACGCTCTTGCGGTGGGCGGAGAGCGTGATGTACCGCTCCTGCACCACGCTGTTGGCGGCACCGGTGGCCTTGTCCATCAGCATGGCGTTGTACTCTGCCCGGTAGCCATCCAGGAAGTCATCCCGCCGGGGGACGAGGATCTCCCGCTCCACATTGGTCCGGTCAAGACGCTTGTTGTTGATGGTGAGTTTGGTGGTGGAGCCGGCGTCCAGGGCGTTGAGCAGTTCCGAGTAACGCAGGAACATGGCCGTCTTGTCCTCTTTGGAGGCGATGGCGTAGTTGATGTCGCTGAACCGCAGGGTCTTGGAATACTTGCTGCCGAATTGAAACACCCCATCCGGCCAGAGGCGCTGGATGGGGATGGCGTCCTGGACCGATCTGGGGATCTCCAGGCGTTCATTGTCCTGTTTCATCGTTGTGAGCAGGGTCTTAATCAAGATACAAAGCCTCCTTTATCGTACTGTTCTCCAGAGCCTTGGCGTACAGGTTTTCCGCCCGGAACACCAGTCTCCGGGGATAGAGCAGTTCCGCCCGGAGGACGACCAGGAGGAACCGCTCAAACTTCATGCCGTTGTACTGAAAAAAGCCGCACAGGGCGAAGGGGGCGGCGGCCAGGACACAAGCCCAGCCCACATCCGCCCCGCCCAGGGCAGGCCCCAGGAAAAAATAGACCGCCAGAGCCACCGCCACGGCGCCCAGGGCGCAGAGGAACTGCCGCAGGGTCAGGCCGAAGAAGATGCCCTCCTGGTAGTCCCGGACTTCCTTGTTGATCCGTACTTCTATGTCGTTCACCTCTCTATTTTTGCTTTTGCCAGACAGACCGTTGTAAAGTGTGTCCAGCTATGGTACCATGCCCAAAACCAGAGAAGGAGGTCTCCCGCATGGCGTATTTGTTTTTGATGCTTGGTGTATCGCTCCTGCTCCCGCTGCTCCGGCTGGCCCTTCGCCTCCGCCTGGGCTTTCCGGTGCTGTTCGCCCTGGGGATGCTCACCGTGTGCCACGGCTGGTATCAGGCCCACACCGCCCTGGCGGACGGGATCTTCCTGGCCCTGGTGGGGCTTGCAGCCCTCTCCTGGGCGGTGACCTTCCTCCGCTGGGCGGCGGTAACGGTGGGCGATGTGCTGGCTGACCGGCTGGCCGGAGCTGCCCTGGCCCACCGGGTACGGCAGGCCAGAGCAGAGGGGCGCTCCATGGTGGACACCCAGGGCCTGTGATCAGCCCAGGCCCATCAGCTCCCGGATGAGCCGGTCGCTCATCTTGATGGCCCCCACCAGCACCAGCATATTGAACACCAATTCCCCCACATAGTTCCACACGATGGTGGCTGGAGCCAGTGTGCTGTCCGATAGTGCGGGCGGCTCAGAGGCAAAGGCCGAGAAAATGACGCAGGCCAATACAATGACACAGCCCTCCAGACAGATGGCGGCGTAGCTTTTGAGAAAGGACACGCCAATGCTGCTGGAGGGCTGTCCCGCGAAGCTGGCCAGGGGCACAGGGGCGATAGCCGTGGCGATGTACAGCTTGAAAAAGCGGGAATACACCGTCAGGATCATCACCAGGGCCAGTACCCAGATGAACAGGGAACCCAGCAGGGTGATGGCCCACAGGGGGATGCTCTCGATCAGTCCCACCCCCTCGATGATGGCCACCATCTCATCCGGGAGAGTGGTGGCGGTCAGGGCCGACAGGCCGGAGGAGGTCATAATGGTGGACACCATCCCCTGGGCCACCCGGAACAGGGCCATCATCAGTTCCATCCCATGCCCCACTGCGGCCTGGGCCAGAATGAAGCGAATGAAGCACCTGAAGGCCAGTTCCGGTTTCTTCAGCTCGGCAAACCCGCCGCAGGTCTTGACGATGCCAACGGCAAAGAACAGCACCAGTAGGGCGTAGCCGATGGCCTGGAGGCCGCCGTTGATGCCCACGACCACCTCCCAGATCCCGCCGCCCTTAAAGTCCTCCGGGCTGGTGCTGACCAGCTCCCAGATCTCCGCCAGCTTGCCGTTCCAGGTGTTCAGAGCGGAGTTCAGGTTGTCTACGATCCAGTTTCCACTGCCCATATTATCGTTCACCTCCCAGCCTGCCCGTGATTATGTGTCCGGGCAGGCGTTTTTTCTCGCTCATCTTCAGCCCCCGGTGATCAGGGTGAGGATCTCCTTGGTGAAGGTGATCACGATGCCGCCGGCGATGGTGAGGATACCGTTGGAACGCTGGGAAGGGTCATGGGACTGGAGGGACAGGCCCACCTGCAGGATGCCGTACCCCAGCAGGATGAGGCCCACCGCCCGGATGAGGGAAAAGATAAAGTCGGACAGGCTGTTGACCACCGCCAGAGGGTCGTCGGCGGCCAGGGCCGGGACGGTCATCATGGCTGCCGTGGCCAGGACACATACCAGGGCACCGTAGGCGTTCCGGGCGCGGCGCTCACGCTTCTTACGGTCATTGAGATTCTGATTCATCAACATTCTCCTTTTCTATATCGGATTGGCCGCTGGCCAGGGGCTGAAACAGGGACAGTCCCTGGTGGCGCGGCGGCTGTGTACTGTGGTGGAGGTAGGGCGGGCCGCCGCCGTCCACCGTATGGCGGATGGCCGGGTGCCGGGTGAGATCGTATTTCAGATCCATGACCGGCTTGGCCCCTCGGATGAAGAGGATGGCGTACCGGTTGTCCAGCGCCCGCACCTCGTCGGGCGTTAGGAGTTCCCGGCCGCTCATCTGGAAGTTGGTGGACCAGGAACCGGAGCGCCCCTTGCTCTGACCATGGGTCCTGGTGTCGATGGTGGCTTTGCCCAGGGCCTCGGAGATGTACTTGTGGGTGCTGGCCTCGTTGCCGCCCAGGTAGAGGATGGTGTCCGAGTTGCCGGGGATGGTCTCCCAGGAGTCCTTATACAGCTCCTTGATCTGGGCCATGTTCTGGATGATGGTGCTGGCGGAGATGTTCCGGGAGCGCATGGTGGCCAGCTCCCGTGTGAACCCCGGCAGGGGCATGGCCGCAAACTCATCCAGCACGAAGTGGACATGGCAGGGCAAGGCGCCGTGGTGGATCTGGTCGGCGCTGTAATAGAGGGCCTGGAACGCCTGGGAATAGAGCAGACTCACCAAGAAATTGAAGGTGCTGTCGTTGTCCGGGATGACAGCGTACAGGGCGCATTTCCGCTCCCCCAGGGTGTAGAGGTCCATGTCATCGTGGTCGGTGATGGCCTTGATCTGAGGCAGGTTGAAGGGGGCCAGCCGGACGGCGGTAGACACCAGGATGCTCTTTGAGGTTTTGCCCGCCGCCAGCTTGAACACCTTATATTGCCGGACGGCCACGCTGTCCGGCCTCACCCGTTCCATGGCCTGGAACAGCAGGTCCAGAGGGGAGATGTATTCCTCGTCCTCCTCCTTGACCTCGGCATACTCCAGAACCCGCATGACCATGGAGAAATTCTGCTCGGACTCCGGCGCCTCCTGCCACAGCATGAGGATGATGGCCTGGAGCAGCGCAGTCTCCGCCTTGGTCCAGAAGGGGTCGGACTCATGACTGCCCTTGGGAGTGGTGGCCTGGATGAGATTATTCACCAGCTTGAGGGCGTCCTTTTCGTCCCGGATATAGCGGAAGGGATTATAGCCGTCGCTCTCCTCCAGGTTGACCAGATTCAGCACCCGGATGTCATAGCCCTGGCTTTTGAGGTAGCCCCCGGTGGCCAGCAGCACCTCCGATTTGGGGTCGGTGATGACATAGTTGGTGTTGGCCTCCAGGATGTTGGGCTTGACATAGCTGCGGGTCTTGGCCGCGCCGCTGCCGCCGATGACCAGCACATTGAGGGAGCGTCGGTGCTTGTGGGTGTCCAGTCCCAGACGGACATTTCGGGTCAGCAGCTTGTTCTGTTTTTGGCAGAACTGGGCGTTGACCTGCTGGGGTGTAGCCCAGGAAGCCGAGCCATGTTCCGCGCCGTCCCGCCTGCGGCCCTGCTCCGCACTGTGCAGGGCCAGGGCCATGACATAGGCGCCGGTACAGGCCAGGATGGTCAGCAGGCTCTTGTCTGTCCAGCGTACCGCCCAGGGATGCCGGAGGGCATCGGTCAGCTTGGCGACGATCTCCGGCAGCCCACCACCAAGGGATTGGGCCAGGAGGAGCGCGCCCCAGACCACGGGGATATACAGGAACAGGCAGACCAGCAGGCCACCTGACTTGGCAGATGGTTTCAATGTGATATCACCTCCGAAGTACAGAAGCGGCCCCAGGGCAGTTGCCCCGGAGCCGCTTCTGTGTGGTCATTTCGTTTTCTGCTTGGGTTTGGTCCGAGTCCTCTCTCTGGCCGGAGCGGGCTGCTTGCGCATCTGCTCCCGATACCCCTTGAGCCGTTCCTCCACCGAGGGCCGGTCACTGGTCGTCCTCGTATCCGCGCTCTTGCTGGGTGTAGAGGAGCTGGGTCTTGTATCGGGCGAGTCTCGTTCCGACCGAAAATCTTTTTTTGGCGTGTCCGCCTGACGCTGGCCCTCCGGGGCGTCCTGGCGCTCCTGCTGGGGCCGTTCCTGGTGGCGCTCGTCCTGGGACCCCTGCCGCTCCTGCGGGGCCTTCTGGGGGCTGGAAACGCCCTCACGGCTGGCCGTCTGGGACAGCAGGCGCTCGAAGATCTGGTTGGCCCGATCCAGCTCGGTCACTGGCAGGATCACATCCACCAGCTTGCCCCGGTCATCCCTGTCCCGAACTGCGCTGAACAGGAGTTTCTGTTTTCTGGCCAGCTTTTCAAACTGGCGATACTGCTCCGGGGTCATGGGGAACTGGCGCAGATCTCGGGTCTCCCGGAGCATTTTCCCCAGATTGACCTTCCCGGAGATCTGCTTGTGGTTCCTGGCCAGGGCCAGGGAAAGGGCCAGCAGGTTCTTCAGGGCCGATCCGGTCAGCCGAACAGTCACTTCCGTCCCGGACAGCATCATCCGTACCATCTGGTCAGCCGCTTCACCGCCGCCTACATTCATCTCGGTTCACCTCCTTCTCTGGCTCCATCGTAGGTTGAATGGTTTTCGCTATCTTTGGCGCCTCCTTCTGGATCTCCCGGCACAGGGCCAGCTTCTGGCGCTCCTGTCGGATCTGCCGGTTCACCTCGGCCAGCCGCTGGTACACCTCCGCCTTTTCCCGGAGCAGCGGTTCTCTGGGGTAGCCCTCCAGCTGGGCGACAGCGTCCAGGTAGCGGCCAAACTGCTCCTCCATGCCGGATATGCCATCCTCATAGAGCCGCCTGGTCACGGCCAGGGCCTCCACATCCGCCAGGGCCGTATATAGCGCCTGCCGCTTCTTTTTGCGCACATTGAGGATGGTGCGCTGCTTGATCAGGTCGGCCAGCGTCTCCTCTGTGCGGGTCAGAAAGGCCCCCATGTCCTCCGGGGTGGCGATCCCGTTGTCCCGCAGGAAGTGGAACTGTTGCTGATACCGCTCCGCCTGGGCTGCGGCCTGCCGGAGCCGGGGCGTCATACGAGGCGGATACTGCCGCTGTCCCGCCTTGCCCAGCAGGTAGAGGTAATGGACATACAGAGCCAGGAAGCCCCTGTACTTGGGATGGGGCTGGAAGGGGCGATAAGCAGGCCGGGGGATGACCGCGGGCCGCAGGCCCTGGTCGATGGCGGACAGCTCCCCCTGGATGGCGGAGCGGATGCCCTCCTCGGTGTACCGTGGGTCCTTCCTGCCGGGGATGAGGAACCGCTCCTGGCCCCGGAGACGGAAGCCCAGGCGGCTGCCGTGCTTGATCTCCCAGCCCTTGTGTTCCATGAGCAGGAAGAAGTGGCCCAGGTCATTGGCATCCTGGATGGCGTCCCGCAGGTCCGCCTCCAGCATGGTGCGGAAGGTGGGCTGTCCCCTGGTCTGCCGGAGCCACTCCGCATAGCTGACCGCCCCGGCCCCCTGGCCCTCCAGGATAACGGACAGGCCGTGTTCCCGGCACAGGCGGTCCGAGATGGCCCGGATCTGCCGGTAGTAGCTCTGAGGGCTGCTGTGGTATTTCTCTCCGGTCTCCGCGTTCACCGAGTTGAACAGGATGTGGGCGTGGATGTGGGCCTTGTCCACATGGACGCCGATGACGGCCTGGTAGCCGGGCAGGTGTTCCTCCACCAGCGTCCGGGCGATCTCCAATGCCAGTTCCGGGGATACCTCCCCAGGGCGGAAGGACTGGATCATGTGGTAATACTGCACGCCGCCCTCCTTGCTGTACTGTGCCTTGGTCTCCATCATCTGCCGCAGCTCCCGGCCAGGGTCACAGCCGTGATGGGCGGTGAGGATCTGCTCCTGGGTCTTGTCCCCGTTGAGGACATAGCGGATGCCCACATCCAGCCGCCCCTTCCGGGCCAGGATCTTGGTGATGGCCATTACTTCTTCGCCACCTCATACATCAGTTCATAGACCTGGTCCAGCAGATACAGGCCCCGTTTTGCGTCCTCCGCCCTGGCGATGCCGGCGTTGACACTGCGGGCGATCTGGTTGATGTTGTTGCCGATGTGGTGGATCTCGGTGCGCAGGGCGCGGATCTCCTGGGAAGGGCGGGCTTTGACCTCCCGTCCCAAAATGAGGCGGCGGAGGTAGGCCGTCTTAGAGAGTCCGCAGCTGCGGGCATCCCGTTCCAGCCGCTCTTTTTCCTCCGCAGACAGTCTCAGGCATATCTCATATTTCTTAGGCATCGTCACTCCTCTCCGGCCTGTGGCCGCTGGTTTCCGCCCGCAGGCGGCATAGGGGTCAGGGGCAGTGCCCCTGCAAGCGCGCAAAAGATATCTTTGCGCTATGCTTGCGCCGTCGCCGCCTGGGGGCGGCATCGGCTCCGGCCCCGGTGGGGCCGCGTCTCAAGGGGGAACCGCCTCACCGCTCCTGCTGCCGGCAGCTTCGCTTGGGCTGTTCGGCAAATCGCTCTACCGGCACCCCGGCAAGGTCCAGGCTGGACTTGTCTTTCACCTCTGCCGCGTACCGTGCGTAGTGGTACCCTTCACAGTTGACCAGTATTCCACCCTGGATGCTGTCGGTCGTCACCAGCAAGCAGCGTTCTACGCCATGCAAATCGCAGTAGGTGCGTTCCCCGTCCGAGGCCAAGAACGGCATATCCTCACTGATATGGGTCAGGAAGTGCTGATACTGCGCGGCGGTGAGCTGGATGACCTTCAGGACATCCACCTGGACCTCCTGTTTCCACCGATCCTCCCGCAGATCCTCCAGACCACCGGGCTTTCGGCAGAAGTATGTGTGGATTATTGAGCGTGCCATGCTCTCTCCTTTCTTCGGTGGGTGTCATGTACAGACACCCTGATTGTCTGGGAACACGCAAAAAAGCAGGGGCAGGGTGTCAATACATGACACCCTGCCCCTGGCCGTCCGTAAACAATACACGGCAGGGCATATACACAAATGCCCTGCCGTGTAGGATCATCGCTCCTGTGAATGTGATTTTTTCCGTTGCTTCGATGGTCTGACCGTGTTCCGTGGTCTCGGCTCTACCTCGTTCTCCGGGGCTGGTGACAGCGCGAACCCGTCCAGTGCGATGTCCAGAGGTCTGGATGCCTCCTCCAACATCTGTTTCAGGCTGTGCTGCGCGCCAATGTTGGTCACATCGATCTCATTGACACACTGGCTCAACCAGGGAAATGCTCTCCCCAGTCGTTCTATCAAGTCAACAACATCCACGGTAGTCAGCTTGTCGATGGAGGTATACACAGAATACTGCCGATGCTCAAAGCCGTTGGCCGTCATGAAGCGTTGGATGTCCTGATACGCCTTCTTATAGTACTGCGCATTCTGTGGCGGCTCCTGGTGGGGGTAGTGCCGCTTCAACGATTCCTGGCGCAGATCGAAGGTGATCTGCTTGCGGCTTCCGCTGTTTGCCATGCTCAGGCCGTAGTCCGTCCCTGTACCTTCCACGCCTGGGACAGCACATCTTCCGATGAACCATCGTCATCATGCCAGGTGCAGGAGGAGGCAAACAGGGTGAACCAATTGCTTCGGAGCAGAGCCATCAGGATGGCCCACATACCGGAGAAGTCATCTTCTCTGCCATTGTCCATGAAGGACAGCGTTTCGCCATCCTCCACGCAGCGCAGGCCCTTGGCCGCAAAGTGCTGCTTGATCGTCTGATGTACAGCATCCACCGTATAGCCCTGCTGTTCCACCTTGGCGCGGTCAAAGGTGAAATCAACTTTCATCCCTTCTCCCTCCCGTTCATGTGTTTTTCTTCATTATACCGTCTCATGGTGGCTATATCAAGGAAAATCGGCCACCACCTCCTTCCCAGTTTGGTCCAGCAGATCCTCCTCGCCGTCCTCGTCCTCCCAAGTGAAGGTGGACGCGCAGTCCAGGAACCACCGGCTGCGCAGCAGGGCGAGGATGATCTCCCACATACAGGCGAAGTCATCCCCGTGGCCCTTGTCCGCGAATACCAGCACATCCCCCTCAGAGACGCAGGGGAGGTCGTGGGCGGAGAACAGGTCCTTCACCGTCTGCCGCATTTGTTCCACCGTGCAGCCCAGCCGCTCCGCGGCGGCGCTGTCAAAGGAAAGTTTTACATTCATGTGGCGCCTCCTTATTTTTTGGTAGCCCACATCATACCCCAACCCTCTGGCGATATCCAGATAAATCGGCAGACAGTGCAGCCTCACGCCGCCTGTGCCAGCCCCTTCTCGATCCGCTCCCTGGCGCGCCGGGCGTACTCCTCGGTGACCTCGATGCCGGTGGCGGTGTAGCCCTCCAGAACGGCGGCCAGCACCGTGGTGCCGCTGCCGGCGAAGGGGTCCAGGATGTGGCCCCCCGGCTCCGTAATCTTCACCACATCCCGCATGAGCTGGAGGGGCTTTTCGGTCAGGTGGATGCGGTTCTGGGGGTTGCCGTACTTGAACACACCGGGCAGACAGGGCACCGGGCGGCTCAGGGGCATATCCCCGTTGGAGCCCCAGACGATGTACTCCGCCTGCTGGCGGAACCGGCCCTTCTGGGGGCGGCTGTTGCCCTTGTCCCAGACAGCGGTGCCCCGCCAGATCCACCCCGCCCACTGGAGGGCGTCGGTGGCGGCGGGGAGCTGCCGCCAGTCGATGAACATACACACCGGCGCTCCGGGCTTGCACAGCTTGCGGGCCTCGTACAGCCACTCCGCCGCCCAGCGGGTCCAGGAACGCTGGTCCTTGGCGTCCCCCTCAAAGGGAGGGGGCGCGTTCTCCCCCATGCTGGAATACTTGGCCGTGGTGGACTTGTTCTTCTCTGCCTGGGTGCGGCCCCCGGAGGCGTAGGGCGGGTCGGTGATGACGGCGTCGAAGGTGCCGGGGGCAAAGCCCTCCAGCACCTTCAGGGCGTCTCCCTGAATGATGTTCCACTTGTCGCTCATGTTATCGCTCATGGGCACTCCTCGCTTTCTTTTGATTGGATCTCTGGTGGGTGGGAGGGGGCGTCAGTTCCGTCTCCACATATTCGCTGATGATGTTCAGCGCCTGCTCATAGCTGCCGCTGGCAGTCACCCGCTGGAACATCTCGTCTGCCTGGTCTTTCATCCCAGTCCGTTTCAGCAGGGCGGAGGCCCGGCCCAGGATGGAGAAGATGTTCCCATCCTGGCCCAGCAGTTCCATTTTGGGGCGCTGGGGCCGCTGCTCCTGGACAAATCCGCCCAGACGGTTGGGGACATAGTCACTGAGCCAGGTCCCGCCAAACCGCTGATGGGTCTGGAGCCGCCACATGGCCAGCTTGCCCACATCCAGCTGCACTCCCTCAAAGGGGAACAGCAGGTTGGTCAGGCCGTCATGCTGGAATACTGACACAGACTCGAATCTGCTGCTCTCCTGCAGAATACCGGCCTCGGTGAACAGGCCGTTGATGCCGTCCACCCACTCCTGGATGTCACCGCCGCAGCCCTGGAGGATGAGGCCCTCCTGATCCTCCATCTGCCGCAGGTCATCCGCGGTGATCGTCTTGATCTCTGCCATCTCTGCCTCCTATCTGGCCTGCCCCTGTCTGGAGCGGCTCTTTGTCTTTTTGATCGCCGGCTGCTCTGTCTTGACCGGGATGCCAAGTTCCTCCGCTCTGCGGATCTCTGCCTGCATCCCCAGTGTGCGGGCGGCGCCGTACACATTGACCTGCTGGCAGGACTCCACCAGCCGCAGGCCCATCTCCCGCGCCGTCTGGTCCTGGATGGGGTCCTCCGGGTCAGCGATAGGCGGGAACATCAGGTGGGGGCAGACGGGAACATCCCCAGCCTGGAACACCTCCCGCGCCTTTTCCTTGGCAAATGCGATGTTTCTCTCCACATCTCCCCGCAGGGGGGCGCAGATGTAGACCAGCTTGGGGCTGTGCGACCTGGCTCTGCTATGGACCCGGAACACATCCAGATAGCTTCCGGCTGCCTGCCGGAGCTGCCGGTAATCTGCCTGGGTCGGATGAAAGGCGTACCAATCGACACTGTTGCCGTCCACCCAGATATAGGGGTCGACTCCGTCTCTCAGGTAGGGATTGCTGGGGACCTGCTGTCTGCCCCAGACCTCCTTCAGACGCAGGGTCAATTTGTCCACCACGCCCAAATCGCTGTCCAGCAGGGTCAGGCGGAGGGCCGTGTAGTGATCCGCATGGCCCATCGTCACGAATTCGGCCCGTACCTGTCTGCCTGCGCCAAGGCTGCCCAGACAGGCCCGGCCCACAAAGACGGGATCGTGGATGATCTCCCCATCCCCAAACAGTTTCCGCAGCTCCTGTTCAAAGAAATTGCTCATCGCTCCACCCCTTTCGTCCGTTTCTTCGCCTGCTGGGGCACCGGCCTCTGCGACCCCAGCACATCTCTGGAGGGGTCTCTGGTCACGGAGCGGCTCTGGCCGTTGATGACCAGGATGTCCGGGGTATCATTGTAGATGCCCTCGCCACTGATGATCACGGTGCCGCCAATCAGACGAACACCACCGGACACATTTCCGTAGACCGAACAGTGGCCGGAGAGGATGGGGACATGGCCCGTCTCCGTGGAATGGCGGACGATGGCGCACCCGGACACCCTGGCATGGTCATTGAGGACGGCGCCGCGCACATAGGCCCCGTCCTCCACCCGGCTGTGGCCCTTCATCACGGCGTTGTGGGAGATATAGCCGTCATCACAGACGATGGCCTCATCCTGGAGGATAGCGCCCCGATCCACATAGCCGTCATTGCAGCAGATGGCGTTATCGTAGATCCAGGCGTTGTCTCCCGGCTCAAAGGACAGGTTGTGTTCGCTCTCCACAAAGCCGCCCAGGTCCCCGGCCCGAACTCCCGGCCTGATGTCCTGCAGGGCGCGGATGCGGTGCAGGAAGGGGTACTTCTCGTGGGCGATATCGGTGATCTCGTACTTCTGGTTATTCGTTGCTCTCACTCCTTTTTCTCTTATGCCGCCTTTTTGCAGGTGTCCTCCTGCCGGAACAGGGCATCGATGTCAGAGAAGCACCGTTTTCGGTCGAATTTCTCAGACACCTTCCCCGGCAATGCCTGCAGCTCCAGCATCCGGTTCCAGAGGTCCGGGTGATGGTCGTAGAGGTGGCGCAGCTCCCGCTGTCTGGCATTGGGACAGAACCAGCAGCCGCCCCGGTCGGCAAATTCATAGACAGGCGAAAGGAGCCCTGCCGCCTGGCAGAGCTCCTTGGCATCCTGTTCTGTGAAGTGGTATTTCTCCAGCAGGGAAACTTTCTTGCCCTCCTGAAGCCGCAGCAGCCGTGTCTGCTCGTCCTGGGCGATACCGATGTAGTGGACGGTGTCTGGGGGCAGCGTTTTCTGGTACCGCTCAATGGGCCGCAGCTTGCAGTCCCGCTGGACATAGCACTTCCCGCACACCGGGAAGGAACGCAGCAGCCCCTTCTTCGGCCCCCGCGTGACCTGCCCGGTGAACAGATCCACATAGGTCTTGTCGCCCCGCAGAACGGTCACTTTGACCCCCATCCGCTCCAGGGCCGGGATGCCCTTGGTATAAATAAAGTCCCGATGCTCCGGGACTTCTCCTGAGATGCCTTTGTCAAACATCACTTCGCAGTAGATGGCCTCGTCCAGAGGCTCTCCATGCTTCCTGGCCAATAAGATGGTGGCAAGGCTGTCCTTGCCAAAGGAACAGGAAGCGATGTATCTCACCGGCTGGATACACCCGCTTCCTTGGCCCTGCACACATTCCACAGCAGGTCGGCCCGGTCGCACCGCTCCCAGGGGGCATCCTGGTGGGTGAAGTGGCCGTAGTTGCAGTACCGGGCGAAGATGGGCTTGTCCAGGCCCAGGGTGCGGATCATCCCGGCGGGCGTCAGATCAAACACCTGCCGCACCGCCTGTTCCAGCACATCGTCGCCGTACTCGCCGCTGCCGTGGGTGTCGATGTCAACGGCCACCGGCTCAGCCTTTCCGATGGCGTAGGCGAGGCTCACCGTACACACCTCCGCCAGACCAGCCGCCACGATATTCTTGGCGATATAACGGGCCATGTACGCCCCGCTGCGGTCTACCTTACTTCCGTCCTTCCCGGACAGCGCCCCGCCGCCGTGGGGGGCGAGGCCGCCGTAGGTGTCCACCATGAGCTTGCGGCCGGTCAGCCCGGTATCCGCTTCAAAGCCGCCCTGCACAAAGCGGCCGGAGGGGTTGATGAGGATCTCCGTCTCCTCGTCCGGGGGCAGCTCCCGCAGGGCGGGCTGGATGACCTGCTCCCGGATCTCCTGCCGCAGCTCCTCCACATCCTTGCCGGCATCGTGCTGGCAGGAGACCACCACGCTGGCGATCCGGCTGGGCAGGCCGAACACATACTCCACAGACACCTGGGCCTTGCCGTCCGGCCCCAGGCCCTGGATGCGCCCATCCATGCGGGCGTAGGTCAGCAGCCGGGTCAGCCGGTGGGCCAGGACAACGGGCAGGGGCAGGAGTTCCTCCGTCTCCGAACAGGCATAGCCGTACAGGATGCCTTGGTCCCCGGCCCCGGTCTGGCTCTCCTGGTCAACGGCCCCGGCAATGTCGGGACTCTGGTCGTGGGTGATGACCTCCACCTCGTAGTCCAGGCCGGGATGCCCCGTCTCCCGCACCGTCTGGCAGACGATGGCGGGGATGTCGGGCAGCTCCCGGACGCTGATCTCGCCCGCCACCAGGATCTTGCCCGCCGTGGCCATGACCTCGCAGGCCACACGAGCGCCGGGGTCGTGGGTCAGGCAGGCATCCAGAACGGTATCCGCGATGGTGTCGCACAGCTTGTCCGGGTGGCCCTCGGTGACCGACTCGGCGGTCAGGATGTACTTATCTCTCATGGGTGTTCCTCCTTTGGGGTGTGTTTTTCTCTTTTTTCGGTGCCGATATGACCATGACGCTGTCGAACATGGCCTTGTATTTCTGAATCTGCTCGTCCGTCAGGGAAGCAAAGTCCTCCGCGCCCAGGCCGGCCACAAAAAAGGTGCCACAGATGATGTCGTAGGGCAGGCCATGCTCGTCCAGCAGCGGTCGGTTGAAGGGCAGGCCCAGATTCTTCCCCTCCTCATTGCAGACCACGGCCACAGGGTCCTCAAAGGGATACACAGCCTGGATATAGCCGCCTACCAGGGCCTGCATCTCCTTCAGGCCGTTGATCTCCTTGGTGTAGCACTCCTTCAGCGGTTCTACCACCAAGACCTTCATGTGCGTTCACCTCCATGCTCGTTATCGTTCATGCTTTTTCTCTGTTTTCCGCTTCATATAAGCGGAGGGTTTGCGGTCGATCTGCGCAGTCTCCCGCTCTACTTCCTGGACACAGTGCTGCCACGCCGCTTTCAGCGCATGAACAGGGAGACTGTTCTGCCGGTAGCCCTCCAGGATGCCGTTGTAATAGGTTTCCGTAGGAAGCATAGGCTCCCGGAACCGCTCATCCATGATGTAGGCCATCACGGGCAGTTCCTGCCCCAGGCCATCCCGAACCGTTACGGTCTGCTTATTGTAAAAGCGGGGATACCCCTCATACAGGTCCAGGGAGCGTTCGCACTCCGGCGTGATGCTCCACAGCAGGCCGTGGACCTTTCCGCCCTCCTTGGGGGCGATGGTGGCAAAGCCGCCCCGCCGGAACAGCAGCTCATAGTTTTCCAGCGCCACCGGCCCCACAACCGTGGCGTCGGGGCAGCGATAGTCCATCTGGTTCAGGTTGATATTGCTGCCATAGGCGAAGTACAGTCTGTCAGCCATCCTCCAGCACCTCCAGCGCGCCGATCTTGGCCAGGGCCGCAAACATGGTCCGGGCCTGGGTCTCCACACCCCGATCCGGCAGGACGCACTCCATATCCGTCATGCGGATAAAGTTAGCCTGGAGTCGGCGGATATAGCACTCGGTGTCCGGGTATTCCGTGGGATCAAGGGTGGACAGGCGCAGCTGGTCCATGATCTCCGTCCCGGTCCCCTCGTAGGTCATCTCATCAATGCGGATTTTCAATGGTATCACCTCTCTGCTTGTCGATTTCTTCTTTGGTTGGCCTTATAGCTGTCTTTGTCGTGCCTCCAGGCCCGGTCGCCATCCAGATTGGCCAATAGATGGTCCCTGGTGTGCTTGAACTCATCACCGTTCAGGCCCAGCCGCACCAGCCACACTCGGAATGTGAACAGTTCGTTGTCGCTGTGGGTCTTGCGCATGACGGTGCTGCGCTGGGCGATGGCCTGGGCGGAGATGGCGAGGCACAGGTTCACATAGGCGGCCACCTTCCCGGCGTGAAGGGTGGAATTGAAACACCGCCATTCGACGGTACCGCGGTAAAAAACGGAGTGGAGATTCAGCGCATAATAGCGCGTCCAGTTGTAGTGCTCCGTTTTGCTCACATTGCCCTCGTACCAGATCTTCTCCAGTTGTGTAAGGTCGCTGGTCTCCTCTGCGGAAAGCGTCCGGGCTTGCAGCAACATGGGTTCCCGCACCTTCTGACACCATCGTGACGCTCTGGCGTCGCTGACCTGCAAGGCTTTGAACAGAAGGTCCTCCTTGGAGTACATGATGCCGATCAGGTTCTTGAGACTCTGGCGGTTGTGGTTGGCGGCGTCCACATGGACATGGATGCCGCAAGAGCCGTTTACTTTGGCCCCGGCGTGGCGGACCTGCCGCACACATTCCTGGAGTTTGGGCAGCTCGGCGTAGGTCAGCTTGGGTGTGACCATTTCCACCTGATACTCGCCGCTGCCTGTGAACTCATAGCTGCCCCCGTTTTTCCGCTCTGCCCGGATGCTGGCATCGCGCATCAGCTTCCAGACCTTTCCCTCCGGATCCGTGACGCCCCAGGTGTCATAGCCGGTCCCAAGATACTGGGGTCTTGTCCCAAAATAGGCCGCCAATGCCTGGGCCGCCTGTTTCCGGGTGATGCCTGTCATCTCCACCTCCACGCCGAAGCACTGGTCCTTGATGCCAATTTCGCTCATGCCGCGGCATCCTCCTTTCGGAGTGCCTCATCCACAGCCTTGATCCGTCTGCCAATAGCCTCGATGACATTGACCGTCACACCGTTGCCCGCCTGCTTATATGCCTGGGCATCCGAGGTGATGGCCAGGATCTTGTCGATCTGCTCATCCTCAAACCCCTGGAGGCGGAAGCATTCCCTGGGCATCAGGCGGCGGATGCGGCCCCCGCGCTCCACGATGCCCTGGATGCTGCTGGTCTCCAGCGTGTGGGCGATGTCATGCCCTACACGCCCCCGCCGGGTATTGCTCCCGGCATAGCCCAGATCCACCGAATCTCCAGGGTAGGCCGCTTTCCAGCCTTTTTTGGTGGCCTCTTTGATGAGCAGCACCCCAGAGCGTTCCCTGGGGTGCGTAGAGAGGGTGGTCTGCCCATAGCGGGCGGTGAGACAGCGGGCCTTGTCTGTCCGGCGGGGCGCACCTGCGCTCAGATCCACAAAGGGGTCCGCTGGTGGGATCAGGTACAACCCTGTTTTACCACCCATGCCTCCAGCTCCTGCCGTCTGGGTGCAGGCTACTCCTGCTGAGTCATAGACTCTCGATCCCTGCGGCCCTCCGAGGACTTGTATAAGAGCTTTTCCGTTTGTTCCAAAGACAGGAAGTATTTTTCCGGCGCATCGGGGATCAAGATAGCAGATAAGGAACAGCCGTTTTCGGGACTGGGGGACATGGAAATTGGCGCTGTTAAGCACAGTCCATTCGACATGATACCCCAGGTCATCCAGCGCGGAGAGGATGACAGCAAATGTCCTCCCTTGGTCATGCGTGAGCAGGCCGGGAACATTTTCAAGCAGCAGATACGCAGGTCGCCGGGCTTCAGCCAGTCGGGCAATTTCAAAGAAGAGAGCCCCTCTGGCGTCGGCAAAGCCCTTTCTTTTGCCAGCATTAGAAAATGCCTGGCAGGGGAATCCTCCGCACAAAAGGTCGAACGGGGGCAGGTCGTCGGGGTCAATGGCTCTTGCGTCTGGATAGTATCGTTCCTCCTCTCGGATGTCGTGGATGGCGCGGTAGCTGGCTTCGGCGTACTTGTCGATCTCACAGTGTCCAACACACTGGAAACCACCCACACGGGTCAATCCGGCCCGGAAACCGCCCACCCCGGCAAACATATCAAAATATCGGATCAGGTCATATCATCTCCCTCCTGGAGCGCGCGCAAAAAGCCGAGGACGCTGTCATCAACATCCCCGGCTTGCGACTCTGGTTCGGTTTTCAATTGGATGTCCCGCAGTTCTTCTCGAATCAGTCCGCGGATAGCGGAAAGCAGGACATCCTGCTCCTGTGCCTTGCAGACCATCCGGCACACTGCGTCGGTCCGCTGCCCTGCGGGAATGGCCCGCAGGATGTGCCACGCCTCCCGCTGCTGGGGCGAGGCCAGGGAGAACGAGAGGTTCAGCCGCCGTTTCTCAGCCATCCTGTCCGCTCCGTTCTCTCTGCGACATCTGGGCTGCGAGGCGCTCGTAGCCCCTGGCGTTCAGACATACATCATCCAGGATAAAAGGCCGGAAAAGGCCCTCTACGGCCCCACTGTGCCGCTTCATCAGGGCGGCGCCGCCGCCCAGGAATACCGTGGGCATGGCCCGCACATCCAGGCCGCTCTCCGTGATGGCGGAGAGCAGTTCCCGCACATACTTGTCCGCCTGGGCGTGGATGACGGCCCGGACGCGCTCGTCCATGCTGGCCGAGTCGCCCCGCAGAACGCTCTCGATCTGGGGCGCGGTCAGAGAGATGCCAAACAGCCGTCGCACCTGCTCCCCGATCTCATCCACGCAGCGGATCATGCCCAGTTCCAGGCTGCGGCAGGTGGCGGCGTTGGGGATACGCCGATCCAGGCGCATCAGATCCACCGTCCAGCCCCCGATGTCCGCCACGATGACGGAGGGTTCGTCCAGCAGCTCCGCCTGGGTCAGCACGGCGGCGTAGCCCTGGGGGAACAGGGACACCTGCCGGACGGTAATGGTATAGGCCCCGCCTCCGTAGCGGAAGGAGACGGGGCGGCCCTCCCGATACAGATAATCCCGGAAGGCTTTCTTGTCCCGGCCAAAGCTGGTCAGGGGCAGGCCCGCCGCCAGATGGACATCCGCAGGAGTCTCCACACCCCGGTGGTCCAGCTCCCTGGCGATGGCGGCCAGGGTCAGGAGATAGTAGTCCTCCGTCCGCGTCTTGTCCTTCTGGAGCGGCTGACGGCCGCTGCCTACCACATAGAACCGCCCGCCGTACTCCAGCACATCCTTCTGGGTGTAGGGTTCATGCTCGTATTCCACCAGTCCGGTGGGAAAGGAGCAGTGGGTGGTTTTCATGGCCGCGTAGCCGTGGTCCACGCCGATCATAATGGGTTCGCTCATCTGGTATAACCTCGATCCTTTCTCACTTTTTGCTTTTCTGGTTGGGTCGCCGGTTTCCACAGGCCCATACGCTCCAGGGCTCTGGCATAGAGCTGCCGCGCAAACGCCTGGTATTCCGGGGTGGAGGTGTCCACCTCCCGCAGGATGGCCCGCTCATAGGGGATCCCAGGTACGACCTCCCAAGAGACGGCGCCGAAATGGGCCGCGGTGAGGTAGCGCAGGAGCGCATGACCGTTGGCCAGTTCAAATTGGCCGCGGGCGTCCTCGTAGGGGAACACCTCCCACAGATATTGGATGCCGGTGATCTCCTGGGCCGCACGGAACAGGCGGAAGCCCTCCGGATCCAGCCGGGGCGCAGCCCGCTCATAGCGCGCCCGGAGGGCATCAGTGGTATCCAATATACTCACGATCTTTTTCGCCCTCCCAGCTTGAGATTTCCGGCCACCCGTTCCAGTACACGGGCACGACAGCGCACCTTGCCCACAGAGCCATCCAGGCTGCTCATCTGGCTCTGGATGCGGCGGCGGATGCTTTTGAGGATCTGCTGGTCGCTGCAGCACTCTACCACGATGTACTCGCTGCCGCAGGCCAGTACCTCACGGCGGCCCTCCTCATCCCGGATGCTGGCCATAAGCCGCTGGCCCAGCCGCTTGCGGTAGCTGTCCTGAAGCCGCTCCACATCCGCCTCCACGCCATGTTTCTTCAAAATGGCGGCGATCTGGTCAGCACCGATCCGCAGGTCTGTTCCCAGCTTTTCCATGATCTCCATCTCTGCCGCCAGGGGCAGGTGCGGCTTGCTGGGAGAGCCTGCCCCGTGGATGGTTCTTTGCTTACTCAATGTACTTTCTCCCTCCTTGTTCCTTCAGTGTGGTCTCCAGGATATTTAAAATGGTATCCTGCGCCCACCACCTTACTTTCAGCGCAGCCAACTGCTCCCCCCGTTAGAGGGGGAAGCAGTTGGGCCATCTCCGGCAGCACCGTGGGGGCGCGCTCCGTGCCACTGTATCGGATGCTGGTGTTTTTTGTCAGGCGGCGGCATCGACAGTGGCAGCAGGCTCCTCCACCTTCCGGGGGGAGAGGAACTCCACATCCGTGGCCTTGATGAGAAAACCGGGCTGGCGGTCGGGATCATCCGCGAAGGAGATGGTCTCGAAGTCGCCGGAGGCAGCCAGCTTGCAGCCCTTCCAGGCGAACTCCGCGCACCGCTCCGCCAGGGGGCCGCGGACCTTGATGGAGATGTAGTCGGTGAGGCGGTTGCCCTCCCGATCCCGGTAGTGCCGGTCCGAGGCGATGCGGAGGATGGCATAGGGCTTGCCGGTGGTCTCATTCATCTTCAGTTCCACATCGTTGGTGAGGTTTCCGATGGCAGTGATTTTCAGCATAGTTTTTCTCCTTTTCAGATTTGATCAATGTTCATGCGGGGGAGGCCCCTGGAAGGGCCTCCCCGTGGGACTCAATAACCGGTACGGGGCAGGGGCGTGGGCTTACCATAGACGGTGGTCACCCAGCGGGTGATGGCCTGTACCCACTGTCCGTTGTAGACGCCGCCCACATCGGCCACATTCACGAAGCTGCTCCCTGCGGGCAGGCCGCTGACCGCCTTGCACTGGAGTGCCGGGGCCTCTACCTGGCCAAAGCCTGCCGGGGCCTGTCCAAATACGAACATGACCTCAGTGACACGCTCGTTGGCCGCAAGGCCCAGGGCTGCGGGGGATGCGGCCAGGGTATAGTTCTGGCTGGTGGAGAGGTTGTCGGCCAGAGTGCGGTAGTCCCCTCCATTCACCCGGTAGGTGATCTTGTAGGTACCAGGGAAATTGTAGGTGCCGGTCACCACCGTCTCCAGCCGCACCTGGGCGGGCAGGGTGTCCCGCCAGTAGAAGCTGTCCAGGCGCACATTGCTGGTATTGCCGATGCGGGAGAACACATAGCGGACAGGCTGGCCGCTCATGGCCTCCTTGGGTCCGGTCTTGAGGATGGAGACGCCGGTGGACAGGCTCTTGTTGGTCACCTCGAACTTGACGATCTGCCCGGCGTGTTCCAGGTAGGCGGTCAGCTCCTGCTCGTTCACACCATAATTGGCCGGCGCTTTGACCTCCCGGATGGTGTAGCGGGAGAGGGGCAGGGGCTTGGACACGGCAAGCCCCCGGCTGTCGCTCTTGATGGTATCCACCAGATTGCCCGCCTTGTCGTAAATCTCAAAGACCGCGCCCTCCAGCAGCGTCCCGGCGGGCAGGCCGTTGGTGGGGTTGTAGTCGGCGGACTTCTTCACGACCTGAATTTGCCCGGTAATGGGAGTGTTCTCCCATTTGACCTGCGTTGTCTCGCCCGCTTTGACATAGACCGTGCGCTCCTGGGCGTCGGGGATGTAGCCCTCGTTTTCCAGCTCCCGCAGGTAGTACCGGCCCGCAGTCAGGCCCTCAAACCGGACATAGCCCCGATCATCGGAGGTCTGCTGGTCGATAGGGGTGTGGCCACTATCATAGAGGATGAAGGACACACCGGGGATGCCCTTGCCGTCCGCTGTGGACACCTTGTGGATGAGGATGCCGGAGATGGGGTCGTTTTTCACGATGACAGGTTCGCATTTTCCGTTCTTCACCGTGAAATAGTGGGGCGCGTTGTCCAGCTTGAAGCCCTCCGCACTCTCCGTCTCCACGGCATAGTAGCTGCCATCCTCCAGAGTGACAAAGACACTGCCGGTGGCCCCGGTGGTCACGGTGTCCACCAGAGCGTCATCCGACACCCGGCGGATCTCAAAGGATACGCCGGGAAGCCGCTGGGTCTTGTCCGCGGAACTGACCTTGATGATCTCCACGCCACCCACGGGTGTATTATAAAAGTAGAGGTGCTGGGTATCGTCCGGGTTGACCACCACCGTCTGGCTCTGTGTGTTGGGATCAATCGTGTATCCAGGGATGCTTTGCACCTCGGTCACGACCACTGTGCCAGTGACACCGGAGAGGATGATTTGCCCCTCGGAATTGGTCCAGTACAGGCCATTGGAGGACAGCTTGCCACCCTCGTCCGGGAGGTAGGAGCCATCTGCGTAGATGATTTTGAACTGAACCCCTGCCAGCGGAGTCTTTTTGTCGGCACTGGACAGCTTGTGAACAATCAAATTGCCCAGGGGCTTGTTGCGGAACTCCAGAGTGACGGTCTGTCCCGCCTTGATGGTAGCCGTCTGGGGCACATCGTCCAGCAGGTAGCCCGGCTTGGCCCGCGTCTCCTTGACCACCAGCGTGGTGCCGGGGTCGATGCCCTCAATTAGGATGGTCCCCGCGGAATCAGTCACGAAGTAACCATTTCCGTCTCCCACCACGGTGCCATCGCTCTCAGTTACAAAGAACTGAACATCGGAGATCGGGGCATTATCGGCGCTGGACACCTTTTTGACCAGCAAAGAGCCCTTGGGGGAATTCCCAAAATACACCTGGACGACCTCCTGCTCCTCTCCGGAGAGGTACACCGTCTGAGGCGGTGTGTCGATAACATGGGAGCCATCGCTGGACAGTTCCTCAATGATATAAGTGCCCGCTTTGCAGCCGGTCACCGTGAAAGAGCCGTTGGCCGAAGTGCGGTAAGTGCCGATGACCGTGCCGCCGGTGCCGCTGGTGTTGCCGGAAAGATAGCGGACCTGGAACACAGCCCCTTCAATGGCCTGTTCAGGGTGGACACTATCATACTTCCACACACAAATGGCAGAGAGGGGGCGGTTGAAGATGCGGAAGGTGTGCCCCTTGCCTGCCTCAACAAAAGTCTCCTGTTTGCTGGATTCTGTCAGGCTGAAGCCCTTGGGCGGCTCCAGTTCCTCGATTCGGAACCAGCCATCCCGCAGATTCAGTTTGGGGTCCTGGAGCGTGATCCGTCCTTCTGCGTCGGTGTAGAATACCCCCAGGTCATTGTACTCGCCGGTAGAGGTGTTGTTGGAGGCATACCACACCCGAACAGGAACATTTTCAAGGGGATCGTGGGTGATCTCGTTCTCCTTGATGATTTCGATGACGGGCCGCCGGTGGTTTTCAAAATATACATGGCGGTCCCGGTTGGGGAACAGGGTGACCAGCTGGCTGGGGGCGTCCGGGAGATAGGGGGCCGGAACGGATTTCTCGATCACCTCATACACACCGGGCAGCAGATTGGGAACGGTGGCAGAGCCGTCCGCACCGGTCTTGACCTCGGCAACAGAATGGCCGTCCGCGCCCTTTACCAGGAAAGTGGTGTCAGGAACGGGAACAGTGGGGTCGTCTGCGTCAAATTTGTGGATAGTGAGATTGGGACGCTTGTTGTTTTGCAGCACGATTGTGCTATCCTTACCGGGGAAGAGCTGCACATGATGTTCCCGGAGATCCAGGATGTGATCCGCCACCGTAGCGGTCTCCACCAGGGAGTAGACCCCAGGCTCCAGCCCTTCCCAGGTGATGGTTCCGTCCGGTCCGGTGGTGCGGTCCAGGTAGTGACCGCCGTCCTCGATCTTGGCCAGGCGATAGGTGACGCCCGCCAGGGCAGTACCATCCGAACTGGTCTTGGTCAGCGTGAGGGTGGGCAGTTTGCTGTTGGTAAAGACGAACTGCGCTGTCTCGTTGGTTCCCAGGTGGATGATCCGCTGGGGTTCATCGATGACATAGCCCGGACACTCCAGTTCCGTCACGACATAGGCTTTGTTGGCCGGGAGCTTGGAGAGGTCGATGGTCCCATCCGCCCCGGTAGTAAATTCCTCCGGCCCGAAGCTGCCGTCCACCGCTTTGATCTCGAACTTGGCGTTGGGGACGGGCTTGGACAGGTCGGAACTGTCCACTTTGATGAGATGGATACCGGGGAGCTTGTCGTTGAAAAATACCCGCTCCACGATGCCCATTCCGGCTTTCAGCTCCACATACTGGGGCGTGGGGTCCAGCAGATGCTCATCGTCGCCGGTGTGACGCTCCTCGATGCGGTAGCTGCCCGCAGGCTGGTTGACCAGCAGAATTTCACCGAACTCGTCCGTTTTGAAAATTCCCAAGGAAACATTGTCCCGGAAAATCTCGAAAGAAACATCGGGCATAAGAGCCATGCTCTTTCGATCATATTTGACCACTCTGATTCCAGACAGCTCCTCGTTGATAATGGTGGCCGTGGACTCCTCCCCGGCCACCACCGCCACGGTCTGGGTGGTATCCGTGGTGGCGACCCAGCCCTCGATCCCGGCCAGCTCCGTGACCTCCCAGCCGCCGGGCTTCAATTTGTCAAAGACGATGACGCCGTTTCGGGTCTGGCCAGATTTCGTCTCGCCGGTGGCGATGTGCTTGATCTGGATGGTCACGCCGGAGAGGGCGTCGCCGGTGTTGCTCCGTTTCTCTACCCGGATGGAGCCATAGGGGGCGTTGGTAAAGGTCAAGGTGGCAGTCTTGTTGTACTCCACATCGGCGTGCTGGGTGGTCTCATCGGGGAGCAGGTGATATTTGGGCGGGATCTCCTCGGTCACGGTGTAGTGGCCCTCCAAGGTCAGGGGGATGGTGACAGTCCCGTCCGGGCCGGTGGAGAAGGAGCCCACCTTGCGGCCCTCCGGGTCGTAGACGGAGAACACCGCCCCCTCCAGCGGGAGCCTTGTCCCTTCTTCCAGTTTCACGATTTTCAGGATGGTTTCGTCGGGTGGGGGTTCCTCGCCGCTGTTGTAACTACTGACTGCCGCCACTTCCATCTGTCGGTTGTTATCCAGGTCGCAGATGTAGTTCTGCAGCTCACCATATTTGCCCTTTTCCTGGCAGATCGCGTACATGGCGGCATACTGCGCCACAGATGCAGAGAGGGAGAGCTGAACACTTCCGCTCTGGCCCTGGACGCTGCCGGCGGGATAGATCACCTTGAACTGGCCGGAGTAGCCATCTCCTGTCCAGGATGTAGTGACGGCAGAAATCTCCTGGTCGTCCAAGTTCACAATCTTCGCCCCGGCGGGGACGGAGCCGGGGTCGGCAAAGGACACGGCAACATCGTAGTCATATACCCAGGTCTCGCTCCATACCGTGAACACCTGCTGGAAGAAGGGCTGACCGTTGATGGTCACAGGATAGGCGGTAGAGCGGTCCGGGGTGACGGTCATTTTCGGGTCCAGCATATAGTTGTAGGTGGTGCCGCGCTTATAGATATCCTTGGCGGCGGCCAGGATGCGGTTGCCAATGTCCAGCTCACTTCCGGACAAGCCGGGAGCGACCTTCAGGTTGGCGATATTCCAGTTGGGCAGCAGGTAGCACCAAAGGGCCATTTTGGTGGCGTAGTACGCCTGATACTTGTTGTCCAGCTTCAACTCTCCCAGAGAGCGGTGGGGATAGCCGTTGGAGATGATGCCCACCACCTTGGGGTCGCTGGACTTTTCCTCCGCCAGATACTTGATGCTCTGGCCGGGGCCCACGGTCTGAGGTACTCCCTTGGTATTGGGATTGACGCAATAGGCCGGGGATTCCTTCTGTTGGCCGTCGTTTCCCTCATAGAGAAAATAGGTGTACTTCTGTTTTCTGACGACACCGTTAATGGAAAGATAGCCCAGTTCATAGTCGCCGTTGTAGATGTTCACTTCGCCCAGGGCCGCGTCCTCACTGGAGGCAGCCATGGCGGTGGGGAACATACTCAACAGTGTCAGCATAGCCAGGAAAAAAGACAACAGCCTTTTTTTCATCTCGATCAATTCCTCCTTTTACACAAAAATAGCGGCCCCCGGCACAGTTTTGTGTGCCGGGGGCCACCGGGTCTGGTGTTTATAGGGTTTGCAGGTATGCCAGGTAGTCAAGGGAACCTGAGATCAGGATCGCCATATCTCCACGGGTGATCGTCTCGCCCGTCAGCGCCTCTGCCGGGGCCAGCCCCAGCTCCGCCGCTTTTTCGCAGGCGGTTGCATAGGTCCAGCCGTCCCGCTCCAGATAGCGGAGCATAACAGTGCAGGCCATCTTTGGGCTGACCGGATCGTTGGAGCCAAACCGTCTGTTCCCGTATCCGACCATCATTTGCATGGATGCGCACACGCCCACCGCCACCTGCGCCCAACTCGGAACATCGTCAAAGTTGGTGGTGCACATTCTGGTGTACCAGTCCCGCTCCCAGGCTACATGCTCCGGGTTGAGGATCATTGGGCTGATCAGGCAGGCCATCTCCGCCCGGGTCAGGGGCTTGTCCAGCCGCAGATCCCCGGTTTCATCTCCGGCCATCAGGCCCTCGGCCTGCAGGCGGGCGGCGGCGATCTCCTGGGGGCTGGGGACCTCTGCTGCCTGGATGGGATTGATCAGCGTGGCTGTGGCCATGGCTCCGACAAGAAGCAGGGATATCAGTTTGCGCTTTTTCATGCTCGATTCCTCCTGTTTGGATATGGTTGGGGTTTTGCAACACGAACCATACCACAAACCGTGGCGGAAGTCGAAACCAATCGACACACAGCCCGTAAGATCGACGAACAGATTTACTCAGCCACTGCGACGACGCACCAGCGGTAGTCCCGCTGATTTCGGACACAGGTGTAGAGGGTCAGGCGGTCATCGCTGGTGGAAGCGGTTCCGGAAGTGTCCGTCTCCAGCACCTTCTGGACGCTGACCACCTTGTAGGTACGGGTCCCCAGCTTGGTCGTCCAGGTAATGGTATCGCCGGAGTTCAGGGTGTGGAGGTCGCCAAAGTCATCTCTCACACCCCGGTTATGACCGGCAATGCACACATTGCCATCCCAGATGCTGGTGTCCGGGAAGTGGCCCGCCCCTTTCGCCAGGACGGAGCTGCCCGTGCCCTGGTACACCTTGGTGGACAGGCCGATGGCGGGGATCTTGAGGGTCCCCAGGTGGCCGCCGGAGTAGTAGAGATAGCCGGTCACATCCGTCCAGCCGGTGGAGGAGGCACCGCTTCCGCTGCTTTCAACGGAGCCGGTATCCACGGAAGGGTAAGTCACGCTTCCGACCTGGGAGACCAGTCCGCCGCCGGTCAGGGCGCCGGGGATGAGGTTGGGGGTCAGAGGCATCCCCGTACCGGGGAGATAGCTGGTGGGACTTCCGAAGGTAGGCGGGATCAGGGCTGTGTTCTTGCTCCGATCCACATTGGGGTCCACCCATTCATAGATGGTGTCATCCGAGGTGGGCCTGCCGAACAGGTAATCGTCCGGGGCTTTCATGGTATATTCCAGTGCGCTGGCCTGGCCGACACAGAGGGTGCAGAGCATGGCGGCCAGCAGGATCGCGCGAAATTTCAAGCGGTCATCTCCTCTCCTTGATCTTCTTGAAAGCGACCAGCCCGCCCGCCGCCAGGGCGAGGATCACGCCGCCAGCCAGCAGGGGCTGTTTCAGCGAGTCTGCTCCCTGGGGCGCGGTCTCCGCTCCGGGTACGCCATCTGCGGGCGGCGCCTCCTGCGGGGCCTCGCCGCTGCCAAAGATGGCAGTGTAGGTCACCATGTCACAGCCGGTCTTGGCCACCTCGCCGGTGTAGTTGGCTGTCACGGTGTATCCGGTGGCATAGCGGCTGGTGCTGGTTCCGGTGTAGCTGGCGGTGGCGGTATAGCGGGTCACCGTGCCGCCCACGCCATCCGCATACTGCTCCTCGCTCCACTGGACATCGGCCAGGGTGAGGGTCTTGCCCTTGTCCTCGATGCTCTTGGGGACGAGGGATACATCCGCGTCCGAGAGGTTGGGGTAGCTGCGGGTGGCGGAGAGGCTATTGGTCTTGGTGGCGTAGCCGTCCGTCTTGACCTGGACGCTGGTGTGGTCCAGGCGCAGGGTGCCGGCATAGCCATCCGCTGTGGTGACCTCCATCTCTGCCTCCAGTGCCTGGAGGACCTGGGCCATGTCGTTGGTCTTGCTGGGGCGGGTGACCGTCTCGGTATAGGGCTGAGTATCCACGCCCACCTCATTTTTCCGGGTCATGTCCAGCAGGGTAAACCAACAGCCATCCCGCTCAAAGTCCTCGGTAGGGATGAGACTGGGATCGTCGGAAAGCGCGAGCTGGTAGACCTTGTTGATGCGGGGTTCCTCCAGTTCCCCGTAGGTATACTCCTCCACGGAGATGGGGTAGTAGCTGGCGTCCTGGCGCGGGGCCACCTCCGCGGCCAGGGCAGGGATGCTCCCGGCCATGACAACGGCCAGGGCACACAGTGCGGTTGCGATGCGTTTCATGGTATTTCCTCCGTTTTTTATGATGTTCAGCCTGGATCATGGGTCATCTTTCTCTGTTTTCCTGCCTCCTCTCCCCGCAGCCCCGCCACAGCAGGTACTCATTCCAGTCCTTGCCCTGGGCGGGGGTCTTGATGGACACGGCATAGCCCTTTTGGGTGTACTCGGCCCGGAACTTCTCCGCTGCCTCTTGTCCAGGTCCATCCGCATCCAGGCACAGGACGATCCGCTTCAGGTGGGGATTTTGCCGCAGGTAGTTGTCCAGTGGTCCCTGGTACAACCCGCACAGGGCAATCGCATTGCTCCGTACCTGCCGATGCAGGGTGCAGAAGCTCATCAGGTCGATGGGGGCTTCAAAGACAGCAACCCAGTCCTGGCCAGGGTCGCAGGGCAGACAGAAGGCGATGTCCTTATTGCTGCCGGTAACATCTCCTTTGAACCCAGGGCCGTTCCGGTCATAGGTTCCTCGCTGATTGGCAAATACCGGCTTGCCTGTACTGTCCCGCCCTACAAACACACAGTTGTGGTGCCTTGCGTCCTCATACAGCAGACCTGCCCGGATGAATCCCTGGATGACCTGGGGGGCGATCCCTCTTTTTCGCAGATAGGCGAAAATGCGCCGATGATCCGGGGCCGCTTCAGGCAGAACAAATGCAGGACGCTCCATTTTGGTCGTGTGTGGCCTGTGCGGGACGGGAGAGTCCCTTGAACGGTGGCCGTTGAAGTCCAGCAGGTAACAGACCGCCTCACGGAAGTCCTTGCCACAGAATTCCTGCAGGAATGTGATGGAGTCTCCACCTGTCTGATTGGAATACCGTCTCCATGTCCGGCGATCTTTGATGCGGATGCTATCCATCTCTTTGGTGGTGTAGTAGCTGCCCACACGCCGCACCTGATATCCGAGGTGAGTGAGCAGGTCCGGCAGGTCTGTCCCCTTGGCGATGTCCATCTCTTGTTCTGTAAATCGAGATGCTGTTTGTTGTCTGAGCATGATCGTTCACCTCCTTTCCGGCCAAACGAAAAAGGCCCCCAGGACACCCCGGTTCTCCGGGATGCCCTGGGGGCCTCTCTCGCCACCTATGATGCTATTTGTTCACTCCATCGTTTCAGCGGTCTCGCCCGCCGGGGACTGCTGGGCGTCCTCGTCGCTCCCCTGGGGCCACCGGGTGTCCTCGCCGTCCCCCTGGGGCCACCGGGTGTCCTCGCCGTCCCCCTGGGGCTGCTGGGTGTCCTCGTCGTCCCCCTGGGGCCACCGGGTTTCCTCGGTGTCCTCCTGGGGCTGGTAGGTTTCCTCACCGTCCTCCTGGGGCTGGTAGGTTTCCTCACCGTCCTCCTGGGGCTGCTGGGTGTCCTCGGTGTTCTCCTGCGCCTGGCAGGTGTCCTCGGCGTCGGTCAGGGCCTCCTCGATGAGTCCCAGGACGAACTCCCGCTGGGTGTACTTCCGGCCCAGCCGCAGGCTCTCCCGGTCCAGGTGCGCCTTGATGCGCTGGAAGAGTTCCTCCGGGATCTGGAACGCCATCGTTCTGCTGCCGTTGTTCGCCATATTCATGTTCCCTCCGTTTTCTTTCATCTGGTAGTACTCGATGAGCAGATTGGTGATGTACTGTGCGGTGGTCAGGCCCGCCTGATCCTTCTCGGTGCATACCCGGTCGTGGAGGGTCAGGGGGATCTGAGCGCAGAGGTTCTTGGTATCGGCCATCGCGTCCTTCTCCTTTCGCATTTGCTGACGCAAGTATAGATGAAAAGCCACCCGAAAGCTATTACCAATACCAATAAGGAATGGCGAGCAAATGGAGCGTAAGTACCAAAAGGAACAAGCCTGCTGTCAAAAACAAAAGCCGCCCTCCAGCCCGGATCAATGGGGCCAGAGGACGGCTGCGCGCTTTCTCCTGTCTTTTTTTGAATGCTTGGGGGTTCGAATCACCTTATGGCGTAAAATGGGCCATGCGCATCTCCCAAACCGCCGTTTTCGGAGCGAGTGACCCCTATTTCAGAAAATCCAACTTTTCCGTTCCGAATCCGCCTGTTTTTTCTTCTGAATGCAAAAACACCGCACTTTCGTGCGGCGTTTTTGCTGTGCATCTTTTTTATCAACACAACTTGGAGGCGACACCCAGATTTGAACTGGGGGTGGAGCTTTTGCAGAGCTCTGCCTTACCACTTGGCTATGTCGCCGTATGGATAACAGGAGCAAGATTTGCTCCTGTTATCTTTTGTATGGAGCAGGTGACGAGGCTCGAACTCGCTACCTCCACCTTGGCAAGGTGGCGCTCTACCAGATGAGCTACACCTGCATGCCCTGATCCATTCTATGCGGATCACACACGCTTGATACCTGCTTTTGAAAGATTCCCCCGGTGGATACCTTGGGTATCCACCGGAGAAATGGTGCCTCCGGCCGGAATCGAACCAGCGACACGGGGATTTTCAGTCCCCTGCTCTACCAACTGAGCTACAGAGGCGAATGGCGACGCGGAAGGGACTTGAACCCTCGACCTCCGGCGTGACAGGCCGGCGTTCTAACCAACTGAACTACCGCGCC
>PPYF01027123.1_pt1 | contig 30956 bp, 24 predicted proteins | sample 1559871 | NCBI WGS metagenome assembly PPYF01 (sample SAMN08240021, study PRJNA423297) | Human gut metagenome, whole genome shotgun sequencing project.
GGCCACAAATATAGGGTATCGGTTCTCTTCCCGGGCTGTCTTTGGCTGGATTTTGTTTGAATTAAATAGTGGTTGTGGGGATTTGGGGGAGAGGGTAGAAGTTTTCTGCTTGCTCTTAAAATATTGTGAATAGATGTTTTGTATTTAAATAGAAGAGGTAATGAATTGATATTGATAACAACAGTCTGCTTTTTATTCTGAAATTATTGAAATATTGCTGAGATAACCATTAAAAAAGCTAAATCATCCCCCTGTTCCCAGTCATTCTTGAGTAAGCAGAAGACATCAGTTTCTGTCCCCAAATCCCCTCCCTCTGTTTAATTCATCTTCTCCAGCCATAGCACAGAAGCCATTGCCTCCAATAAGGCATATTTGTGGTCTCGGAGCAAGTGTTGGATGCGAGCGCATGGAGCGAACATTCAACGCGCCGCGACTAAAATCACAAATATGCCTTATTGGAGGCAATGGCTTCGTCTGTAGTTCTCTTAATGAATTAAATAGTAACCCCTTGACATTTTGTTCTATTTTGTTTATAGTTAGGATACTTATACGACTGACGGAAGTAAGTGGAATGAACCACATGAAGTATAAGACTCTTATAGCCGACCGTCTGGGCAATTCTTGTCTGGATGCTGGCTTTTTTATTTCTGATAAGATAATATTCTATCCAATATCCCTGATAAGAAGTAACTTTAAATCGTTATTAAGTCATGTGCTAAAGAAGATGTTTTTCCAAACATGCTCTAAAGAGCGAAAAATAAAATTATAGTTGTATGCTTGTCATTATTGTACTTATATCAGTACATTTGTACGATTTGATAATATTTTATCAACGCTCTAAAACCCTTTATTTTAAAGGCTCTACAAGCATTTTTGTGTATATGTTCAAAAAAAAGAACACATAATATCAAAAAATTGTTTGACGATTGCCAAAAATCATGTTAATAATGTTGTTAGATGATTAAAACTTAAATAAGTTAAAACTAATCATAGTAAATCATCTGAACAATTTTGTTGATTTTTTAGCAAACATATTTCAAAACCTTGACTTAAGGATTTTTTTAACAAACAGGGAGGTCAATTAAGATGTTACAAAAAGAACAATGGCAGGGATTTAATGGACGAATCTGGAGAGAAGAAATTAATTTAAGAGAGTTCATCCAGGATAACTACACTCCATATGATGGAGATGCTTCTTTCCTCGAAGGTCCTACCGAAGCTACTGACACACTGTGGGGCGAACTGCAGAAGCTGCAGAAAGCAGAGCGTGAAAAGGGTGGTGTTCTTGATATGGATACTGATATCGTATCAAGCCTTACTTCCCATAAACCGGGTTACATTTCTGAGTCTTTAAAAGAGAAAGAACAGATCGTAGGTCTTCAGACAGATAAACCTTTAAAACGTGCATTTATGCCATTTGGTGGTATCCGTACTGCTGAAGAAGCTTGTACAACTTATGGTTACACACCAAATCCAGAATTCCACAAGATTTTTACAGATTATCATAAGACACATAACCAGGCAGTATTTGATTCTTATACTCCTGAAATGAAGAAAGCTCGTCACAATAAGATCATTACTGGTCTTCCAGATACTTACGGACGTGGACGTATCGTTGGTGACTACCGTCGTGTAGCTCTTTACGGTATTGACCTGTTAGTTGCTGACAAGCAAAAAGATTTCGCAAACTGCGGTGACGGAACAATGACAGATGACGTTATCCGTTTAAGAGAAGAAATCTCCATGCAGATTAAAGCATTAAAAGATATGAAAGTTATGGCTGAAAGCTATGGCTATGATATTTCCGAACCTGCTTCTAACGCAAAGGAAGCTGTTCAATGGACGTATTTCGGATACCTTGCAGCAATCAAGACACAGAACGGTGCTGCTATGAGTATCGGACGTATCGCTACTTTCCTTGACATTTATATCAAACGTGATATGGATAAGGGAATCCTTACAGAGAAAGAAGCGCAGGAATTAATCGACCATATGACTATGAAGTTCCGTATGGTTAAGTTCGGACGTATCCCAGCTTACAACCAGCTCTTCTCCGGTGACCCTGTATGGGCAACACTTGAAGTTGGCGGACTTGGACAGGACGGTCGTTCCATGGTTACAAAAACTGACTACCGTTTCCTCCACACATTAGAAAATATGGGACCATCCCCAGAGCCAAACCTCACAGTACTTTACTCTGAGCGTCTTCCAAAAGCATTTAGAGATTACGCAGCTCATATTTCTATTACAACAAGTTCAATCCAGTATGAAAATGATGATGTAATGCGTCCAGTATGGGGCGATGATTACTCCATCTGCTGCTGTGTTTCTGCTACACAGACTGGTAAGGAAATGCAGTTCTTCGGTGCTCGCGCTAACCTTGCAAAATGTCTCCTTTACGCTATCAATGGTGGTGTGGATGAAAAGACCGGACAGCAGGTTGGACCGGAATATAAACCGATTACTTCCGAATATCTTGACTATGATGAAGTAATGCACAAATATGATATCATGATGGACTGGTTAGCAGGTTTATATGTAAATACATTAAATCTCATCCAGTACATGCATGACAAGTATTACTATGAATACGCTTTGATGGCCTTAATCGATACAAATGTACGTCGTACATTCGCTACAGGTATCGCAGGATTCTCACACGTAGTAGACTCCTTAAGTGCTATCAAATATGCAAAGGTTAAGACAGTTCGTAACGAAGAAGGACTCGTTGTAGATTATGAGACAACTGGCGACTTCCCTAAATACGGAAATGATGACGACCGCGCCGATGATATCGCTGTATGGTTACTTCAGACATTCATGAAGAAACTGGAGAAGTTCCATACTTATCGTGATTCTGAACCTACAACTTCCATCCTTACTATCACATCTAACGTAGTATATGGTAAGGCAACAGGTTCCCTTCCAGATGGAAGAAAAGCCGGTGAACCACTTTCCCCAGGAGCAAACCCAAGTTATGGTGCAGAGCAGAACGGTCTCTTAGCTTCCTTAAACTCTGTAGCTAAACTTCCTTATGAATGGGCATTAGATGGTATTTCCAATACGCAGACAATCAACCCTGATGCACTCGGTCATTCCGAAGAAGAACGTATTGGTAACTTAGTAAATGTTATGGACGGCTACTTCGCACAGGGTGCTCACCACCTAAACGTAAATGTATTTGGTGTTGAGAAACTGATTGATGCTATGGAACATCCGGAAAAAGAAGAATACGCAAACTTTACGATCCGTGTTTCAGGTTATGCAGTTAAATTCATCTCTCTGACAAAAGAACAGCAGTTAGATGTAATTGCCAGAACATGCCATGACAGAATGTAATAAAAATGCGATGGCTCTTGTTCATTCTACGGAGAGTTTTGGTTCGGTGGATGGGCCGGGAGTTCGTTTTATTGTTTTTTTACAGGGTTGTCCTTTGCGATGTCAGTTCTGTCACAATCCAGATACATGGAAGATGACAGAGGAAAATGGTGCGGTGTGGAGAAGTGCGGATGAGCTGTTAAATCAGGCACTCCGTTATCGTACTTACTGGAAAAATAGCGGCGGTATTACCGTAAGTGGTGGTGAGCCTCTTTTACAGATTGATTTTATGCTAGAGTTTTTTAAAAAGGCAAAAGAAAAAGGAATCCACACTGTTATTGATACTGCTGGAGGACCTTTTACAAGAGAGGAACCTTTCTTTTCTAAATTTCAGGAATTGATGAAATATACAGACCTGTTATTAGTGGATATCAAACATATTGATACTGAATGTCACAAGACTTTAACTGGTCGAAGCAACGAAAATATTCTCGACATGATTCGCTATCTTTCTGATATCAAAAAACCAATTTGGATTCGTCATGTCCTTGTTCCGGAACGAAGCGATAAAGATGAATATCTGACTAGATTAGCTGATTTCATTCACTCTCTTGATAATGTGGAAAAGGTGGAAATCCTGCCTTATCATACGATGGGAATTTATAAATGGAAAGAACTTGGATTAGAGTATCCACTGGAGGGAATTGAGCCACCAACAAAAGAACGAGTGGAGAACGCTAAGAAGATTCTTGCTATCTGATCTATCAATTTCTGATTTGTAAAGTTGATGACAAACGCAGCTGTGGAGATATTTATGGTCGGATTGCATCGATGACTTCTAACAGAGGGATTCTTCTAAGGTTGTATTTTGTTCCATTAATTTGCAGGATTTTTTGCAAGATTTAGAGAAACAGACGTTACAAAAATTTTTTTCCGGATTTTACAAAGAATATAGGAAAAAGAAACATAAAACATAGCCTATTTTGCGACTTTGTGCTGCGGAATTTTGACCATAGGAACTTGGGACTCCCTTCTCCTGCCTTAGCAGATCGAAAAAAGCTCCAGTGGAGGTTTTGAGGCCAAGTTCCTGCTTTACTGGGCAAAATGGAGCATTTAGCACAACGGAACAAAATAGGCTATTGTTTTATGTTTCCTATCTAAACACTTCTAAAAAGCCGGCTACATTGCCCTAAACAACGGCGTCTGTTTAGCACTACAAATCAGAAATAAACAATCTCTACTTTTGTTTCCACTTCTTTCTTTTCTTCTATATCTCTTGAATTCGGACAACCATAAAGGCAAGGCATTGGACCATCGTCTTCTTTATATTTTTTCCTGATAACACGAAATTCTCTCTCTTCCATTTCACATACATGTAAACTACTACCCGGCCACCACTCACTTGGACCAGGATTATGTGGCCAATCTATAACTTTTAGATAATACTCTTTATATATATTCTTTTTATATCCCCAATAATCTTCTAATAAATCTATTAACTCTTTTTCCGTATCATATTCACACAGCATTACATTATAGTTTCCCAGTGGATTGCCTTCTTCATCTTCTAAATGAACAAGCACTTTATATTTTTGTTCGCAGTTTGCATAGTCTTTTTGTTTTATTCTTATTTCTTCCCATGTTTCTTCATGGTCTGTTCTTTTCTCACCATATTCTTTTCTGACAGCATTCCACTCAGCACTGTAGAGCTCACATACATGGAAATCTTCTTTTGTCTCATATGCACTATCTAAAGAATGATATGGCCAATCTTGTATCTCTAAATGATATTTTTTAGGGGCACGATGATTTTCTTTATATCCCAGATAATCCTCTAACAAATTTAGCAATTCCTGTTTTGTGGCATATCCGTGCAGCGTCATGTTATAACTTCCTAATAGATTACCCTCCTCATCTTCGACATGAATAAGAAGTCTAAACAATTGTTCACAGTTTTCAAAGCCTTTTCGTTTTAATTTCTTTATAGTTATCTCTGTTTGTGTTTCTTCGTGATCTGGTTTTTTCTCCCCGCATTCAGGACAATATTTAAACTCTTCTTTGTTTTGTCTTCCACAAATACTACATATCCATTCCTTATTATCCCAGCTAGATTCCGTTAATCTTTGTGTATATTCTTCCATTATTGCACTCCCTGACTTTATAATACTATTTTACCAAATTCCATCTTGCTATTTGTTGTTCGGCCTCTAAAAAAATAATATCGGCTGAACAAAATTCCGTGTCCCCATAAGAAGCAATCTGTCGCTTTTGAGCATTTAAAATAGTGGTCGTTTTGTATGTATCTATATGCTCGCTTAAATATTTATGCAGGCCCATATCTGGAATACTCATTATCGTCCTTAAATTACCCGGATGACTATGTATTGTTCCTACTAACTGTAATTCTGAAGAAAAAAGCTGAAGTTCCTCATCACAATTTTCTCTTGCTTTGTTCATTATTTTTAATTCTTCCTGAAGCTTATTATAAGAATTATTAGAAAATACTGCTTTATCCGAAGATCTCGTATCTAATTCTATCGGAACAATAAATTCTACTAATACTATATTATCATTTATAACATGTCCTGCCAATCCCGCCATAAGTTCATCCATATTTCTTGGATGCTTTTTTCCAAAATGAAAATAATAAAAAAGTTCCTCGGATGCATTTGGAGAAAAATACACACATTGATCTGTTTGTGATTTCGAACTGATTTTTATTCCTATCATTCTGTCTTTGACCTGACTTTTCATTTTTTTAATCAATTCCATCGGAAGCTCTTTTGAATAAAAAATATCCTCCATATAATCTTTTATACAAAAAGAAGGTTCTTTTTTCTCAAAATTCCATGTATGCAAACTATCTCCACGACAGGATTCCCAATCTTTACAAGTTTTACATTTCTTACTTTGACATCTTGTTTCTGAACGGAAAAATTCAAATTTATTTTCCCATACCTCTACAAAATTATCTTTCTGTACATTTCCCTGAATTAATTCTTTCCTTCTCTCCACATTCGGGCAAACAAAAATATCTCCATTCGCTAATATTGATGCTACACTTTTGCCCGTTTCACAAGAAAAAGGATTTGCTCTATATTTATTATCATTTTTCCCAAGATAATGACTACAGCTAGTAATTATCCGCAATTCTGTATCAAATCTGTGCCGGTCAAGAAAGGTGCAATATTGCTGAAACTCTCTTTTTCCCAAAAGTAATTCCTGGTTTTCTTTGGCTCTTCCTATGCTATCTGCGACTGCAACTCTCCAGGAATCAATCCCGAATGACTTTATCATAGAATACATTTCTTCTAATTGTTCAATATTATAATGATTTACCACTGTCGTAACCTCTATCTGATTCAAAAACGCAGCTTGCTTTAAATCTTTTATAGCCTGAACAGTTTTCTGAAATCCATTCTCTATCTTTCTTAACCGATTATGTGTTTCTTCCATCCCATCTAAACTTATAGATATTGTCTTCATTCCACTTTGCTTCATTTTCTGTATAGTGCATTTATCAATAAGCGAACCATTAGAAACCATTCCCCAGGGAAATCCCATAGCAGATGCTTTTGTCATCACTTCAAACAAATCTTTTCTCAAAATCGGTTCTCCTCCAGTTACATTAATCATAATGCTTCCTGGATTATATGCATCCGCAATATCCTCAAACACTTTTTCAATTTTCTCACCTGAAATCTCATTACAGCTCACTTCCCCACAACGGCTTCCGCAAAATTCGCAAAAGGCGTTGCACCGTAATGTTGCCTCCCAAAATAGTGTTTTTAAACGATATTCTTTCTCTTTCATATACCTCTCCTTTTTGGTAAAAATTTTGATTTGCGAAGCAAGGGAGACGCCCACAGGGAATACGATATTCTATGTCTCCTGTCTTCTTCCTCAAATCCCTCCAACTGATTTCATGAACTGCCAGCAAACAGAACTCCCGAAGGTAAATAAAGCATATTTGTGGCCTCGGAGCAAGGTTTGGATGCGAGCGCTTAAAGCGAGCATTCAAACCGCAGCGACTAAAGTCACAAATATGCTTTATTTACCTTCAGGAGTTCGTCTGCTTCGCAGTCCCACAAATCAGAATTCTTAGGCTCTTCCGAATTCCGAGAGTACAAGTCCTTCATTTCTCTCCAGAGTCATTCCCACACTCCAGCTATTGATAAACAGTAACAATGGACGACCTTTCAAATCCTTAATCTTCTTCATATCCGATGTTCCACGAAGATTTTCAAGGTCAATCTCTGTATTTTCAATCCAGCGGATATATTCATATGGAAGTTTTTCAAGGCGGATTTCTACATTGTATTCATGTTGCAGGCGGTAATTTAATACATCAAACTGCAATGTTCCTACTACACCTACGATTACTTCTTCCATTCCAGTATTAAATTCCTGGAAAATCTGGATAGCACCTTCCTGTGCGATTTCGTTGATTCCCTTGATGAACTGTTTACGTTTCATCGTATTTACCTGACGCACTCTTGCGAAATGTTCTGGCGCAAAGGTAGGGATTCCTTCGTAAGCAAATTTCTTTGGTGAAGTTGTAATGGTATCTCCGATAGAGAAAATGCCTGGGTCAAAGATTCCGATAATGTCTCCGGCGTAGGCTTTATCAATCATCTTTCTCTCACTTGCCATCATCTGCTGTGGCTGAGAAAGACGTACCTTTTTGTCTCCCTGTACATGGAAAGCATCCATTCCCGCCTCAAATTCGCCGGAACAGATTCTCATAAAGGCGATTCGGTCACGGTGAGCTTTGTTCATATTTGCCTGAATCTTAAATACAAATGCAGAAAAATCTTTTTCCTCAATTGGGTCGATTGTTCCCTGATCAGAAGTTCTTGGCAGTGGGGAGGAAGTCATTTTCAGGAAGTAATTTAAGAAATTCTCTACGCCAAAGTTCATGAGGGCAGAACCAAAGAATACTGGAGAGAGTTCTCCGGCATCAACTAATTCCTGATCAAATTCTGCACTGGCCCCATCTAAAAGCTCAATTTCTTCCTCTAATACTTCTTTTGCTTCGTCTGTGACATAGTTGCTGATTTCCGGGTCATCGAGGGCGATTTCTTTCATCGTTCCCATCTTTGTACCCTTCATTGTGTCTTCAAATAAATCGATTTTCTGGCTTTTTCTGTCGTAAACGCCTGCAAACTGTTTACCGGAACCGATTGGCCAGTTTACCGGACAAGTTGGGATTCCAAGTTCTTTTTCGATTTCATCTAAGAGATCAAAAATATCCCTTGCCTCACGGTCCATTTTATTGATAAATGTAAATACTGGAATATGACGCATGGCACAAACTTTAAAAAGCTTTCTTGTCTGTGCCTCTACACCTTTCGATGCATCAATTACCATAACGGCAGAATCCGCTGCCATTAATGTACGGTAAGTATCCTCTGAGAAGTCCTGATGTCCAGGAGTATCCAGAATGTTGATACAGCATCCGCCGTACTCAAACTGTAATACGGAAGAAGTTACGGAAATACCTCTCTCCTTCTCAATATCCATCCAGTCAGATACCGCATGTTTTGCGGTTGCTTTTCCTTTAACGGAACCAGCCTGGTTGATTGCACCTCCATATAAAAGGAACTTCTCTGTTAATGTAGTCTTACCGGCATCCGGGTGCGAAATAATTGCAAAGGTACGTCGTTTTTTAATTTCATCTATTCTGCTCATTTTTCTCTCCTTGTTTTTTATGCTCCTATACGATAACTTTTATTATCCTGAAGCATTCCGCAATTGAATTACTCGGAAGCTCCATTTAATTTTCCAATTATCTATTTTCAATCTCTCTTTACTCTATGTTGCCTGATTTTTCTATTTCAGGTCAAACAGTACCTATTATCGTATAAAACCATCATTTTCGCAAGTATATCTTTTATTTTTGTTACATATTTCAGATTACATCCTTCTACGTCCCGTAATTTTTCTATTTTAAGCAAAAAAAGCGAGTATCAATACCCGCTTTAAAATCAAGCTGCTCTATCAAATTCCTTCATATACTTTATCACAACAAATATGCATAACAATGCCGCCACTACTGCTATCATGCCACCAGCAATTCCGATATAGGAAATGGACAGATGGGTACAAATACTTCCTCCAATCCATGTCCCGCTTCCGATTCCAAGATTATAGATTCCGGAATAGATTGCCATTGCTACAGAGGAAGCCGCTGCCGGTGCATAAGTAATAATTTCTGATTGAAATGTCACGTTAAATGCCATAACTGCCATACCCCAGAATGCACATAATAAAACAACCGCCATATGTGCTTTTGATATCGGATATAATAAAAGTAATGCTGCCGCCACACTGATCATTACCAGTTTTACGAAAAGATATTTATTCTTGTCATAATAATGGGAAAATAAAAAACTTCCCAAAAGACCTGCTGCACCAAATATAGTAAGTGTTGTTGTAACCCAGTTATCAGAAAGACCAGCCACCTTCTGTAAGAATGGTTCAATATAACTATATCCCGTATAATACGATGTGGCAAATAAAAAGGTAACAAGAAAAATTCCCATCAGCGTTTTATTTTTAAAGATTTCCGGCATCTGTTTTATGGAGAAAGACTCTCCGCCCGGCACTTTCGGGAATACAAAAATCAGGTAAGCGGTTGTGATAAAAGCAATGATTCCTACACAGAAAAATGCCATATTCCAGCCCATATGAAGTCCGATAATTCTTCCTAGCGGAAGTCCAAGAATCATCGCAATTGAGGTTCCGGTTACTACCATACTAAGTGCAAGTGAACGAAACTTTTCTGACACAACACTGACTGCTGCCGGTGATGCGATCGACCAGAATACTGAATGTGTACACGCTACGCCAATACGTGATATCATTAACATTCCATATGAAGCAGAAAAAGCGGACAACATCTGGAAAATTCCAAAAAGTGCAATCGTTCCTAACAAAAGTCTTTTAAAATCAATCTTATTCAACAAAAGCATCAACGGCAGAGACAGTAACATAACAATCCATGAATATACTGTAATCAGTACCCCTGCATGTGCTTCTGTAATATGAAAGCTGTCGGCAATATCTGTCAACAAACCAATTGGCATAAATTCTGATGTGTTAAATATGAATGCTGAGACTGTGATGCCAAGCAGTGGCAGCCATTCTTTAAGTGTCATTTTACTTTGCATAATAATTCCTTTCTAAATAGTAATCTGCCACAGCCAAGGATAGTCCTCTAAAAGATAAATAAAGCATATTTGTGGCCTCGGAGCAAGGTTTGAACGTTCGCGCATCCAAGCAAACATTCAAACCACAGCGACTAAAGTCACAAATATGCTTTATTTATCTTTCAGAGGATGTCTCCCCCTGCCTATAGCAAATATTATTTATTCTGCAATGCCTTAGTTACCAAAGCAGCAATCTCATCTACCTTCCATGCTGGCTGTGTAGATGCAGAAATCTTATTGCCTCTCTCCCAGATTCCCTGAGCAGATGCAGATTCTTTTGGTTTATACTCTTCGCTGTCATCTTTCCATGCTGGCTGTGTGGAACTGGATACTGTTGTTGGCTTTGGCAGTGGTTTGTTATAGAACTCAAGGTTCTCTGTTAATTCTTTCTTTACCAGAGCTGTGATTGCATCAAGATTCCATACTTTCTTTGTCTCAGCAGAAAGTCCACCTGGTGTATCTGTCACATCCCATGCGCCCTGTGTACCTGCTGCCGGTTTACGAGGAGCTTCGTCTTCGTCTTTCTTCCATGCTGGCTGTGTAGAACTGGAAATTGTTGTTGGTGCAGGAATTGGCTTATTAGAAAATGCAACTTTTACGTTGCTGGCTTCTAATGCCTTTGTTACAAGTGCTGCGATTTCCTGTACATTCCATTTCTCCTTTGCTAAAGAAGAAACACCGCCCGGTGTATTTGTGCTGTCCCATGCTCCCTGTGTTGCTGCAGATGCTTTCGGAGCCATGTCTTTTGACCAGGATGCTGAAGTTGCTGTAGAAGCTTTTGTTGGCTTTGGACGTGCAACATTAGAAAATGCTAACTGGTTCTCTTTGAGAATCTCCATTACCTGGCTATGAATCAGCTCCTGTCTCTTGTTATCTATCATGTCTTTCTACCCCTTTCCCAATATGTATACTTTGGTTTTCTGGTTATGGTGACATCCTCCCCACCTATAGAGGTCGGTTCTCGTTCGATAGCACCGTTGTGCTAAGCATAAGCGAGCTACCCCCGTGTTGTCCCACGGTTGTGTTATGTTATATAAACTGCGGCTATTCAAAGCAAAAAATAAGCATCGCAAATGCGATTCCATGAATTATTTCTGAATAGTCATATTTATTTTATTATAGCACTAATCTAAAGAGAGGATATATGAAAATTGCTGTCTTATTACTGAAATATATTGACTCTTTGAGAGCTGTTTTGGGCTGCCCATGTAAAATCATCATTTTCTTATTAGAGTGTGTTTGAAAATTCTTTCTGCAAGATGTACGTTACAATTTGTAGGAGATTTTGCCTGAATAAGGGCTGCGTCAGCTGAATTATAATAGAGTTTCTATTTTCCTTGCCATTTCATTGATGGCTGGACTGCTTTACGATCATACTTCTGGCTATCCATTTTTAGTATCACGATTGTGCCAGCTTATTGATGAAGATGTAAGCATTCAAAAAAAGCTGCATGGACACAGGCTGGTTTTTTCGAAGCACTTCGAATGATTCTATCTGAAAAAAATACTCTTTTTGAATCATTAAGTGATAAGCTTTATACTTACCCTACACTTAATAATATGCTTCACTCCCTGCTTTTTACCGGAAAATCCATTACTTATAATTATTACGAAACTGCCGTTAACATTGCCAGTATGTTTGGCTTCGTTAAAATATGATCAGCTTCAACTTCAATAAAAAGAAGGAAATATGGGTACATGATATTTTTATCAGCGACAAACATAGCGAAGTTTCTGTTTTATTGGGCAAAATGGAGCGTTTAGCATAACGGAACAAAATCAATAAATTTTTTAGGGGTTTTTCTTAATAATTCTTCTACAGTGGCGTCTGCCTTGCCTGTGGCAAATCAGAATATATTATTGCATGATTCCCCACAATTTTCTTACTTTCATACATTGCCGCATCCGCCTCACGATATAGCGTATCAAAAGTTGCTCTATCTTTATCCGAACATAAAGAAGCTCCCAGACTCACATTAATTTTCTCTCCCTGCATTTCCGGTATGGAAATCTTATCTATTTGCGTAAATAAACGTTTGAAAAATGATTCCGCTTGTGCTTTATCTGGCATTCCTGGAAGATACATCGCAAATTCATCACCTCCAAGCCGCATGACAATATCATTCTCACGGCAGGCTCGCTGAAGGACTGCTGCAAGCTTAATGAGAACGGTATCTCCAACGGCATGTCCATATGTGTCATTGATTTTTTTGAATTTATCACAGTCTAAAAGGCAGAACAGGCCACCTTTCTTTTTTTCAAGGAATTCTGTAATCTTTCGCTCCCCGCTTCCACGGTTATTAATACCGATCATGGAATCTGTTTCGGAAAGATACAGTAGCTTTTTCTCCCGGCGTTTCTGTTCGTCAATAACTTCCACACAGTAAAGAACGTGCCACGGACGGCCTTTTTCATCGCTATCTACTTTGATAAAGCGCTCGCGGCACCATCCGGAAACTATACCTATAAATTCATGAACGATTGTGTTTGTTTCCATTAATCGTCTGTCTAATGTTGATAAGTCCACAAACTCCAGTACACTTGATAAATACATTTCTGTACAGAAGTATTTCATAGTTGTATATATTCTTTTTGAAAAATTCTCCTAATCAAACTCTTCACATTCTTTTTCTATATGTTTTGCATTTTTTATCTGCTCATACTTTCCTGTTTTTATATCAATTAAATGCATACATAAATAAATCTCAGAAAGTGCTGAGTAACTGCTCATACTTGCGTTATATTGCTCTTTTTGAAATGTATTTCTTATTTTTAAAAGAGAAATCAACATGGTTCCGATCATATCTAAAAACATTGTTAATGCATTGTAATCTACAGCCGGTGGATTATCTACACCGAAAAATCCCCTTATCTGCCCTTTATGGCGCAATGGGCTGATAACTACTTTACAAACATTCTGGTACTTGAGCATATTGTAAGATACCTGATGTACTCCTTTTAATTCTTCAACATCAGAAATAATAACACTTTTTCCCTCATCAAAAGTATCATACCACCAATCAATTACTTCCATATTCACACCCTGCAAATGCTCAATCTGCGGAGTAATTCCTTCTGCACACCATTCATAAGTATTATTTGTTACATGATGCTCCTCGTCATCCTCAAAAATATAAATTCTGTCAGACCCGATATGTTTTCCAAAAAAACTGATAAATTCATTAATTTGTCCCTCGGGAGTATCGTATTCAAGTGCTGAACGCAGTGCCTCATTAATAATTGTTTCGTATTTCTTGATTGACTTCATATATTCCGCCCCTCCCATTATACTTTTGTAAATATTTTTTCTTGATCTACATATATCTTTTCTTAGGTACGCCTGCCAGAAAATCTTTTAAGAATATTCTTGTTCAATTCCTCTGTTTTATCATAAGATGTGTCTATAGCAATTAAAAATACTACTATAATTAAAAAGACAAAAAACAATATATCCTATCATAGTTTCTGGATAATTTTTCATTCTTATCTTATTTTCTCTATAAAGGTCCTAATAATATAGTATAAAAAACTATTTACCTAAAGTATATTTAAAAAATGCTTTCCAGTCTTTTTTAATGCAGACACTCTCTATTTATAGGAAAATTATTCATCTACTCTTTTCAAAGCACACACAGTCTCCACATGAACCGAGTGGCTGAACTGATCTACCACAGATACCTTCTTCAAGGTATATTTTTCCTCACACAGCATCTTTAAATCTCTTGCTAATGTTGCCGGGTCGCAGCTTACATAGACAATGCGCTTCGGTGCCATATCGAGCATTGTGTTTAAGAGCATCGCATCACAGCCCTTTCTTGGTGGATCAACAACGATGACATCTGGATGAATCCCAGTCTTTTCATACTGTGCAGGTACGACTTCTTCTGCCTTTCCAACGAAAAATTCAACATTATCCATATGATTTAATGCGGCATTTCTCTTGGCATCATCGATGGCTTCTTTAATAATTTCTACACCGTAAACCTGCTTTGCTTTCTGCGCCAAAAAGAGGGAAATAGTTCCGATTCCGCAGTATAAATCCCACACAAGTTCCTGCCCTTTCAGCTCTGCGTACTCTAATGCTTTAGAATAAAGAACCTTTGTCTGCTGTGGGTTTACCTGATAGAAAGAAAGCGGCCCAATCTGATATTTAATATTACCGATATAATCTTCAATATAATCCTGGCCCCATACAGTCTCACAGCGAAGTCCCAAAATTTTATTTGTCTTATCAGTATTCGTGTTTACGATAATACTTGTCATTCCCTCGATTGTTTTTAAGTCATCTACAAGTTTATCAATATGTTTCAACTGCTTTTTCGTACCATTTACAATAAGACATACCATAATCTCGCCAGTAGTAAATCCTATACGGGTTAAAATATGGCGCACCAAACCACTGTGATTTTTCTCATCATATGCAGAGATCTTATTTTCTTTCATATAAGTAAGAACTTTTTCAACAATCGGGTGGGTTACTTCTGCCTGAATCGCACAATTTGTATTGGCCACGATGGAGTGGGTACGGCCCGCATAAAATCCGGCAACAAGGTTCCCCTCTTTGTCATAACCGACAGGAAATTGTGCCTTATTGCGGTAATGCCACGGTTCTTCCATTCCGTATACCGGCTCCATCTTCTGCTCAATATCTTCTTTTTCAAAACCGCCGATACGCATCAGGCAGCCTTCTACAAGACTCTTTTTAAAAGAAAGCTGTTTCTCATAAGAAATCTGCTGTAACTTACAACCTCCACACTGTCTTGCGACCGGACATGGCGGGGTTACTCTGTCTTTTGATGGTGTTACGATTTCTACCAGACGGGCATAACCGTAATTCTTTTTTAATTTTGTTATGGAAACTCTCACTTCATCACCGATTACCGTGTCTTTAACAAAGAAAGGGAAGCCCTGGTACTTGCCAAGACCTTCCCCTTCCTTTGTAAAATCTTCGATTGTAAGTGAAATTTCCTGATTCTTTTTCAAATTCAACTTCTGTTCTGATTTCACTTTATTATTCAATCCTTTTCTCCTAAATGACTTGTCGCTCTGATATTGCTTTCAAATAATTTATTGTAACCTTTCCACTCACCGCTCTGACGGCTCTCTTCTGCAAGTGCTTCAATAAACGTCTCCATCTTTGCATCAGTATTATCTGCAAAATTAAGAGCTAATGCCTCAATTAATGCCGGCTTCTTAGGGGAACCGTATTCTAACTCACCGTGATGTGCTAAGATACAGTGCTTTAATTCATTCGCCAGCTTCGCTGGGAAACCATTAATATTTCTAATCTTCTCATCAATCATCATCGTTCCCATTACGATATGGCCGACCAGCTGTCCGACATCTGTATAATCGTTCTCCGGGAAATCAGAAAGCTCATCAATCTTTCCGATATCATGACAGATTGCTGCTGTAATAAGTAAATCTTTATTCAAAACCGGATACTGCGTACAATAAAAATCACACAGTTTCGTTACGCTTAATGTATGCTCTAACAGACCGCCCATAAATCCATGATGTACTCTTTTCGCTGCGGAATGTGCCTTGAACTTGGCTGCAAATTCCTTATCTCCAAAGAAAGCAACTAATAGCTGTCTTAAATAAATGTTCTGTACATGATTCACATAGGAAGATAATTCCTTAAACATTCCGTCAATACTCTTGCTAGAACATGGGATATAATCCTCCATTGCAAATTCGCCCTCTCTGGCTTTACGCAGTCTTCTGACATTGAGCTGCGGACTGCCCTGAAAGCTTGTGACATTACCCTCTACACGGATGTAATCCATCTGTTCAAAATTCTCGATTCCATTATTCAAATCCCAGATTTTTGTGTCAATGACACCAGTCTTATCCTGCAAAATCATGGAATAATAAGTCTTTCCCGCTTTTGTCTTCGCAATATTTTTTACTTTACAAAGGTACACTTCAGAGACATTATCTCCTTCTCTGAGTTCATTAATATAACGCATATACGTTTCCTTTCTAATCCATCTCTTTAATTACTTCACATATTATAGCTTAAATTTAATAGGCTGACAACCAAGAAAATGCTCTATTTCGCAGATTTTTCCGCATTTTTAAAGGCTTTACGCCCCGTCTTCATTGACAAATGAAGTATTTCATGTCACAATTACTTTTGCATTAAATTAAGGAAAGGAATAGTCCGGCACAGTATCGGACTGTAGGTAAGCATTATGATTAGAAAACACATTATTGCACACGGCCGCGTACAGGGCGTTGGTCTTCGCTTTACAGTAACCGGTTTTGCAAAAAAGTACAATGTGACGGGTTGGGTCCGCAATCTCTATGATGGTACGGTAGAGATGGAAGTCCAGGGACTAGACCACCGTGTGGAACTCTTTTTACAGGAGTTATCCTCTGATCGGCCAGGTGGGAATCGCTTCATCCGCATTGACAAATTGGACATTACAAATATTCCTTCTGTAAATGTAGCAGATGAAAAGGGCTTTCGGGCTCGCTACTAACAAGTTAATCTAATATTATCAATATATGAAAATCTTATTCAATCATAACTTACGCAGTAAAACTATGTACAAACTATATACTATCTGGATTATTTCTCTTTACATAGCTCTGCAATACGTTTTCCTGCATAATGCATCCATCACAAATTAAGATGCATATCAAGATTGAACTTAAATTTTTGAGAGGATTTTATTTATGAATACAAAGGCACTAATCACATTAGAATATGATAAAATCATTAAAAAGCTGGAGACTTTTGCTTCTTCGACCATGGGAAAGGCACTCTGTAAAGACCTGCTTCCCTCCTCTGATTACGAAGAAATCTTGTCAGCACAGACAGAAACAAAAGATGCACTGACCCGGCTTTATAAGACGGGTTATCTTTCTTTTCAGGGACTTTCTGATATCCGTCCACATTTAAGATTATTAGAAATTGATTCCACATTAAATACAAAGGAGCTTCTCGATATTGCCCGTCTTCTTTCTATTACAGCACAGGCTGTAGAATACGGCGATACGGAAGATGACATAATGGCATATGACTCCTTAAACAGCTATTTTGGAGAACTTGATTCATTAGAATTCCTTTACCAGAGAATTACACAGTGTATTTTATCTGAGGATGAGATCAGTGATGATGCCTCTTCCGCATTAAAAGACATTCGCCGCGAAATCAAACAGACAAATATCTCCATCCACAATAAGCTGACTTCTGTTATCAACTCACAAAATAACAAGACAATGCTTCAGGATGCGCTGATTACCGTCCGTAATGGCCGTTACTGTGTTCCTGTAAAAACAGAATATCGTAACGCCTTTCCGGGTATGATTCACGATCAGTCTTCTTCCGGTTCTACACTTTTCATCGAGCCGATGGCCGTTGTCCAGTTAAACAACCATTTGAAAGAATTAGATATTAAAGAAAAAATGGAAATCGAAAAGATTCTCCAGTCTTTAAGCGCACAGGCCGCTTCCTGTAGCCGTGAATTAGAGGAAAATCAGAAGATTCTGACAAAGCTTGATTTCATTTTCGCAAAGGCAAAATATGCAAAAGAATATCAGGGAACCGAACCGATTTTCAATACAGACGGAATTGTAGATATCAAGCAGGGCCGTCATCCATTACTTGACCCGAAAAAAGTCGTTCCAATCCATATTTATATTGGCGAGGACTTTAATATGCTTCTGCTCACCGGACCAAATACTGGTGGTAAGACCGTTTCCTTAAAAACAGTCGGTCTCTTCCAACTTATGGGACAGGCAGGACTCCACATTCCTGCATTTCAGGGTTCCCGCCTTGCTGTATTTTCTGATATTTTTGCAGATATCGGAGATGAGCAGAGTATTGAGATGAACTTATCCACATTTTCATCTCATATGACGAACCTTGTCCACATTTTAGACGAAGCTGACCCCAATTCTCTCGTTTTACTCGATGAGTTATGTGGAGGAACTGACCCGACAGAAGGTGCGGCACTTGCCATTGCCATCTTAGATGACCTGCATACAGGAAAGATTCGTACAGTTGCAACAACACATTACGCTGAGCTAAAAATGTACGCAATGGACACACCTGGCGTAGAGAATGCCTGCTGTGAATTCGACCTTGAGACTCTTTCTCCAACTTACCGCCTTTTAATCGGTATTCCCGGAAAAAGTAATGCCTTCTCCATCAGTGAACGTCTTGGCCTGCCAGACTACATTATCGAACAGGCACGCTCCCAGATCGATGCGACTGCCATTGACTTTGAAAACATGCTCTCTGAATTAGAGAAAAACAAAGCTGAAATTGAAAAAGAACAGTCTGAACTTTACAGGACAAAACAGGAAATCGAGAACTTAAAGAACAGCCTGAAAGAAAAACAGGATGACATTAAAGAAAAACGAGACAAGATGCTCCGTGATGCCCGCGAGGAAGCACGAAACATTCTCGAAGAAGCCAAGGAAGTTGCTGATGAATCCATTCGTAAATATCACGCATGGGGACAGCATCCAAAGCAGAACAACATGAAAAAAATGGAAGCACAGAGAAGTGATCTCCGAGGCCGCATGAGTAAGCTTGACAAAAAGCTCGCCTATAAGGCAAAGAAGTCTTCCACTATCTCCGATCCTTCTGACTTCAAAGTAGGCGATTCTGTATTTGTAACTACCCTTTCTCTAAACGGAACTGTAAAAGAAGCTGCCAACAAGGATGGAGATCTTGTAATCCAGATGGGCTTCTTAAGTTCTGTAGTAAACTACAAAAACTTAGAACTTCTCGCTCCAGAAAAAGCACCGAAACCACAGCATCAGCCAAAAGACCGCTACAGTATCAATAAGGCTGCAACAATCAATCCGGAAATCAACCTTCTCGGAAATACTGTGGATGAGGCAATCGCCCGCCTTGAAAAATACCTCGATGATGCTATGATTGCCGGACTTACTTCTGTCCGAGTTGTTCACGGAAAAGGAACTGGCGCCTTACGAAAAGGTATCCACGAGTATCTCCGTAAACTGAAGTTTGTGAAGTCCTATAAGCTTGCAGAATTCGGCGAAGGGGATGCCGGGGTAACAATCGTAACTTTTAAGTAAATACTAGTTTTTAGAACTAAACAGACGCCGCTACAAAGAAAATTGCAGGCAGTTGCTCAAAAAAACAAAGAGAAGGAGTATTCTAAGCTTGATTTTGTTCCGTTGCGCTAAACGTTCCATCCTGCCTGATAAAACAACCTTGCTCGAAAACGAGCTCGCAAGGTTACAGTCAGGATTCCACAGCGCAAAGTCACAAAATTCAATCTTAGAATACTCCTTCTCTTTGCTTTCTTTTGAGCAATCCGATAAAGGATATATATGTAGCGGCTAGCTACTTCAAGTCCTACTAGTCAGTTGAAAGACAGCTCCCCAAAAAAGCCCATAGCCTATATTTGTGGTCTTAGCGAAGATTGAATGCGAACCTTTAAGGAATATTTAAACCACAGCGATAGAGTCACAAATATAGGCTATGGGCTCTTGGGGGGGGGGAGCGTCTCCCTTGCCTGCGGCAACTCAGATTTACCATTCGTATTTGTGGAGCTGTCCTTCGAGTTCCAGTTCTTTGAATCCCTGCTGTCTTAATGCCTCATACAACACGATTGCTACAGAATTTCCAAGATTCAGTGAACGGATATGCTCGAGCATCGGGATACGGACTGCTGTCTCTTTATGTTCAAGAAGAATTTCTTCCGGGATTCCGGCGCTTTCTTTTCCGAACATGATGTAGCAGCCGTCTTCGTATTCTACATCTGTGTAAGTTTGTTTTGACTTTGTGGTTGCCATATAGATTTTTGCTCCCGGATTCTTGGCAAGGAAGTCCTCGAAGTTCACATATGTACGGACATCTAATTTATCCCAGTAGTCAAGTCCGGCACGTTTGAGCATTTTGTCGTTGATTTTGAAGCCAAGTGGCTCGATTAAATGAAGAACACTCCCTGTTGCTACACAGGTTCTTCCGATATTTCCAGTGTTGGCCGGCATTTCCGGCTCATGTAATACGATGTTTACCATAATTTATTCCTCGATATTTCTTATTTACTACTATTACAGATTTTTCTCTTTACGTAATCTTTCCACAAAGTTAGCCAGACGACCTAATGCCTCTTTTAATTCTTCGATAGAATAAGCATAGGATACTCGAAGGAATCCTTCTCCGCAGTCTCCAAATGCTGTTCCCGGAATGATGGCTACTTTTTCTTCGCGTAAGAAGCGGTTTGCAAATTCATCGGAGGTCATGCCAAATTCTTTGATGCATGGGAATATGTAAAATGCGCCTTCTGGCTCGAAACATTTCAATCCCATTTCGGAGAAGAGTTCTAAGACAAATCGACGGCGCTGATTATATGCATTTCGCATAATCTGAACGTCTTCCTCCCCGTTTGTCATTGCTTCGATTGCTGCGTACTGGCTTGTTGTCGGTGCTGCCATAATCGCAAACTGATGAATCTTTAATATTTGCTGCATGATAAGTTCCGGACCCGTGGCAAATCCCATTCTCCATCCGGTCATGGCAAAGGATTTACTGAATCCATTGATGATAATCGTTCTGTCTCTCATTCCTGGAAGAGAAGCGATAGAACAGTGATTCTGTCCATAAGTAAGTTCTGCATAAATTTCATCAGAAATGACATACAGATCTTTTTCTTTTACGATTTCGGCGATCGGCTCTAAGTCTTCACGGGTCATAATCGCACCTGTCGGATTGTTTGGATAGGATAAAATCAGAATCTTTGTCTTATCGGTAATTGCTGCAAGTAATTCTTCTGGCTTTAACTTAAAGTGATTCTCTTCTTTTAAGTCAATTGTTACAGGCACACCGTCCGCTAACTTCACACATGGGAGATAAGAGACGAAAGCTGGCTCTGGCAAAATAACTTCGTCTCCCGGATTCAGCATCGCACGAAGAGCAAGATCAATTCCCTCACTTCCACCAACAGTCACAACGATTTCGTGGGCAGGATTGTAAGTAAGTTCATATTTACGATACATGTAGTGTGCGATTGCTTTTCGAAGTTCTAACAATCCGGCATTGGATGTATAGAAAGTACGTCCTTTTTCTAAGGAATAGATACCTTCCTCACGGATATGCCACGGAGTATCAAAGTCCGGCTCACCTACACCAAGGGAAATAGCATCTGGCATTTCCTGTACTAAATCAAAAAATTTACGGATTCCTGAAGGTTTCATCTGTACTACTTTATCGGATAAAGGGTTTCTCATGGTGTCACCTTCATTCTGTTTGCCGGCTCTTTATCTATAAGAATCATACCGTGATCTTTATATTTTTTCAGGACGAAATGTGTTGCTGTACCGGCAACTGCTTCTAATGTAGAAAGCTTTGTGGAGACAAACATGGAGACTTCTTTTAAAGTTTTACCCTCTAAAAAGATAGCAAAATCAAAAGCTCCAGACATCAGATAAATGGACTTTACTTCCGGGTAGTTTGTGATTCTCTCTGCCAGCTTTTCAAATCCCTGTCCTCTCTGTGGGGTAACACGCACTTCGATAAATGCTGTTACTTTCTCTGTGTCTGTTTTATCCCAGTTAATAAGGGTAGGATATCCGCAGATGATTCCCTCATTCTCCATTTTTTCGATTTCTTCTAATACAACACTCTCATCGGTTCCAAGCATAATTGCCAGGTCGTGTAAATCTATTCTGCTGTTATTTTCCAGCATTCGTAAAATTTCATGACGCATAATTTTTCTCCTTTATCTAATTTACTTTATAATACTCATCCATCTTCGGCGGCTCTAAGAAACGAGCCTCATCATCATAGCGAATCAGTCTGTCATTTCCTGCAGTCGTCTGTCCGATCACTGCCGCCTGCACTCCGGCATTTTTCAACTGCTCGACAATTCTGGCTCCATTTGCACAGGCAAGAAGCAATGTTCCGCCGGACCGAAGCATATATGGATTTAAATTAAAATATTCGCATACTTCTATCGTATGCTGCTTGATCGGTATATTTTTAAGATCAATAGACAGTCCGACATTGGCTGCCGCTGCCATTTCCCAGAGTGCGGCAAAAATACCGCCTTCCCGCACATCATGTACAGAAACAACTTCTTTTTCCTGTAAAATGTCCGCTACTGCCGTCATAGAGCCATCATCAAATAAATGCTTTGCCGCCTCAACATAGGACGGTGCGTATCTTTCTTCTAATCGTTTCGCATACTCGGCCGCAAGCATAGCCGCACCTTCTCTGCCGACCGTTCCTGCAACAACTAAATCTAAATCCGCATTCACTACAGCTACCTGCTTTATGTTTCCCTTACTATCCGCTATGCTCTCCTTGCTTACTACAATGTTTTCCTTATTTCTCGTAATACTTCCCATTGCAGTAACCGATAAAATAAGTGTGCTGACATACGGTGACACCGCTGTATGCCCGGAAAGCACTAAAATATTTTCCTGCATACAAAGGCTGTCGATTTCTTTTATCAATGCCTTTAACTGTTTTTCCTCTGCTTCTTCCGACATAAGAATACTGAGCGAAATCGCTTTTGGAGCTGCCCCCGCTGCCAGCATACTATTTACTGCACCGTAGACTGCTCTTTTTGCTGCAAATGTCCAGCCTTCCACCGGATTTACTGCCATTGCCACACCGTTTTTTCCCGAAAATCCCTGTGTAAACTCTGGCATAAATTCCGGCATAAAAAGAACTCCGGCATCCTCACCGGGTGCCGGAGAGCCTTTTTCACTGTGGTTATGCAACTGTCTTAGTACCGAGCGTTTTAAAATACTCTCTTTTACCTTTCCTATCCGCATAATATACACTCCCACAGCGGAAGCAGGCTCACCGCCTACTCCGCCTTATTTGCTCCCTGATTATTATTTCCTGTCGTACCTTTGCTGCCTTCTGCCTTCTCACCAGCTTTTGCTGTCTCATCTTTCTTCTGCGTCGTTGGCTTTGGCACTTCCTTTTTCTTTGTTCCGACACGGACAACGGATGGAGTGGACATATAAGAACTGGAATTCACCTGCGTTCTCTTCGTCTCTTTTCCATCTATGTATACAACCTTCCACAGTCTTGCTGTGTAACCAGTACGTCCATTGGATTCTACAACTCGCTTGCCCTCTTCCATCGTGTTATCCTTGATTACTTTTTCGGAAGGACCTCTTGTAGAAACAGTCTCGGATACATACTCTACCTTTCGGTTTGAAGCACGATATTCCTTACCGTAAATAGTAAATGTAATGCTGCTTCCTCCAGCTACTCCCTGAATATATACTGGATGATCAAGATTATTGGTAAACTTCAGATCCTTATCTGTTCCGGAAATCGCCGCATCCGCAGATAATGGAACATAATGTACCGTCATTGAATGATTCGATCGCTCTGTTACATTTAACTCTGCTCTTAAAACCGCATTGTAAAGTGTTGTAGATACCTGGCAGATTCCTCCACCATAAGTCTGCACTGTCTGTCCATTCGAATAAGAACCTGCAAGATGGTATCCATTATCCGCTGTAAATGGTGCTACTTTTGAATAAACAGAGAAAGAATCTCCCGGATACAGTAAAGTTCCGTTAATCAGGCTTGCTCCATTCTCTACATTAGCGCATCTTCCAGAAGCAGAGCCTGCATAAGATGTTGTAAATGTTCCAAGCACATCTTTAATTGCTGAAAGCTCCTTCTTCGTATGCTTTGCTTTATCTAACGTATAATCCATCGGAAATACAACAGACTTGTGATTCCAGTCTTTTTTGCTAAAGACTTCTGCAAGCTTGTCTGCATTTGCCTCAAAGTCAATATCTACACCATCTACCTGCTTTGTGATAACAAACTTTCCGTCTTTTCTTGTAATAGTGGCATCCTTTTTCTTTGCAAGGAACTTCTTCGCCTTCTTCTTAACAACCTTCCTCGTCTCTGCCTTATCTACAGAAAAGGTAAGTGGAAAATCCATCCCTTCCTTTTCAAGCTTTCTTACTTCAATGACACGCTTAAAGACATTCCCTGTCTTTCCGAAATCATATGCTTTCTCTACCACATCCATATTTGTACATTTCAGACCAATATCGGAAAGAGCAAATGTACTCTCTTTCTTTTTCACCTGCAATGTAACCGTTTCCTGCGATACCTTATCTATATATTCCTGTACTTTTGCCTTTGCCTCTTCCTGTGTCATTCCGCCGACAGACATCCCCTGAATTGTCATTCCCGGATAGATTGCATCAATATTAATATACTTGGAATAATAATAATAAAACGCCGCCCCGCCGCCTGCTAAAATAAGAAGAATCAATACAAGTATGATAATCCCCACTCTTTTTTTCATATTGCACCCTTTTACTTTCTTAAAATTCTATTAAATAAAACATCATTCTACCCTATAGATCATGATTTATTTAATTCATTTCTCTCATTCATATTCAAAAACTCTGATGTGTTTTTGAATCCTACATCATCATTGCTGGAACGACTGTTGTGATAACCATCGCAATAACTACTAATACGACTACAACTGTAGCAATTCTCTGTCTTTTCTTTGTGCCATCTGACTTCATACTAAAACTTCCTTTCTAAAATAAACTATATAAAATGCGTCCGTCTTCGTTTTCTAACTTCATATAGTGATTTCGCATCTTTCAAAGATACAGCACTTCAGAACAGAAATCACTATATCTCTCACTCTGACCTTGCTATGGCGCTTACTTGAAAAATACTTTTATTGTTATAAACATACAGACTTTTTTTGTTCTCCTGAACATTCTTTTTTATTTTAAGTCATTTCTGTCGTACATTCAAGTCTCTATTTTATCAGGATTTACTATCCTATATCATTATCAACAACATCGTAACCTGCTGTTCACTTATTATAATATTTCCCACTCTACAGTTCTAGCCGCCCGATTTAGCGGATTCCTTCTGCTATAATCAAATAAGCAAAACACCTGTTTTTTCTCCACCTGCCCACTCTGCTCAAACTTCTTTATATTAATTTCAAATACTTCGATATGACTTTGGTTGGCTGCCCTCTTTGAATCATAAATTCCTGCCTGCACATCTTCTGGAAAAAGTTTTTCTCCCTGTTCTCTGTATAATGCTTTCCACTCTTTCTTGTATTGTGCGGTATCTTTTGCCCATGCAGGTCTTCCTTTTACATTTTCTCGAAGATACATATCATATAGCATAATCTCATCTAAAGTATCCCATTCATGTTCATCTATATGTTCTCTTAAAAACTCCCGAAGAATATTATACTTTTCGAGTCGGTTGTGATTCAGCTTATGATAGCCTTTTCCCCGATACCATGCTGAAAACATTTCATAGAAGCGGAATGGACTCTCAAAAAATGGAACAGCATATTTTAAAGTTAATGTATACTGACCACTGTTGTAATAGAGTTCTACAAGCTCCTCCACACCTTTTAATAAAATAATCTCGTCATAAGAGAGCCATTTTGTTCCAAGTACTTCGTATGGCGGCTGATTACGATATAGAATGCTATACTTTTTGACTTCTTCCTCCATCATCGTTCCCTTTAACACTTTAAGGAATCCAAGCTGAAGCTGGTCTGGCTCATGTGCATATAAATCATCAAATGAGCATCCAAATCTCTCATAATTCTCATATGGCAGCCCGGCAATTAAATCCAAATGCTGATGAATATTTCCCAGTTCATGTACTCTGTCCACATAATGAAAAAGCTTATCTAAATCCATATGCCGATGAATCGCATCAACCGTCTCCCCATTTGTGGACTGCACTCCAATTTCAAGCTGAATCAGACCCGGACGCATCTTTGCAAAAAGCTCTAACTCTTCCTCACCAAGCAAATCAGATGAAATCTCAAAATGAAAATTCGTAATGCCGTTATCATGTTCCACCAGATAACTCCAGATATCAATCGCCCTCTGCCTGTTGCAGTTAAATGTCCTGTCAACAAACTTAACCTGTGGAACTTTTGCTTCAAGAAAAGCATCCAGCTCTTTTTTCACAATCGGCAAAGAACGAAATCTTACCGTCTTATCCACAGAAGAAAGGCAGTAACTACAACAGAACGGACATCCTCTGCTCGTCTCATAATATAAAATCTTATGTTCAAAAAGATGAAAATCCTCGTACACAAATGGAATCGTATCCATATCCATCAATGTGGCAAAACCTGTATTGATAATTTTCGTTTTATTTCCTATATTGCTCTCAGCATTTCCTAAAGCTACTTCTCCTGAAAAATCCCGGACTGCAATTCCCTGTAACTTTTGGAGCTTTGACATATCTATATAATTCGTTGGATAGACATTATCTTCTCCTGCGAAATGTTTATCTTCTATATCTTTTTCCTCTTTTACAGCTTGTTTCCTTTCTATGGAATATCTCTTTTCCACAATTTCTGATAAGACTTTTTTACTTTCTGATTGTTTGTATACATCTTTAATCCGACATTTTTCCTCCACTGTTAAGCGAATCAGTTCAGAGAAAACTTCCTCTCCCTCTCCCTGCATAATCAGGTCAAATGCTGGATTCTCCATCAAAAATTTATTCGCTGCATAAGAAACTTCCGGACCACCAGCCCAGATTTTCACATCAGGACTCACTTTTTTAAGCTCCGCCGCCAGTTCTCGCACAAAAGAAATATTCCATATATAGCAGGAAAAAATAACAACATCAGCCTTTTCCTCATATAAATCCTGTAAAATATCCTCTACATAATTATTAATTGTATATTCTTTTAAAATAATCTCCGCTCCTGGAATCTTCTTCCTGTCTGCATATGCCTTCAGGCTGAAAATCGCCAGATTTGAGTGGATATATTTCGCATTAATTCCGCATAATAAAAAGCGCATTACATACTCCTTCCAACAAAAATAAATCCTGCCAGGCAGGTTCTTTTATTCAATACGGGATTCAAACAGAACTTCCCGGCTCTGTCTGAATAAAAAACCTACGGAAATGTACTCCGCAGGCTGCTTTTAATTCGAACCTTTTCAGTATAACATGAGATGGTTGTTTTTAACAGGGGAATGTTGTTTAAATGGCTAAACTGACGCCCCTTATCCTTTGTAATATACAAAATGCTTCGTATCACTGCGTCCAAACTGCTCAACCGCAGCTTGAACTTGCTCTAAGGCGCATTTTTGTATATTACAAAGGATAAGAGGGCTGTCCATTCTTAAACCTCCTAACTACAAACTCCCAATCTGGCAAGTCTGTTAAAAACTTAGAAAAGTGAATTAATGAACTTTCGTTTTCTATAAAGCTATAATCTTCTGAACAATTTCAAAAAACCCCTTGCATTTTCAAAAAAACTGTGCTAAAATAAATTTCGTTGTGAGACAGTACATCACATGCGGGTGTAGTTCAATGGTAGAACACTAGCCTTCCAAGCTAGATACGTGGGTTCGATTCCCATCACCCGCTCTCTTATTTTCAGAGTTGTTAAAACTTTTCAAAAAGTTCTTGACAATTAGAAAATATATGATATAATAAATACAGTTAAATAATTCATTTAAGTTTTATGCACGAGTGGCTCAGTGGTGGAGTATCGCCTTGCCAAGGCGAGGGTCGCGGGTTCGAATCCCGTCTCGTGCTTTTTTTGTTGTCTTTTTACACATCTAACTTATATCCAAATTAAAATATTAAAAACGGAGATGTTACATTACTATTCCACTGCAACATCTCCGTTTTTTCACTTACCGATAATTAGCTATCTTGTAAACGAAATGATAAATTTTTAATCCATATAAAATAAGAACTTGCCAACAGGATACTTGATAAGAACCACGTTATGCCCAGGAAACTATATTTAACATTTGACCATAGAATATACGCAGCAAACAATACTATTGCAATATAAAACAAAATACTTACAATCTTCCATATCGGCGAATCATCGGACGAATAACAAATTTTTCTTATATCAACATATTCATTAGTTTGATATATCAAGGTGATGATGAGCAATACAATGGAACTAATAATTTTTATAATAGCTGCTCCATAATTCCACATTATAGGAAAGACTAACAACACTATTGTATTACTAACTTTAGAAGCATCTGCCGTATCCATCATAGTTTTTACATATTCATAAGATAGTAAGTAATTAAGCCATATTAAAAATAAAATAAATACTAAAAATGTCTTCTTTTTCATTACCTCGCTCCTTTAATTCAGGTATATTATTTAACATCTTCTATTGATTGCGTTGAAGCTTCTTCGGCAGCTTCCTGTTGATCTTCTTCACCTGCTTTATCATACCATTTTTGTGCCTCTTCTCCTTCTAACGTAGTGAATGTACCATCTCCATTAGGAATATCAACTCTTATAACCTGTCCTCCCTGGTCAACAGAAACAGACTCATCAACCATATTACTTGTTTCTGACTGGTCTGTAAAAGTACAAGCATTTAATGACAAAGCTACTGTCACTGCCATAACCAGTAATATTTTTTTCATGATAGACCTCTTTTCGTTTTACTTTTTTGCTTTCTTTAATGTAATATTACTTTTTTATAATACATATCTTCTTCCACGTTTTCAATATAAATCACTTCAGGTTAATGATTATTTTTTCCAATAAAAAAAGAAGCCAGCTATATAACCGACTTCTTCTAGAGCGTATTTGAAAAATGCTTTCTGCAAGATGTGCATCGCAATTTGCGGGAGATTTCGCCTGAATGAAGGCGGCGTAGCGGGCTACGGCAACTGAATGAAGGCAAAATATACCGTAAATTAACGCGTGCAGGTTGTAGGAATGATTTTTCAAACACACTCTAAACTGTGTAAAAAATTCTCTGGTCAAAATTGATTCAACCTATCTCTTACAATGACTTTCTAAACTCTTCTTCAATTCCTATAATTGTCTCGATCAAATCGTCTGCACTTTGATACTTATATCTTCCAAACATAATTCCCCAGTCTATCATGAGTGACAGTACCGTTGCATTACGTTTGGCATCTTTATCTTCGATTACGTCAAAGTCTGGATATGGTATCTCACTTACGGAGCGGAACCAGTTTACCATGCTGGCGTATCCTGGTACATCTTCCATGACTTCCTGCAAGATGCTCTGTAAAAGTCCCTGCTGTCCACGGTACCTTTCTTTTACACTCTTTTCCCAACATAAGGTAAATGTCTTCATATATGTTTCGATTAATGACTTAATCGTTGCTAACAGATATGCTTTAAATTGCTTTCTACTCTGCTCGGACGGGAAGCGTTTAAAACAGGCTGCACAGTACTGAGAAATGAGGTTGCCAACCAGATAACCGAGATCGTAACCAAATGGTCCCATGAAAGCAAATTCCATATCAATCACTTTCATCTTGTCTCTTGATGCCATAATATTTGATGTGTGTAAATCGGCATGAATCAATCCATCTGCATGGCTCATAAACTTACGGCGGAGCTTATAAAGCTCTGTGCGGTATCTGGAATCTTTACTGAACTGATCTGCAAAATCTGCAAAGTTCTTCCCTAAAGAGTAATCAATGTCACAACCAAAACAATCTAAAAACATCTGATCTTCCATAATCTTTCGAAGCTCAGTATTTTCAAAATGCTTTTGCAATCCACGATACTGTTCACGGGACAGATAATATTCTGATGTGCAAAATTCCGTCTTTGCCATAAATTCGCCACACTGACGGCCAAGTTCCGGGAACATCTTATTCTTATTTAACTGAAAACGCACTACCTTTAAATCAGATACATCTTCCATCACAAAGATATTATTTTCCCTGTCCTGAAACTTAAGATATGGCACATATTCCGGTGTAATCGCATAGAAAATACGCATACTATTGTATTCAAGACGATTGCGGTATGTTGCGATTTTCTGCTGGCTTACCCTGCTGATTTCTGTTCCTTGCTTCAGCACCAGAGATTCCTTCGGTGTCTGCACCCTGTAAATGTAATTCACATAGCCGTCTCCGTCCTCTTCCTCTGTTCCCTCTCCAACCATACTGATCTGCACAGGAAGAGAATCATCAAAATCTGGCATATGCGCTTTTAAATACGGAATAATATTTTCCTTCGTAATCTTAATCATATAATTCCCCCAATAATCTTCTATCCAAATCTATATTCATCTGCAACTATCTGCGATTATCATTTAATTACATAGACAAACTTTCTCATAATCATTATAGCCTAATATTATGAACAAAAAAAGCAAAATGTTTGTCTGTGAGGTGGGAAAAAATGTGGAGTTTAGGACAGACGAAAACTGAAACTGACAGAGTACTCCCCCTTTTCTTCCCCAAATTAAATTTGATTCCTTCTGGCATTCTTTATTGCCTGTCTTAGAAAAAACAGAAGCTCGATAATGGATATATAAGAACTGTGACTTTAGAGCAAGCTCTTAATGCGGCTGAGCATTAGAGCGTGTTTGAAAAATCATTCCTACAATCTGCACGCCCCAATTTGCGGTATATTTTGCCTTCATTCAGTTGACGTAGCCCGCTACGCCGCCCTCA
>PPYF01612186.1_pt1 | contig 30947 bp, 33 predicted proteins | sample 1559871 | NCBI WGS metagenome assembly PPYF01 (sample SAMN08240021, study PRJNA423297) | Human gut metagenome, whole genome shotgun sequencing project.
CATGTACTTATTTGAGGATGAAAGGAATGCTAAAAGTTATTCAATCTCCAGCCAAATATCTCCAGGGTCCTGACGCTTCTACCTTATTTGGTCAATACGCTAAAAATCTGGCGGACAGCTTTTTCGTGATTGCGGACGATTTCGTCATGAAGCTGGCGGGAGAGAAGGTACTCAATGGTCTGCATAGCCATGACATTAGCTGCCACGCGGAACGCTTTAACGGTGAATGCAGCCATGTTGAAATTAATCGCCTGATTGCCATTCTGAAAAAACACGGTTGCCGTGGTGTGGTTGGGATTGGCGGTGGGAAAACGTTAGATACCGCCAAAGCGATTGGTTATTACCAGAAGCTGCCGGTGGTGGTGATCCCAACTATCGCATCTACCGATGCGCCAACCAGCGCGCTGTCCGTTATCTATACCGAAGCGGGTGAGTTTGAAGAGTATCTGATCTACCCGAAAAACCCGGATATGGTGGTGATGGATACCACAATTATTGCCAAAGCGCCGGTACGTCTGCTGGTGGCCGGGATGGGCGATGCGCTCTCTACCTGGTTTGAAGCGAAAGCCTGTTATGACGCTCGGGCGACCAGCATGGCGGGCGGGCAGTCCACCGTGGCGGCGCTGAGCCTGGCGCGCCTGTGCTATGATACCCTGCTGGCGGAAGGCGAAAAAGCACGCTTAGCCGCCCAGGCTGGCGTGGTGACCGATGCGCTGGAACGTATTGTCGAAGCCAACACCTACCTCAGCGGTATCGGCTTTGAAAGCAGCGGCCTTGCGGGGGCACATGCCATCCATAACGGCTTTACGATTCTGGAAGAGTGTCACCATCTGTACCACGGTGAAAAAGTCGCCTTTGGTACGCTGGCGCAGCTGGTGCTGCAGAACAGCCCGATGGAAGAGATCGAAACCGTGCTGAATTTCTGTCAGAAAGTGGGCCTGCCGGTAACGTTAGCGGAAATGGGCGTGAAAGACGACATTGACGGCAAGATTATGGCCGTGGCTAAAGCCACCTGCGCAGAAGGTGAAACCATTCACAATATGCCGTTCCCGGTGACGCCTGAAAGCGTACATGCCGCTATTTTGACGGCAGACCTGCTGGGACAGCAGTGGCTGGCGCGTTAATCGGGCACAGGTAAATTTACCCAGCATCTTCTCCCCCTCTGACAGTCTCTGCCGGAGGGGTTGTCTATGGCAAAACAGCGGAAATGGATATGACGGCGCACACGCATAGCATCGGGCAGGAAGTCTCTTCGGTTCTCGCCCAGTCCTGGCATCGTTGCAGCAAGTTTATGCAGCGGGAAACCTGGCAGGCGCCGCATCAGGCGCAAGGGCTGACCTTTGAGTCGATTTGTCGTCGCAAGACGGCGCTGCTGACGATTGCGCAGGCCGCGCTGGAAGATGCCTGGGAGTTTATGGACGGTCGTCCGTGCGCACTGCTGATTCTGGATGAATCAGCCTGTATTCTCAGCCGTTGCGGCGATCCGCAGACGATAGAACAGCTGGCGGACCTTGGGTTTCGCGACGGCAGCTATTGCGCGGAAAGCATTATCGGCAGTTGTGCGCTGTCGCTGGCGACGATGCCGGGGCAGCCGACAAAAACCTCTGGCGCTCAGCACTTTAAACAGGCGTTGCATCCGTGGTCGTTCTGCTCGACGCCGGTGTTCGATAACCATGGACGTCTGTTTGGCTCCATCTCATTGTGCTGTCTGGTAGAACATGAGTCCGTTTCTGATTTATCCCTGACGCTGGCGATTGCCAGAGAAGTCGGCAATTCATTGCTGACCGACAGCCTGCTGGCAGAATCCAACCGCCATCTGAACCAGATGTACGGGCTGCTGGAGAGCATGGATGATGGCGTGATGGCCTGGAATGAGCAGGGGGTGTTGCAGTTCCTCAATGCGCGCGCGGCGCTGCTTTTGCATCTCGACGCGCAGGCCAGCCAGGGCAAAAACATTCACGACCTGCTCAATTTGCCCATGCTGCTGCGTCGGGCAATTAAACATGCCCGCGGTCTGAATCACGTCGAAGTCACTTTTGAAAGTCAGCACCAGTTTGTTGATGCCGTCATCACCCTGAAGCCGATTGTTGAGGAGCAGGGCAACAGCTTTATCCTGCTGCTGCACCCGGTGGAGCAAATGCGTCAGCTGATGACCAGCCAGCTCGGTAAGGTGAGCCACACCTTTGAGCAGATGTCGACGGACGATCCAGAAACCCGACGCTTGATCCATTTTGGTCGCCAGGCGGCAAGGGGGAGTTTCCCGATCCTGCTGTGCGGGGAAGAGGGCGTCGGGAAAGAGCTGCTGAGCCAGGCCATTCACAATGAAAGTGAACGCGCCAGTGGGCCGTATATCGCCGTCAACTGTCAGCTGTATGCCAACAGCGTGCTGGGGCAGGATTTTATGGGCAGTGCACCCACCGATGATGAAAATGGTCGGTTGAGCCGCCTTGAGCTGGCGAACGGCGGCACGCTGTTTCTGGAGAAAATTGAATATCTGGCGCCGGAACTGCAATCCGCGCTGTTACAGGTGATCAAGCAGGGAGTATTAACCCGCCTGGATGCCCGTCGCCTGATCCCGGTGGATGTAAAAGTGATCGCCACCACCACGGTTGATCTCGCTAATCTGGTGGAGCAAAACCGCTTTAGCCGCCAGCTGTATTACGCGCTGCACTCTTTTGAGATTGTTATCCCGCCGCTACGCGCGCGGCGTAACAGTATTCCCTCGCTGATTTATACGCGACTGAATAGCCTGAAAAAACGCTTTTCAACCAGCCTGAAGATCGACGACGACGCGCTGGCGCAACTGGTGGCTTATTCGTGGCCGGGCAATGACTTCGAGCTGAACAGCATTATCGAAAACATCGCCATCAGTAGCGATAACGGCCATATCCGGCTGAGTAATTTACCTGATTATCTGTTTGCCGAGCGCCCCGGTCTGGAGACCGCGTCTTCCCTGCTGCCTGCCAGCCTGACGTTTACCGCTATCGAAAAAGAGGCGATTATCCACGCCGCCCGCGTCACCAGTGGGCGCGTGCAGGAGATGTCGCAACTGCTGAATATTGGTCGCACGACCTTGTGGCGTAAGATGAAGCAGTACGACATCGACGCCAGCCAGTTTAAGCGCAAACATCTGGAGTAGTTTCTTCGATTCTGGCCATGGAGAACAGCGCATCCGACAGCCGGTTGATATAACGCTTGAGTTCATCGCGTAACGTCAGCGTTCTGTCCATCGCGATGAGGATCCGCTCCAGCCGCCGTGCCAGGGTGCGCGCAACGTGTAGCTGTGCCGATGCCAGATTTTTCCCCGGAATGACAAATTCTTTCAGGGGGCCGCTCTGCGCCATATTGCGGTCAATAAGCTGCTCCAGCGCCTGAATATCCTCGGCGTTAATCGTCTGCGTTAAGCGGGCGAGACCTTTCTCATCGCTGGCGAGTTCCGACCCCAGTACAAACAGCATCTTCTGGATGGCATGCAGATCTTCGCGTAATTCTGCCTGGCGCGAACTGGCATAGCAGACGCCAAGCTGGGAAATCAGTTCATCCACCGTACCGTAGGCGTTAACGCGGATGTCGTCTTTGTCGATACGGCTGCCGCCAAACAGCGCAGTCGTGCCTTTATCGCCGGTTCGGGTATAGATGCGGTACATTTATTTTATCTCGCTAAAGGGAAGCACTTTGACCAGTTGGCCAGCATTGGCGCCGAGCATGCGGATCATTGCTGCCCCGGCGGCGATATGCCCACGGACCAGCGCCCGATCCTCGGGTAGCTGGGCGTGGGTTAGGGCAATATCACCGCTGGCGCTGAGGCCGAGACCCACGCGTAGCGTTGAGCTTTTAGCCGCCAGCTTGCTGAGGGCCAGCGCGCAGTCATGTTCGTCGCAACAGATTGTCCGGCAAGGGACGCCTTGCTCTTCCAGCCCCCAGCATAGTTCATCAAGCACGCGCGTATCCTGCCAGCGTGAGTGATAAAACAGATGTACGCCCGGTGATGAAAGTGACATTGCGCCCCCTTATTGATCAGAATGCCTGACGGAAGATCCCGGCAATTTCTTTCTCGTTCCCTTTACGCGGGTTGGAGAAGGCATTGCCGTCTTTCAGCGCCATTTCCGCCATATACGGGAAATCGGCTTCTTTGACGCCCAGTTCGCGCAGATGCTGCGGAATACCGATATCGGCAGAGAGGCGAGCGATGGCGTGAATCGCCAGTTCGGCGGCATCCATGGTGGACAGACCGTCGGTGTTCTCACCCATAAACTCTGCGATGTCGGCAAATTTCTCCGGATTAGCGATCAGGTTATAGCGCGCCACGTGCGGCAGCAGGACGGCGTTTGCTACGCCGTGCGGCATGTCGTACAGACCGCCAAGCTGATGCGCCATCGCGTGAACGTAGCCAAGGTTGGCGTTGTTGAAGGCCATACCCGCCAGCAAAGAGGCATAGGCCATGTTTTCACGAGCTTTCAGGTTGCTGCCCAGCGCTACGGCCTGGCGCAAATTACGGGCGATCAGACGAATTGCCTGGATAGCGGCGGCGTCGGTAACCGGGTTGGCATCTTTTGAAATATAGGCCTCAACAGCGTGTGTCAGGGCGTCCATCCCGGTCGCTGCGGTCAGTGGCGCAGGTTTGCCGAGCATCAGCAGCGGGTCATTGATGGAAACCGACGGCAGGTTGCGCCAACTGACAATCACAAACTTCACTTTGGTTTTGGTATTGGTCAGCACGCAGTGGCGGGTGACTTCGCTGGCGGTGCCGGCGGTGGTATTCACCGCGACGATCGGCGGCAGCGGATTGGTCAGGGTTTCAATCCCGGCATAGCTGTAGAGATCGCCTTCGTGCGTCGCCGCGATACCGATGCCTTTACCGCAGTCATGTGGACTACCACCGCCGACGGTAACGATAATATCGCATTGCTCCTTACGAAAAACTTCCAGACCGTCGCGCACGTTGGTGTCTTTGGGGTTTGGCTCGACGCCGTCAAACACCACCACGTCAATACCGGCTTCACGCAGATGTTCGAGGGTTTTATCAACCGCGCCGTCCTTAATGGCTCGCAGACCTTTATCAGTCACCAGCAGCGCTTTTTTACCGCCCAACAGTTTGCAGCGTTCGCCCACGACGGAAATAGCATTCGGGCCAAAGAAATTCACATTTGGCACCAGGTAATCAAACATACGATAGCTCATAATTTACCTTCTTAGATTTAATTTATAATTCAGAGAAACAATCCAGTGCGGTTTGCGCTAATAACACGTCTTGTTCGACAGTACCGCCACTTACGCCGACGGCACCGATTAATTTATCGTTTAATATGACAGGTAAGCCGCCGCCAAAAATAACGATCCGCTGTTGATTCGTTAGCTGTAAACCATATAGTGAGGCACCCGGTTGTACCGCGTCGGTAATTTCATGAGTCCCCTGGCGCAGACAGCAGGCGGTATACGCTTTATTCAGTGAAATATCACAGCTGGTGACAAACGCGTCGTCCATGCGTTGCATCAGCAGCGTGTTTCCGCCGCGATCCACCACGGAAAAGACCACCGGCACGTTGATCTCAGACGCTTTAGCCTCGACGGCCTGCGCCATTTTTTTCGCAGCCGCCAGCGTAATGGTGGCGATTGGTTGGCTCTTATTCACAGTTTCTCCTGAAAATAGTGTAGGGCTGAGGTCACGAAAATATCGCGAGACAGCTATTTTTTATCATTGGGTTTGGCTTTATTTTGTCGCCACGCGTTATTAAGTCAATAGGGTGAGAATTTCAAAAATATTAATTTGATTTTGCGTATCGGCATTTATTGATAATGATCATTTAACTTCGTCACAATTCTCTCTGGATATTCCTGAGAACCGTTTCAATATGGAACGATGAATTTTTATTACGTGCCAAATTGGAACGAAATTAATTTTATTTTTTTATTGCTGTGCTCATTTAGAGTTCGGCCATTGCTGATGAAAGGCGAATGCCGGGTGGTGTGTCCCCGGCAATACGACCCGGCGTCCCTATTTTTTATCTTTTGAGTCCATAAACTATGAGAAGATCAAAACGATTCGAAGTGCTTGCGAAGCGCCCTGTAAATCAGGATGGGCTGATTGGCGAATGGCCTGAAGAGGGGCTGATCGCCATGGAAAGCCCCTACGATCCGGCTTCGTCGGTGAAGGTAGAGAATGGTCGTATTGTTGAGCTGGACGGCAAGAGCCGCGCCGAGTTCGACATGATTGACCGTTTTATTGCCGACTACGCGATTAACGTGGCTGAAACCGAACGGGCAATGCGGCTCGACGCGCTGGAGATCGCCAGAATGCTGGTGGATATCCACGTCAGCCGGGAAGAGATTGTTGCTATTACCACCGCCATCACGCCGGCGAAAGCGGTGGAGGTGATGGCGCAAATGAACGTGGTGGAAATGATGATGGCGCTGCAAAAAATGCGCGCTAGGCGCACGCCGTCCAACCAGTGCCATGTCACCAACCTGAAAGACAACCCGGTACAGATTGCCGCCGATGCGGCTGAAGCGGGGATCCGTGGTTTTTCAGAACAGGAAACCACGGTCGGCATCGCCCGCTATGCGCCGTTTAACGCCCTGGCGCTGCTGGTCGGTTCCCAGTGCGGTCGCCCTGGCGTGCTCACGCAATGTTCCGTTGAGGAGGCGACGGAGCTGGAGCTGGGGATGCGTGGGTTAACCAGCTACGCCGAAACGGTATCGGTATACGGTACAGAGTCGGTGTTTACCGACGGCGATGATACGCCGTGGTCAAAAGCGTTTCTCGCCTCGGCCTATGCGTCTCGCGGGCTGAAAATGCGTTACACCTCCGGCACCGGTTCGGAAGCGCTGATGGGCTATTCCGAGAGTAAATCGATGCTCTATCTGGAGTCGCGCTGCATCTTTATCACCAAAGGCGCGGGTGTACAGGGGCTGCAAAACGGCGCGGTCAGCTGTATCGGCATGACCGGCGCAGTGCCGTCGGGGATCCGCGCGGTGCTGGCGGAAAACCTGATTGCCTCGATGCTCGACCTTGAAGTGGCCTCCGCCAATGACCAGACCTTTTCCCACTCAGATATTCGCCGTACCGCCCGTACCCTGATGCAAATGCTGCCGGGTACCGACTTTATCTTCTCCGGCTATAGCGCCGTGCCGAACTACGACAACATGTTTGCCGGGTCGAACTTCGATGCGGAAGACTTCGATGATTACAACATTCTGCAACGCGATCTGATGGTGGACGGTGGTCTGCGTCCTGTAACCGAAGAAGAAACCATCGCCATCCGTAACAAGGCGGCGCGCGCCATTCAGGCGGTGTTCCGCGAACTGGGTCTGCCGTTGATTAGCGATGAGGAAGTTGAGGCCGCCACTTACGCTCACGGCAGCAAAGATATGCCCGCGCGCAATGTGGTGGAAGATCTGGCCGCCGTGGAAGAGATGATGAAGCGCAATATCACCGGGCTGGATATCGTCGGCGCGCTAAGCCGTAGCGGCTTCGAAGATATCGCCAGTAACATCCTCAATATGCTGAGACAGCGCGTCACCGGTGATTACCTGCAAACGTCGGCCATTCTGGATCGCCAGTTTGAGGTGGTCAGCGCTGTTAACGACATTAATGATTATCAGGGACCAGGCACCGGCTATCGCATCTCTGCCGAGCGCTGGGCGGAAATTAAAAATATCGCGGGCGTGGTTCAGCCTGGCTCAATTGAATAAGGCGGTACACCGTGGAATGCACAACTGAACGTAAGCCGGTTTTCACCTTGCAGGTAAGCGAAGGAGAGGCGGCTACAGCGGACGAACGCGTAGATGAAGTGGTGATTGGCGTCGGTCCGGCCTTTGATAAGTATCAGCACAAAACCCTGATTGATATGCCGCATAAGGCGATTCTTAAAGAGCTGGTGGCAGGGATTGAAGAAGAGGGGCTGCATGCGCGGGTAGTGAGAATTCTGCGCACCTCGGACGTTTCTTTTATGGCGTGGGATGCGGCCAATCTCAGCGGTTCCGGCATCGGGATTGGTATCCAGTCGAAGGGAACCACGGTGATTCATCAGCGCGATCTGCTACCGCTGAGTAACCTGGAGCTGTTCTCTCAGGCTCCGCTGCTGACGCTGGAAACCTATCGCCAGATCGGTAAAAACGCCGCGCGCTATGCGCGCAAAGAGTCGCCTTCGCCGGTGCCGGTGGTCAATGACCAGATGGTGCGCCCTAAATTTATGGCCAAGGCCGCGCTGTTTCACATCAAAGAAACCAAACACGTGGTGCAGGATGCTGCGCCTGTCACGCTGCATATTGCACTGGTAAGGGAATGACCATGAACGACAACATCATGACCGCGCAGGATTACCCATTAGCCACCCGCTGCCCGGAGAAAATCCAGACGCCTGGCGGGAAACCGTTAACCGACATAACCCTTGAGAATGTGCTGTCAGGCAAGGTCGGGCCGCAGGATGTGCGTATTTCTCAGCAAACGCTGGAGTACCAGGCGCAGATTGCCGAACAGATGCAGCGTCACGCCGTGGCGCGCAATTTCCGTCGCGCGGCGGAACTGATTGCCATCCCGGATGCTCGTATTCTGGAAATCTACAATGCGCTACGTCCGTTTCGTTCTTCATTCGCGGAGCTACAGGCGATTGCCGATGAGCTGGAGCACACCTGGCATGCCACGGTGAACGCCGCCTTTGTCCGCGAGTCGGCAGAGGTATATCAGCAGAGAAACAAGCTGCGTAAAGGCAGCCAGTGACGGAGGGCGCATGCCGTTAATCGCCGGGATTGATATCGGCAACGCCACCACCGAAGTGGCGTTGGCGCAACATGGACGGTTTATTGCCAGTGGAATTGTCGCCACCACGGGCATGAAAGGGACGCGGGACAACATTGCCGGGGTGGTGACCTCCCTGCAGCAGGCACTGGATAAAACGCCGTGGTCGCTTCAGGACGTGGCGAAAATCTGCATCAATGAGGCCGCGCCGGTGATTGGCGATGTGGCGATGGAAACCATCACTGAAACCATCATTACGGAATCGACAATGATTGGCCATAACCCGCAGACGCCGGGGGGCGTCGGCGTGGGGATGGGAACCACCATCAGCGTGGATAAGCTGGCATCACTGAGCGAGGATCGCTTTGCGCAGGGCTGGATCCCGCTGGTGGGCGAAGAGATTGATTTCCTCGAAGCGGTCTGGCTCATCAATGAGGCGCTGGATCGTGGGATCAACGTGGTGGCGGCTATCCTGAAAAAAGATGATGGCGTGCTGGTGAACAATCGCCTGCGTCGGGCAATGCCGGTGATCGATGAAGTCACGCTACTGGAGAAGGTTCCGGAAGGTGTGCTGGCGGCGGTGGAAGTGGCGGCCGCAGGGCAGGTGGTGCGGGTATTGTCGAATCCTTACGGCATCGCGACCTTTTTTGCCCTGACGCCGGAGGAAACGCAAACCATCGTCCCTATCGCCAGAGCGCTGATTGGCAACCGCTCCGCTGTGGTGCTGAAAACACCGCAGGGGGATGTGCAGTCGCGAACGATCCCGGCGGGTAAGATCTTTATTCGTGGTGAAAAGCGCGGCGGTGAAGCCGACGTAGCGCAAGGCGCGCAGGCCATTATGCAGGCGATGAGCGCCTGTGCGCCCGTGTGTGATATCCGCGGTGAAGCAGGTACGCACGCGGGCGGGATGCTTGAGCGGGTGCGTAAGGTGATGGCCTCGCTGACCGGTCATGACATGAACGCCGTGCATATTCAGGATCTTCTGGCGGTGGATACGTTTATTCCCCGCGAGGTGCGAGGTGGCATTGCCGGTGAATGCTCAATGGAGAACGCCGTTGGCATTGCGGCGATGGTGAAATCTGACCGCTTACAGATGCAGGCTATCGCCAGCGAACTGAGCGCGCGGCTAAACACGCCCGTGGAGGTGGGTGGGGTGGAAGCCAACATGGCCGTGGCTGGCGCGTTAACGACGCCCGGATGCGCCGCGCCGCTGGCGATCCTCGATTTAGGCGCAGGATCCACCGATGCCGCCATTATTAATAGCGACGGCGTAGTGAAGGCGGTACATCTTGCCGGGGCGGGGAATATGGTCAGCCTGCTAATTCAAACGGAACTGGGCTTAAGCGATCCGTTTTTAGCAGAGGAAATTAAAAAATACCCGCTGGCCAAAGTGGAGAGCCTGTTCAGCATTCGCCACGAGAACGGCGCGGTGGAGTTTTTTCGTGAACCGCTCAGCCCGTCAGTATTTGCCAAAGTGGTGTATCTGAAAGACGGCGAGCTGATCCCGGTTGATAACCAGACCTCGCTGGAGAAGATTCGTCTGGTGCGTCGTCAGGCCAAAGAGAAAGTTTTTGTCACCAACTGTCTGCGCGCGTTACGCCAGGTATCACCTGGCGGCTCCATTCGCGATATCACTTTTGTGGTGCTGGTAGGCGGTTCATCGCTGGATTTTGAAATTCCGCAGATGATCACCGATGCGCTGGCGCATTACGGCGTTGTCGCCGGGCAGGGCAACATCCGTGGCACTGAAGGCCCGCGCAATGCGGTGGCGACCGGGCTGGTTTTAGCCGGAGAAGCAAAAAAATAGCGCAGAAAACAGTCGCGCAAGCGTTTAGCTGCGGGGTAAGTCAAAGAAAGGCGATGTTCTCTTTGATATCCCGGCGGAGTTGGGTACATAGTATCAAGGTGTCTCTCACGTGGTTAATTTTAAGGATAAGAGCATGCCAACAGCAATTGAGAAAGCCTTGGATTTTATTGGTGGTATGAACACTTCGGCGTCAGTACCCCATTCAATGGATGAAAGCACCGCTAAGGGAATTCTAAAGTATTTGCATGACTTAGGTGTGCCAGCGAGTCCGGAAGTTGTGATGGCACGGGGTGAGCAGGAGGGATGGAATCCTGAGTTCACGAAAAAAGTGGCCGGATGGGCAGAAAAAGTTGCCTCCGGTAACCGCATCCTTATCAAAAACCCAGAGTATTTTTCAACCTACATGCAGGAGCAGCTCAAAGAACTCGTGTGAGCTGACTATCGAATAAAACGCTAACGGACGTTTCCATCTCCGGATGGCGGCGTCCAGAAGGGTTGCCACATGCTGCTTATTGGGCAGACATATCTAAACGAAAGATTAATAAAAAAGGACCTGCGATTTCTCGCAAGCCCTTGAAATTTGGTGGCCCCTGCTGGACCTGAACCAGCGACCTGGCGATTATGAGTTCCTACCGGAACAACCAAAAATTAATTCTTTACGTTATTTTTCATTGACATAGATTGCCAAGGTTTGCCAATGGTTACCCATGATTCGCCGTTTCTATCGCCACTTTATCGCCATCAAACAAGGAGGTGCTAAATCTTGTTACATGCATGGCTGGAATGAGTAGGAGCAGTGTGACCCCCTTTCCAGTTATGAATAAGGGGGGAATCTGTTATTCGAAGAAACGTTTTATCTCTTCAATCCAAGCTGGTGTAGGAGTAACGGTTCCAGTTTTTTCATTTAAATATTGATCAATATGAATGTATCTCTTTGCGAATGAGTATTTAATGCCATCAGTATTGAAAAAACGATCTAGAATGACTTCTTCACGTGGACGTAAGTCCATGGTGTAAAAAGAATTTAAGTTAGTATCATCTATCGTTTTTCCTTCCAGAAGATCATCTAGATATTCAAACTCAGGGTATTTGTGTATGAAATTTTTCACTGTACGTACGAAAGTAAAGCCATTCAGGCAATTTTCTATTTCTGTAGGAGGAGAAACTTTATTTGAGTGAATATCAACTAAAATAGTATCATTAGTTGTTGGGTCGTTGATAATGCGTTTGCATTTTATCTTTTCAATGTTATTTACATGATAATTTACCAGTTCGCGGTCAGTATCTGACAATAAAAAAACTTTTCCATTAATGTCTTTTCTAAGATCATCATGACTGGCTTCTAATAGTTGGAAAATCTTTTTAACCTCTTTAGCCCCACCAACAGGAACAATTCTTAATCTTTTTGTGGCTACTAAATCCCGCAAGTAATAACCGAGATAAAGTTTTTCGGTTGAACCCTCACAAATCAACCAATTATAAGGGGCTTCAGCTAAGGTGCTAGATATTATTGATTGTATCAGATCGTTTGTGCTTTTTAATCGAATGTCGTATGGGATTTTATTACTGGTTTCCTTAGTTTTCTTTTTAATTTCTTCACGATAACCAGCTAAGTCATATAAAGTGAAATGATGTGTTTGATTCTCTTTTATAATTGAAGTTGAGCAACCATCTTCAACCGTGGGAAGATACCCATACCAATGTGTGGTGAATACTAGCTGACAACAATTTTTACTTATATTATATAAATTTTCAAATTGTTCGAAACATGCCGACATATGAAGTGAGCACTCAGGTTCGTCAATTGCTATTAGTAAATGATCTCCATTTTCTCTATGATTCGTAAGAAAACCATGAGCTATATCAATAATCGCCTTTTGTTTTTCCCCTGAACTCAATGAGTTAATTTCAATCCAAGAGCTTGAATCCCTTTTATTCAGTTTTCTAATCCTGAAATAGGCATCAATGATGAGTTTATATATATCTCTTCTCTTGAGATTCTGTTGACGGTCACCTGATGTTCTATAGCTATAAATTTCAAGTTCATTTTCAATTTGTGTAATAAAGGAATTTAACCCATTATTTATTTTTGTTATGGTTTCATTTGGGATTTTTTCTCTAATGATTTGCTCTAAACTTTCACCCATTAGTTTTTGAATTTCGTTTGTTTCTAGCTTGGTAAAAGTCTCTGGGTCAATATCTTTTGGTATATAGATATATTCATACTTATCTTTTAAGTATGCAAGGAGGCCTTGAAAATGTTCAATTAACGAAAGAGTGGATAATTTATTATTTTCTATTTCTTCAGCTGGAGGGTTTATAATTTCAGTAAGTAACTTACAGTTTAATATTGAAAGGTTAACTGTACCTGAAATGTCGCAGCCTAACGGCAGAATATAATATTTATTAATATCGTTATTTCTAACGACTTTTTTTATATGCTCGATAAATGAAATGATTGGCGGCCTTGTTGTTGGTGTCATTGGAACGCCAGTACTACGCTCATCAAAACTGAGTGATAACTGAGTAAGCCACTGCGCTGCCTCTTGGTGACGCTCTGGGATTTCTTCTTTTCTAATCATGAATACAGGAACTATATTAGGTGACAATGTCCCTGTAGATGCCTTTTTAAAACCAGTATTTAAATTCCAGTTTTTGCTGTTAAAGAAAGAATCTAAGGACTCTAAAACGGAGCTTTTTCCAATACCATTGTTTCCTATCAAACCGCAGAAGTTACTTCCACTTGATAAAGGAATATAGTTATTTCCGCCGTATGTCTTAAAATATCTTAAAAACAATCCAATTATCATTTTAAACCTCTAACTTTTAAGCTTGCTTTTAAAAGAGTTGATTGCACCATTCAAAGGGGTCAGTTTAACCGCATCTTCTAAATGGTCTGGCGCGAAGTGCGCATATCGCATCGTCATTTTGATGTCGGTATGGCCGCGCACGCGTTGCAAGACCAGAATATTACCACCATTCATCATAAAGTGGCTGGCGAAGGTATGGCGCAAAACGTGGGTAAGTTGTCCTGCCGGTAGTTCGATGCCTGTTCTTTCCAAAGCAGACCGAAACGCACCATAACAATCACTAAATAACCGACCTTTATTGTCATCAGGCAGAGACTCGTAGAGCTCTTTACTGATTGGAACGGTGCGGTTTTTTCTGCCTTTCGTGTTGGTGTATGTTATTTTGTAATTCGCGAGCTGACTTTTTCTCAGGCTCTCGGCCTCTGACCACCGTGCGCCAGTGGCGAGACAGATTCTCACCACGGTTTCCAAATCAGGTATGCTTACAATATCTTCTCCTGCAAGGAATTTTTGACCATGCTTTCCAGTAAACGGCAGTGAATTCTACTTGATGTTCACTTAAGTCATTAAGTAACCAAATCACAGTACTGCCAATCGTTCTATACATTGGGAAAATTAAGAGCCAAACACTTTTCGTTGAGTTTTTCTACCATCCCTTTCTCAGGCTTGAGTTTGAACTGCTGGCCTGTTGATGTCATGATATAACACCTAATTTTATGTGGTTTTACACCTTTTTTATTGAGCGCTTTGGCTATATCGGCGTACCAATCAACTCCTCCGAATTGATCATTCTCTTGGGTGCTAATCCAAAGTCTACAGGTTTGCCCATGTTCAATTTTTTTGGGGAGAGAATCTGAAGCGGGATCGCCAAAATCTTGAAACAACCAACACCCTCTTTTTAACTTCCAATGAACACTGGAAATTATGGCTGTCTGTAGTGATAAGTTAGTAATCTCAAATGAAATACCAGGTCTATTTGAGTTTTCAACGCCTCTTGATACGCGGAGTTTTTCCCCTATACCAACTTTTAGCTGCACCCGTGGATTTCTAGATCCAAGGTAAAGAGACACTACTACAGCTCCGAACGTCGCTAGTCCTGTGAACCATGTGCCAATCATGGTCCAAAATGCACTTGCTTCAACAGTCATATTTAAGGATGTTCATTAAGTGAAATAAATGGATTTCGCTGGGGACAGGTTTTCGTCTGGCCAACAGATCTTTGCTCTGGATTACCTTATGACAGAACCCCCAGCGCACCCCCAAAAAAACAAAAGGGCCGGAGATTTCTCTCCAGCCCTTGCTGTATTTGGTGGCCCCTGCTGGACTTGAACCAGCGACCAAGCGATTATGAGTTAGAATGCAACTTCTTACCTTAAAATACTTATCTATAATTTTCAGTAACTTAATAGATAGCAAAATACTGTATAAATAACCAGAAATACTCTAAAATACTCCTTTGCGGTATCCTATAGGTATCCTAGAGCAAAACAAGCGATATGCAGGATACCCCGATCGCTTGGTGTGGAGTGTTTGTGGAAACATTCAAATTTACGAAAACAAAGCTCGAAAACCTCCCACCTGCCGAACGTGGACAGGTTGAGTACGGCGATACCATCGTTAATGGCCTGCGCATCCGTATTGGCACCAGTGGTGTGAAAAGCTTCTGTATCTCACGTAAGAGAAATGGAAAATTCATCCGGGCCACGCTGGGCCGTTTTCCGGATCTTACTATTGATAATGCCAGGGCAAAGGCACTCGAAATGTTGGGTGACGTAGCGACCACCGGGAAAAATCCTAATGTGGAAAAGCGTGTCAATGAGAAGGCATCAGTCACGCTTGCCGATGCGCTGGATGCTTATATTAAGAACCGTGGCCACCGCCTTAAACCCACAACCGAAAAGCAATATCGCGCTATCTTGCAAAATTACTCCGGCGACTGGATCAAACAGTCCCTCGCTACTATTTCGCGTGATCGTGTTGAGCATCGTCATAAAGCAGTAACTGATGGTTCAGTCTGGTTTGGCGCTGATAAGGAAACGCTCAGGGCTGGGGTAGGAAGCGGTAGCAAAGCTCAGGCTGACCTGTGGGCCAGAGCTCTACGCGCCGTATATCGTTTCGCACATGATCATTATCGTGATGAAGAAGGGAGAACGCTGTTACCTGACCCGCCAACACTGGTGCTGAGTACAAAGCGTCAGTGGCATGGCACGATCAGAAAGACAGAGCGCATCCGCACCCATGACTTTGCTCGTTGGTTAAATGCCGTCGCTGTAGTTCGTGATAAGGCCGAAGAAGGACGAGACGATGTAGCTGCCGCAATATGTGACGCTGTAGAAATGTCGATGTTCACCGGGCTGCGTAAATCTGAAATATTCGAACTAACCTGGAATCGGGTGAATATTGGCGGTCGTTATTTCTGGATAGATACCACCAAGAATGGAGATCCGCTCGAGCTGCCTATCACTGAAACTCTGCTGAATCTGTTCCGGCGCCGACTGAAAATGAAAAACGGAAATGAGGCTTTAGTGTTTCCTGGAGTTAAAGGCGTCATTAAAGAATATCGCCATGTAATTGATCGAATCAGTGCCGCCACCGTCCCAGACCCCAATCCTGATTTGCTCCAGCCAATCCCATTCAAATGGCACGATGCCCGCCGTACTTTCGGTACTGTCGCCGAGCTGGTGGGCGTTGGTAGTTATATCCTCAAACGACTGATGAACCACCGAACGATGCGTAGTGCAGATGTTACTCAGGGCTATCTTCATTTTGGTGCTGATGAACTACTCGAGCCAGCTACCCGAATTGAACGGGCCATCCTGGAACATGCCGGGCTTGTGAAAAGCAAGAAAGCCATCGATGCACAATTATTGTCTGCGTTAGGCAATTTGACTGATGATGAGAAGCGTAAGATGCTTTTTGAAATACTAAGCCAAAATCATATGCAGGTTAAGAAATGAGTTATTTAAAACGAGTGGATGCCGAGCATGTGGCCAGTATGCTTGCATTTCAAAAATTGGCAAAAAGTTATTCTTCGGAAAACGCAGATGAGCATGTAAAACTTATTGAAAAAGAATTAGCTGGAAAAACTATCAGAGAAAAAAAGTGGATAGCGTGTAGCCTTGCCGAAATGCAGATGGAAGAGAAAACCAGACCATTATCGGATGATGAAAATGTGTTGGTTAAAGCTGTGAATGTTTTGGCAGTACTTGGATATACAGACCTTGCCAAAGAGTTAGGCGCTTTGGCTGATAGGTTTGGGCGATGCGTGGCGTTATCTGATATTTATATTAATCACATTATTGACGGTGCTGTTAAAAAAAATAGAAGTGATGCAGCTTCAGGGCACCGGCATCATTTGCATGATGAAATTGTGGCGATTATGAAAGTTACCTGGGAGAATAATCCCGCTTTATCTAAAAAGAAAATGATCGCAAAGTTGATGAACCGTTATGAGGGACGAGTTGATGAGGGAACGGTAGATAGCTGGATAAAAAAAGAAAAGTTATTACCGCCTAAGCCTAAGAAATACATTAATTCTGATTTGGTTTTTCCACCAGATTACGCATAGCGCTAGATTACAAAATAGGGAGGGGGAATAGCTGATACCCCTCCCCATAAGTAGCTTTCCATCCTGAATATTTGCTTCTCACCTTATTGGCTAAAAATCAAAACATTAGAGTGGCCTCGTTGTTAACCAATAATACACGGAGCTACTTATGCATTTGGTTGAATCGAATTATTCTAAAAGACTCACTCGTAATGAGGCCGCAGCTCATCTTGGTGTGAACCCACAGACGCTGGCAAACTGGGCGCATACTGGCAAGGTAAAAATTCCCTTTCATAAGGTCGGTCGGAAGGTCATTTACTTCAAGTCTGATCTGGATGCTTATCTGGATTCCACCCGCAGAACGCAGACGGTTTAAGGGGCTGGATATGGTAAATAAAACAAAGGCGGCCATGCCGGGCCGCCAGTGTAATCAAACGAAAATAAATCATGGACAGATTACCAGGCTTACTACTGGTGGTCAAAATCAGCCTTTTGGTTCGATGCCCTGTCGGCGCAATTCCGCTCTACCTAACTCCTTCAGCCAGTTACTGGTACTGGTGTTCTCAGCTTGTGCTAGCTCATCAAATTGCTTGCGTAATTCAGCAGGAATGCGGATTGGTAGCATTGGTGACTTGCCGCCACCCTTAGGCTGTTTATCTCGAGATATTGACATGTATATGCCTATAGGTTTATGGTTAACTCAAATAGGCATATACACTAACATGTGTGAGTCTATAAAAACAACGCCCCGTAGTGCTAGGAACACATACAGGGCGTCTGACCACAAACCGTTAATTGGAGTAACGACTATGGCTGGAACACAGCATACCCAAACTCACCCCAAATTTACATGGCTATTCCTCGGTATACCGAAGGGCCAGATCTGCACACCCGTAGTGATCCGCATCGCCACCGACACGGAGAAAGAAGCCAGAGAATGGTATTCCCGCTGGGATCTGACTTTTGCCGCAAAGATTCGCTCTGAGTGCTCTTTGTACCAGTACGCCAGCGGTGCTTATGAATTGAATGTGACGGGAGGGTTTCATGGATAGTCAAATCCCGATGCTGAACGTCTCACTGCATGTCTCCCCTAATTTTTCCGGGCGTATTTTGCTTTATGTTGAAAACGGCTTAGTTAAAGGAGATACGGTACTACGTCCGGATGAAATTATCGGTACACCAGTACTCTTTGATCACATCCTTGAACGCGCCGGTTATCGCGTAAAGCCAGTCAAAAAGGACTAACGCCATGAAAAAGAAAATTAACAGCTTAACTGCTGGTGGTCAGACTCGGCCTGAAATCCTCCCGGGCGACATTTTCAAGGATAATCGGGGTGAACGGGTAACGGTGAAAATGATCACTGATAATCGTATTACATATATCAGGGAGGGTTATTCCGGAGAGTGTGTTTTCCCGGTCGAACGATTTGAAAGGGAGTTCAGTCCGGTAAAACGGCAGACGTTCAGCGAATGGTGCAAGTCGAATAACACAGCAGAAAAAATTCAGTATTTGCGGGCTTTAATTGCTGCTAAGAGAGCTGGCAAATGAAACGTGCTCCGAACTTAAAATTTCTGCCAAAGGAAAAATTTACAGAGGCAATCATTTTTGCCGGGGCTGATGCTTACGCTCATGCAAAGGGATGGGAAGAGGGCCTGGGTAAACAAATTGCCGAAGATACAACGCCCCCTGTCTGGCTGGGGCCAAAGCAACTGGCGGAACTGGATAACCTGCAAATTATTGATAAAGGTCGCCGAAGCGCCCGTGTATATATTGCTGGAGTTATTGAACCGAGACTGATAAACGCCATTGGCGAGAAGCTGGCGCGGGCAGGAGTGCAAGATGCCAAGCTATACAAGGGGATTCCCGACCGCCAGCCAGAGGACTGGCATGATTATCTGGAGAGGATCCGTACGGAAAGTGTTGTTGTCGATCTCCCGGTCACGAAACGCGAACCAGACCATAGCGGAGTCGCACCAGCATTGAATCAGATGGTGGCCAGCCAGCGCGGTGAAGTCTTACTGGCGCATTATGACGGCGATCTGGCAATTCATGCCGACTCGGACACCGTACACCACTATAACGGTGTGGTGTGGATGCCTCTCCCGGATAAAGAGCTGCAGCGTGAAATGGCGCAGATTTACATCGATGCTGAGGTAGCCTATTCGCAGAACGGCATCAAATCGGCAGTGGAAACCATGAAGTTAAGCCTCCCGGTGATGGGCGTAACAGCCAGAAATCTGATTGGGTTTAGTAATGGGGTATTTGATACCCGGACGGGAGAATTCCGCGAGCACTGTAAAACTGACTGGCTGTTAATCTCAAGCGAATTACCCTTCAGTCCACCAGCCGAAGGGGAAACCTTAGCCAGTCACGCGCCTAATTTCTGGAAGTGGCTCCGGCGTTCCGTGGCCAGTAATGACCGTAAAACAGATCGTGTGTTGGCTGCGTTGTTTATGGTGCTGGCGAACAGATACGACTGGCAGTTATTCCTGGAGGTAACGGGACCGGGTGGTAGCGGTAAAAGCGTGATGGCGGAGATCTGCACTATGCTGGCGGGTAAGGCTAATACGGTGTCGGCCAGTATGAAGGCTCTGGAGGATGCGAGAGATCGCGCTCTGGTGGTTGGTTACTCGCTGATTATCATGCCGGATATGACCCGTTATGCTGGAGATGGTGCTGGGATTAAGGCCATTACAGGTGGTGATAAGGTTTCCATCGACCCGAAACATAAAGCGCCGTACTCGACACGGATACAGGCGGTGGTGATGGCTGTTAATAACAATGCTATGACCTTTAGTGATCGCAGTGGTGGGATATCGCGCAGACGTGTGATATTCAACTTCACCGAAGTCGTACCGGAGAACGAACGTGATCCGATGCTGGCTGAGAAAATAGAAGGGGAACTGGCGGTAGTTATTCGTCATCTGCTTACACGCTTTGCAGACCAGGACGAAGCCAGGCGGCTATTGTATGAACAGCAGAAATCAGAAGAGGCTTTAGCGATTAAACGTGAAGGTGATTCGCTGGTGGATTTCTGCGGCTACCTGATGGCGTCGGTAGTATGTGACGGTATGTTTATCGGCAACGCTGAGATAGTGCCCTTCAGCCCGCGTAAATACCTGTATCACGCGTATCTGGCGTACATGAGGGCCAATGGTTTGAACAAGCCAGTATCATTGATGCGTTTCGGTACGGATATGCCTGGCGCAATGGCTGAGTATGGTAAGGAGTACCAGAAGCGAAAGACGAAGCGTGGTATCAGGTCAAATGTTACGCTGCACGACGATTCAGACGACTGGATGCCATTATGTTCAGGTACTGCTGATAATACCTAGGAAGTGCAAAGTTATAGATAAAGTGTTCACCAGTATTCACCTTGTAAAAAAATCTATCTATTACATGGTGTTAAGGGGTGAACACTTATTTATGAAGTATTCACCAAGTATTCACCTGTTCACCTTTTGATTGTTTTTTAGCCTGATAGGTGAAGGGTAGGGTGAACACTAGTGAATACTAAAAAGGAAAGTGTACACCACTTAACAATATGAATTTGTTATAAAAATTACCAAAGGTGAAGGGGTGAACACTTAAACACATATTTTAAAATTTTATATGTGGAGCCTGGCATATGCCTTTAACTGAAACTGAATGGATGGAACACCATCAGCAGTTTGGTACGCAAAGTATTGAAACTATGTCGATAAAAGACTATCGGCGTGCTTTGGAGGAGGAGGCGTTTTTTTGGGATGAACCACACGGTTTTGTCGTGCATACCATTTCTGGAGAGCGTATCGTCACAAACACTGAGCAACTTGACGCTTTACTGGAACACTTAGAAAGATACAGAAATAAATTACCATCACCACTTAAATAAATAGTGACTCAATTAGGCCTGGTGTAGTACCAGGCCAGATTTTAACGATGCAACTCGTTAATTCTATCTTTTGCATTATTTCTTCTCAATTCATTTAAGAAGAAATAATTAACAAGTATTACCCTAAATATTGCCGTAAACTGCGCAATAGTTAGAAAGCTTATACAGCTAAAATTAAGGTATTTAACATATGGTATATATGTATTTACTATCAATCCTTTAAGTATAGGGGCGAAAAACTGTATTAACAGAACAGCCATTAATACTAATGCTGACACCATAACAATCTCGACTAATTCGCTGAGATAATTCGCATCCTTATGGGACTCCTTGCTCTCAGATTGGTTATTCTGATTGGAGTTTTTTTTATTAATAATACGCGCCATTGCTCTTGGGTAAACAATTGCAATCCAGGCGCCAATAATAGCGAATATAATTGATGATATATTTAATAAGGCACCCAGTGTATCCTTGTAATCATTGTAACTGAGCGATACAACGCGCCCTTTAAATATAAAGGTTAATAAGGCTGCAATGATCGCATACACTATATATTTTATCATGTCACCCCCCTGTTGGTGGAGTTTTCATTTTGGCTATTAATTCATCTCTGCGCTTTATTATAGCAGAAAGTAATCGGTCTGGGGTGATGATATGATTATCCTTTCGTCTAACATTCAATTCAATTTCGAATGCAACGTTAGCACCGCTAAGCCATATTGCCTTACCGTCACTATATTTAAAGCCAACATTCCTGATGGGAGAAGTGCTTTCAAGGGAGTTATAACTTTTTATAATGGACTTTAATTGAGCCTCAGTAGGCTTAAACTCCATCTCATGAAATAATGTCCGTTCCTGGGTGCTGTTTGGGGCATTGTTTAGCAAGCCAGAGAAAACTCTTTCAATTATTTTTCTATCGTCTGGAGTTCGGTAGGTGATTTTTTCCCTTTTTAGTATTTTCGTTATTTTGCTAATGTTGCTTATGAGTTCAGCTTGAACTTCATCGTACTTCATCCCTACTGCATAGAATTTTGGATGTAATTTTGATGAGTCATTCGTTTTTTTTCCATCGACGGAAAAACCAATGACTTTGTTATTCTTATCAAAAACTCGATATGGAGATTTGTTAGCAAGGTAACCATTCAAATAATTATCGAGATGTCCCTTGCCCATTAATGAGTGATCAAATTTTATAGAGGCAAATACGTTTAATTGAGGAATGAACCAAAAATAGCAAGGGAAACCAGGAATAGCTTTATCGGTATCGAATCCAGTGGTTAACATATCCACTTTTCCTGGTTTCGCTAGTGGCGGCATACCATAGATTACTCCTGAGTCGTTGGGAACTTCAGCCCATAGCGTTAAAAGGTGATCTCCGTAACGGTTGTCTGTTGCTAAGCCACAGAAATAAGTATTGAGAATATCTTCATCTTTTTCTGCTTTGTAGGTGCCTGTATTGATGAACTCCCTTCCATCAGAAGCCCAATCGTGTAGTTTTAAGAGCATGTCTGATGTATTGCTCAGATCTGGTGCCTTAGAACCATACTTATAATATCCGCATCTATTGATGTTATAAAACTTCACTTTTGCAGTTAGCATTAATTTCCCTTTTTATTCCCACTAACGAAGTGCTGTGTTGCTTAAATAATCTAACAAAAAAACACTTTTGTAAATTACTTATACTTAATGCTACCCCCTCTTACCTCTTGCTCATAAGGGGGTTCTAATTTGTATTCTCATGTATATCTTAACGAGTGGCCCTCAGACGTGAGCCGCCACTGTCCACCCGGTTCTTCCGGCAGATCCGCGGTTTTCTCTCCGGGTGGACATCCCTTAAAGCGCTGGTTTCACGTCTTAACATTAATTGTTACGGAAACCACTCCATGAAGAAATTACTCGAATTACGCCAGCAAAAAACCGAACTCAAAACGCAGATGCGTACCCTGCTTGAAAAAGCCGACAGCGAAAAACGCAGCCTGACCGATGAGGAAGGCTCGCAGTTTGACGAACTCCGCACCCGCGCTCAGACACTCGATACTGAAATCAGCCGCTACGAAGCTATAGCCAGCGAAGAACGCAACCAGCCAGGCCACCCGGTGAACGAAAACGGCGTAAGCAACGACGAACTACGCACCTACATTTTGACCGGGGAAGCCCGCAGCCTGTCCACCGGCATTCCGGAAGATGGCGGTTATACCGTTATTCCCGAACTTAACAAACAGATTATGCAGCAGCTTAACGATGAGTCCGTTATGCGCAAAATCTGCACCGTGAAAAAAATCGGCAGTAACGAGTTTAAACAGCTTGTCTCTGTGGGCGGAGCGGGGGTGAACCACGGCGAGGAAGGAAAAGCCCGTGGTGAGACAACTACGCCGAAACTGGAAGAAGTCAGTATCCGCCTGTTCCCGGTTTACACCTATCCGAAGACCACGCAGGAAATTATCGATTTTTCTGGTGTGGATATCATGGGCTGGCTGTCCTCTGAAATTGGCGATGCTTTCGTCGATACCGAAGAAGCGGATCTGGCATCCGGAGACGGCGTGAAAAAAGCGAAGGGTTTTCTCTCTTACCCACTCAGCCCGGACGGTGACAAAACGCGTCCGTTCGGCACAATCCAGAAGGTCACCGTGAGTGTACTTAATGCGGATTTTCTGATTGACCTGAAATTCAAGCTGCGTGCGAAGTACCGCAAAAATGCCGTATGGGTGATGAACTCCACCACGGCGGCCTCCGTTCAGAAACTGAAAAACGGTAACGGGGATTACATCTGGCGCGACCGTTTACAGGCAGGTGATCCAGATACGCTGCTGGGCCTCCCGGTTGAATATCTCGAAACCATGCCGGACGACCTGATCGGTATTGGCGACTTTAAACGTGGCTATTTCATTGTTGACCATGAGACAGGCACCCGCACCCGCCCGGATAACATCACCGAACCGGGCTTTATCAAAATTCATACGGATAAATACCTGGGCGGTGGTGTGGTTGATTCCGGCGCCATCAAGCTGCTCGAAATCTCCGCTTCCTCCACCAAATAATTCACAGGGGCTTCGGCCCCTTTCTGGTCTTTATGGAGTCCGTTATGGATACCGTTAATTTTGAAATCCGCACCTCTAAACTTATCGCCAAAGAGCGCAGGCTGGTGGGCTATGCGGTGCGCTGGAACAGCCTGTCAGAAATCATCTGGGACGAATTCCGCGAACAGTTTACGCCGGGAGCATTTGCTGGCTATCTCGCATCCGGTAATGATGTGCGCTGTTTATTTGAACATGACTATACCCAACTGCTGGGGCGTACCAGATCCGGCACGCTGATACTGTCGGAAGATGATAAGGGTCTGCGATTTGAACTAACACCACCCAATACACAGTTAGGTAATGATGTGCTGGAGCTGGTGGAACGGGGCGATATAGAAGGCATGTCGTTTGGATTCCGGGCATTGAAAGAGAACTGGGATATTAGCCAGTCGCCTTATCTGCGTACCGTCACCGCTGCTGAACTGCGTGAAATTACGATCACTTCTCTGCCTGCTTACCCTGAGTCCGGCGTGGAAATTGCACACCGCTCGCTTTATTCCCAGTATCCGGAGTTACGCCGCGCTGGCGATAACCGCCGACGCTGGGCCGAACTGGTGGAGGTCTGATATGTGGAGTCTCTGGCCTTTCAGCCGTAAGGCAGAACAACGCAGCATGACCATTGATGAATGGCTGGCGATGGCGGGCATACCTAATACCGGATCCGGCGAATATGTATCTGCGGGTACGGCTGAATCTCTGCCGGCTGTCATGAACGCCGTATCAGTCATCAGTGAAGCAGTGGCAACCATGCCCTGTTATCTCTACCGGGTAACGAATGATAAAGGGCGTGAGGCGCGGGAGTGGCTGAGTAATCACCCGGTTGATTATCTGCTGAATGAGCAGCCGAACGACTGTCAGACACCGTACCAGTTTAAACGCACGATGATGCGGCACTGTCTGCTGAACGGTAACGCTTATGCGGTGATCCGCTGGGGCCGTGACGGACAGCCTGAATCATTGCATCCATATGCACCGGGGACCGTAGTTCCGGAACGTCTGTCCGGGCACCGTTACAAATACACTATTACTGAACCCTTTAGCGGAATCACCCGTACTTATCTTCAGGAAGAGATTCTGCATCTGCGTTATGCCACGGACGATGGTTTTCTGGGGCGCTCACCGATAACCATCTGCCGGGAAGCGCTGGGCCTTGGACTGGCCCAGCAGCGTCACGGCGCTAACATCATGAAAGAGGGCATGATGGCGGCGGGCATTGTCAAAGCAAAAGACTGGCTTGACGGCGTGAACGGTAAAAAAGCACTGGATGCACTGGAGCGGTACAAGGGTGCACGAAATGCCGGGAAAACGCCCATTCTTGAGGGAGGAATGGATTACGAAAAATTGGGCATGAGTAATCAGGATGCTGAATGGCTGGCTTCCCGGCGTTTTTCCATTGAAGACATTGCCCGTATGTTTAATGTTTCTCCGATCTTTCTTCAGGAATACAGCAACAGTACCTACAGCAACTTCAGCGAAGCGAGCCGCGCATTTCTCACAATGACCATGCGTCCCTGGCTGGCGAATTTCGAACAACAAATCAAATCCGCTTTGCTGGTGGCCCGTCCTGCATCCGGTACCCGTTACCAGGTTGAGTTCGATTCTGCTGACCTTCTCCGCGCCACACCAACCGAACGCTACGCCACTTACGAACGCGGTATTAAAAACGGGATTATGAATCCGAATGAAGCCCGCGAACGTGAGGGGATGCCACCGCGTGAAGGTGGGGACGAATTCAGCCAGGCATGGAAGCAGCAGATCGAAGTAAATAACAATAAAAGTAAGGAGGGTAGCGAATGAGAGCCGGAGGATTAAAACATCGTATAACGCTGCAGCGCTATGAACAAAGTCAGGGGCCATTGGGAGAACCGATAAAACGCTGGGTGGACTACGCCACGATCTGGGCTGAGGTAAAAGGTATCTCTGGCCGGGAGCTTCTGGCTACCGGTTCGTTGTCCTCTGAGGCCACAGTCAGAATCTGGATACGCTATCGCAGTGATGTTAAGCAGGGACACAGGGTGAAATATACGTCACCCGCAGTCAGTGGTGACATTTACGGTATAGAGGCGGCCCTCCCGGATAACAACCGCACCAGTCTCGAACTGCTTTGTAAAGGAGGTGTGGCCAATGGCTGAGTTAATCACTCTGAAAGAAGCAAAGCTGCATTGTCGTATTGATGATGATTACGAAGACGCATTGATTCAGGCGTATATCGAAGCGGCGCTGGAGGTCTGTCAGAAGCATATCGGCAAGCGGTTCGATAACGGGCTGGAGTTTACGCCAGCTATCAAGATTGGCTGTCTGATGTACGTCTCTCAGCTGTACGAGTACCGCACGATGATTGGTGATACCGACGCCGAAGAGATACCGATGGCTGTCTCTGCGTTGTGGTCTGTCTACCGGGATGTGGGGGTGTACTGATGCCGTGGCAACCACTACGCCGGTGCACAGAGCCGGGATGCAATAAACGTGTTAAGTCCGGCAAGTGTGATGAGCATAAGCGGGATGCCCGCCAACAAAGCGACAGCCGAAGAGGTACACGAACAGAGCGCGGTTACTCCAACCGCTGGGGCGAATACCGTCGCCATTTTCTGAAAGCTAATCCGCTGTGTGTCCACTGTCTCAGGGCTGGCGTCTATACATCGGCAACTATCGTCGATCACATCATCCCTATCGAGGGTGAGGCCGATGTGCTGTTCTGGCCCGCCAGTAATCACCAGTCGTTATGCGCTGCCTGTCATGGACGAAAGACAACCACAACAGACCCGGTGACGAAGCAGCAGCGTAAAGCCGGTAAGTTCCGTGAGCAGGAAGAAGCAGCGCGTCATCGCACCGACTGGGTCTATGAGGTTGCTCATGAGTGAACAGGAATACATGAGTCAGCGTGAACGGGGGGGGGGGAGGTTTCAAAGACAACCCCCTCCCGGCGAGGAACCACCCGCTCCCTCAAATTTTTATGCGCGGTAATTTTTTTGACAGCAGTAAGTAAGGAAAGAATAAGTTATGGCAAGACCACCCAAACCACCCGCCTATCTTGATGAAATCGCGGGACAGCAGTGGAAGACAAAAGCAAAGCAGATGGCTGAGCGCGGGGATTTAACCCCTGCGGACTGGAACAACCTTGAGCTGTATTGCGTCAATTATTCCATGTACCGGAAAGCCGTTGCAGATATTGCCCTGCGCGGGTTTTCAGTTGAAGGATCTCGCGGGGCCACAACCAGTAATCCGGCGCTGAAAGCCAAATCTGATGCTGAGAAAATTATCATTAAAATGTCGTCGCTGTTGGGTTTTGATCCGGTAAGCCGTCGCCGTAATCCGGTTGAAACGGAAGAGGAGGACGAGCTTGACCGTCTGGGATGAGTACGCAAGTGCTGTAAAATCGGGGGAGATCCCGGCCTGTAAACGACTGAAACAGGCCGTAAACCGGTACTTTTCAGACCTGTATGACCCCCGTTATGTGTTCGATACGGCGACCGTAGAACGGTTTATTGCCTTCTCCCGGCTTTGTCCACACGTTAAAGGCCCTCTGCGGGGCCAGCCTGTCGAGCTGGAGCCGTGGCAGCAGTTCGCCTTTGCTAACCTGCTGGGCTTTAAAATCAGGGAGTCGGGACGCCGGAAGTACAGCAGTGCCTTTATTGAGGTGCCGCGCAAGAATGCCAAATCCACCGTGGCAGCTATGCTGGCCAACTGGTTTCTGATAATGGAGAAAGGACAGCAGGATATTTACACGGCGGCGGTGAGCCGGGATCAGGCCCGTATCGTGTTCGACGATGCCCGCCAGATGTGTCTGCTGTCAAAACCGCTGAAAAAGCGCGTCAATATTCAGGCGCACAAGATCATTTTCCCGAAGAGCAACAGCCTGTTAAAACCGCTGGCGGCGAAAGCGGCCACCATTGAGGGGACGAATCCCAGCCTGGCGATTGTTGATGAGTACCACCTTCACCCGGATAACGGCGTTTATTCCGCGCTTGAGCTGGGTATGGGGGCTCGTCCTGAGGCGATTTTGTTCGCCATCACGACCGCCGGGAGTAACGTTGTCTCTGCCTGTAAACAGCATTACGATTACTGCTGTCAGATTCTGGCAGGGGAAGAGAGCAACGATTCGCTGTTTGTCCTGATCTACGAGCTGGACGACGAAAGCGAGGTTGAACAGCCGGAAATGTGGATCAAGGCGAACCCCAACCTGCATGTGTCCGTTGACGCCGCGAAACTGGAATCTACCATCCAGAAAGCGCGGGGCATACCGTCGCAGTGGGTGGAAATGCTGACTAAACGTTTCAATATCTGGTGTCAGGGATCCACGCCGTGGATGGGGGCCGGGGCATGGGATGCCTGCGCACTTGATTATGCTGAAGAAGACCTGGTCGGAATGGAGTGTTACGCCGGGTTTGATCTGTCCTCAACCAGCGATATTACCAGTGTAAGTTACGCTTTCCCGTTCGACAGGGAGATCCGACTTCTTACCCGTCATTATCTGCCGGAAGCGCAGCTGCTTAACGTCGCTAACAAAAACCGCACCATCTATCGCCAGTGGGTGAACGCGGGCTGGATACGCACCACGCCCGGCGACTGTATCGACTATGACCGCATCCGTGATGATATCCTGCGAGATGCTGAAAAATTCAGTATCCGGCTGGTGGGCTTTGATACGTGGAACGCGACGCATCTGCGTACCCAGTTACAGGGGGCGGGGCTCGATGTGGAGCCTTTCCAGCAAACTTATCTGCGGTTCAGCCCGGTTGCTAAATCTTTTGAGGTGTTCGTTAACCGTAAGGTATTACGCCATCGTGGCGATCCGGTTCTGTCCTGGGCTATGGGTAACGTGGTGATGGAGTCCGACGCTAACGCCAACATAAAACCTAACAAAAAGAAATCCGGTAACAAGATCGATCCTGCGGTCGCAGCGTTGATGGCGTTCGGTACTTTCCAGGCAGAGCATGAAGAATTCGCTTTTGATATGAGCATGTTTCACAAAGAAAGATTGTTGAAGTTCAATGGTATATAGAATGCTTTTGATGTTAATTTAAACGTAAAAGCATGAATGTAAAAACGTTACTCGTTACTGCATATTTAGAACGATGAGGAAATTAAAATGTCATTTTCGGCAACTGTGTTGAATGTGCTAATTGCATCTCCATCAGATGTACCTGAAGAAAGGGAAGCTATTACAGAGAGTCTTTATGAATGGAATGCCTTAAATTCACAAACGACTGGTTTTGTATTGTTACCAGTAAGGTGGGAGTCCCACAGTGCTCCAACAATGGGGGATAGGCCGCAGGGCATCATTAACAATCAGGTGGTTAGAAACTGCGATATGTTAATTGGTGCTTTTTGGACTCGTTTAGGGTCTCCAACAGGTGTTGAAGAAAGTGGCACCGTTGAGGAGATTAAGTGGTTTTTGAAACAACAAAAACCAGTGATGCTTTACTATTCAAAAAAACAAGTGGATCTCGATCTTATTGATACACAACAGCTTGAGAAATTAAAAGAATTTAAAAAAAGCATCAGAGACAAAGGGATACAAGAGCAATATACGAATGTTGATGAGCTTAAAATGAAGCTATCGCGTCAGTTAACAATCGTTTTGCGAGAAGTTTCAGTTAACACAGTGGTGGATGTGAAAGCTGTCAAGGCAGCGAAAAGTCACGAAGATAAGAAATTTGATGCCGATAGCTCTACGCTTGCTACTTCGAGCCCAAAAGCTAAGGTAAAAAAAACTACTAGCTCTAATGAGATCCGCTTAATTGATTACACCGAAAAGGCGTTTGTAGTGGTAGGAGACACAAATGATTATGCGGAACAACTTAAAGAACTGAGCGGAAAATGGATAACTGTTCGTTGGGGTGGGAAAGCTTGGATGTTTTCTAAGAAGCGATTAAGTGAAGTCTCTGAACTTTTGGATTTAGCGCCAGAAATGTTAAGTGAGGATGAAGCACTCTAAGAGTGGGTGGCCCGGCTTTCGCCGGGCCGGGCTTGTTACGCTGTTACTTACGTAATACATAGACAAGAGCAACACTAACTGGCAGAGCAACAAATGGGCTTAGACCAATATTGCTTAGCGTCATTAGCAAGCCACTCAAGGCAAGCATACGCTTTGACAGCAGGTCTGAGCCCTTAATAGAGTTAGTCATTGAGACCTCCATTAGGGGTTCCTGCCGTCTCATGAAGAGTTGGGAGCAAGAAATACAGACCCGTAGCGCTTGTGTTCTTAGAACATCTTCCAGTGAAAGAGGCCGCTACGACCCAACTGGACGTTTAGGCTTTTAGCCAAACCGTTACTCCAAAATACCTAGTTAAAGTATCCTATAGGTATCCTATAGGTATCCTAGAGATTCTTTAAATTCGCGATTCCTCGCAAATCCTTGATATTTGGTGGCCCCTGCTGGACTTGAACCAGCGACCAAGCGATTATGAGTCGCCTGCTCTAACCACTGAGCTAAGGGGCCGGATGTATTGTTCGGAGTAATTATGGTTAAGGACATACTGGCACCAGGGCTGCGGGTGGTGTTTTGCGGCATCAATCCGGGGCTATCTTCCGCAGGTACAGGATTCCCCTTTGCGCATCCCGCCAATCGCTTCTGGAAGGTCATCCATCAGGCGGGATTTACCGATCGCCAACTGAAGCCAGAAGAGGCGCAACACCTGCTGGATTTCCGCTGTGGCGTGACAAAATTTGTCGACAGGCCAACGGTACAGGCTAATGAAGTGAAGCTACAGGAGATGCGTAGCGGTGGCCGTAAGCTTATTGAAAAGATTGATGACTATCAGCCCGCCGCGCTGGCGATTCTTGGCAAGCAGGCGTTCGAGCAAGGCTTCAGTCAGCGCGGAGCGCAGTGGGGAAAGCAGACGCTGACCATTGGCGCGACCCAGATTTGGGTATTGCCAAATCCCAGCGGATTGAGCCGGATTACACTGGATAAGCTGGTGGAGGCGTATCGTGAGCTGGATGACGCGCTGGTCATGCGCGGGATGTAAATAAAAACGCCACCTTGCGGTGGCGTTTGAACTTATACGGCGAGATTAATCGTCGAGGAAGCTACGCAGCACTTCAGAACGGCTCGGGTGGCGCAGTTTACGCAGCGCCTTCGCTTCGATCT
>PPYF01195642.1_pt1 | contig 30946 bp, 30 predicted proteins | sample 1559871 | NCBI WGS metagenome assembly PPYF01 (sample SAMN08240021, study PRJNA423297) | Human gut metagenome, whole genome shotgun sequencing project.
ATTTTTTGCATAGTCTTTTTTCTGGCAAAGATCGAGACTTAAAGATACAAAGACAACGGGTACTTTATCGGGGGCTTACCATATTTCTGCTTATTAAAGACTATTCGGCTTTTTCTGTTTTTTCTTCTTCGGCAGGTGCTTCAGCAGGAGTTTCTCTCGACACATTCACTGTTACATTTACAGAAGTTGGCTGCGGCTGATATGGCATACGGTTCTTCGGATCTTCACCATACTGATTAGGACCTACCGTACCATCAGCAAACAACATGTAGAGACTGAATACCCACCCGATGATAGGAACACAGCAAATGAGTATCAACCAACCGGACTTGTTCAAGTCATGCAACCGCTTCACGCCCTGCGCCAAAGAGAACCATATAGAGGCTATTCCCGCTACGATACCAATCAAGATACCAAACAGGGAACCACCCGCGGAACCGGCAGCCGCACCAAGAAACAAAGTAGCTAAACCGAGAGAATAGGCAACACCAAAAACGATACCACCGATAATACCAGACAGGAAATATTCGATTCTACGAATACGACCGTCAAAAGAAAAAGGAGCTTTGAACATAATTTTATTAAGTTTATGTGAATAAATAGTTGATTGTAATCTTGATATGCTAGCAAAGATATAAAATAAATTAAATAAAGAAAGCTTTTATGTCAAAAAATCACCTCTTCTATCAAGAATAGAAAGCAAAAAAGAAACCAGCTAGTTTTTTATAGCACATTTTCTTAAACCTATTAACTGTTGATCAATGAAATCTCCTCGTTTGCGAAGCCTGCCACAAAAATATTCCCCCAAAAGCATATTACGCGATATTACAACCTATTTTGAGGATTCCATTTTCCCTGTCCGAGAAATAAATAGCATGTTATAATCTGGTTTACAAAAAGTTGCATGCACTCATCCGCATTCGACACTTCGCTTTATCCTTCTCTCTCAAAAAGACAAAAGGACAAAAAGGCACATGATAGTTTTGAAGATGGCAATGAGGAAAAAGAAGCGGATCAGCAAGGTAAAAAACAGAAAGCAAAGGCCATGTTTTCCTAAAATCGTGTACAAATATCTGCCTGATTTCCTGTTATTATGAGCATAACCAGTTATTATTGTCCTTAATGCTATCTCCCACACTTCATCCTTTAAATAATCCGTACAATATCCAACACTTTATTGGTAAACTACCGGAAGCGTTCATCAACAAAGCAACAATCTAGCTCGCGTAAAATACGATTTCGGCAATCACATAAAAACAGTCCATAAAAGGCACTCAATAAATTAAAAATCAGCAAAGTAGTTTAAAGAACGCATCATAAGAATTTATAAAAGAGGCCATATGTCCTTTTTGTCATTATGTCACTTTGAAAGCTTACAAAAATCATTGGGAAGTTTGAAAAAATCTTCTTAATGATTGGATTCAAACATTGAGAAGATTCAATACAATCTTCTCAATGTTTTTTTCTTTTTATCGGTGCGTTCGTTCAAGAATGCGCTCCCAATCGTTATTTTTACAACTCTAAGAACTGAATTGCAGGTAATTACAGATGGAATAATATCCTATTTTATAACTCGCACTAATTTACTTTGTAAGCATTCGCTGCCCCCATCTTTTCACTTTTTTTGTTTTGTTCTACCTTTGTCGCCCAAAAGCTATGTGGAAGCTTAAAGAGTTTGAATCAATCTATTCCCGTAACGAGAGGAGCCGTTTAAAGGTCCGTGATTTTTATGCCAATAAAGTAATCAACGAAACGAAATTCTATTATTGACAAAAAAATTGCGTGAGCCGATAAACACAAGTCCCAACTTTCTTCCATATCACAAACAGCATCGGCGCACGATTCCAAAACTGTGAGTGAATGTGTATCGTGCAAACATATGTATATTTCGTCTCAGTAAAAAGAGCTTTTTTAATGCTAATCACAAGCAAAAATCGGACATAAAGTATTAACCGACAAGAATTGCTTCTTTAATACACTCAACGATGTAACGTACCTCATCATCAGTAACACACGGTCCACTAGGCAGACACATTCCTACTTTAAAGAGATTTTCTGAAACCCCGTTCACATATGCATCAGCATCGGCATATACAGGTTGTTTATGCATAGGTTTCCAAAGAGGGCGACTCTCAATACCTTTTGTATCAAGGAAAATACGCATAGCTTCAACATTAGCATTAGGCTCGCAATCGGTATGTAATTCCCTTGCCTCATGAGTCACACCAGCAGCACCTCCCACTGCGCCTTGAACCACCACCTGATAAGCATTTTCCTGTCCTCTCACCCTCAGCGCAGGATCCAAAGTTATGGTACAGAGCCAATAATTGCTATCATATTCTCCTGTGGAAGGCTGACTATGAATAGTCACACCTTTAATGTCTGCAAGTAACTCCTCATACATCTTCTGAATGTGCTTATGGTGAGAAATATGCTCGTCAGCCACAGTCATCTGCCCTCGACCGATACCAGCGCAGATATTTGACATACGATAGTTATAACCGATATTCTCATGTTGATAATATGGATATGCTTCACGGGCTTGGGTAGCATAGAACATTATTTCTTTCTTATCATTTGCAGAAGGAGTTATTAGAGCCCCACCACCTGAAGTCGTAATCATCTTATTACCATTGAAACTCAGCACACCGTACTTTCCGAATGTACCACACATTTGCCCATTATACTTCGAGCCAAAACCTTCGGCAGCATCCTCGATAACAGGAATGTCATACTTCTCCGCAATTGCTATGATTTCATCGATCTTGGCAGGCATACCATACAGATACACAGGCACAATCGCTTTCGGTTTCTTTCCGGTTTTCTCAATACGGTCTTTAATAGCTATTTCCAATAGTTCTGGATCCATGTTCCAGGTATCCATTTCCGAATCCACGAACACAGGCTTAGCACCAAGATAAGTAATCGGGTGCGATGAAGCACAAAAAGTAAACGATTGCACAATCACTTCATCACCAGACTTCACACCGCAAGCGACCAAGGCCAAATGTACGGCAGCTGTACCTGCCGAAAGTGCCACGACCTCATTCCGACCACCTATAAACAACTTCAAGTCTTCCTCAAACCCATTCACGTTCGGACCAAGAGGAACAACCCAATTGGTGTCGAACGCTTCCTTAATAAAATTTTGCTCTTTACCACTCATGTGAGCCAAGCAAAGATAAATTCGTTTATCCATAAGTTCATATGATTAATAAGTATTCAATTAGGGCATACCCTTTTGAAAGGAAACTTTTGAGTACCTTAAACCAAGCTGTATAAAAAATACTTTGAATTTAACATTGACTTATAGCCAAAGTAATTTTGTCAGGAGTCATATTAACATAATCTCTGTACCCGTTAAAGATATCTTTGAAAAAAGTTCCGATGAAATTCCTCCAAAAACTTCCATGAAGCTTCACCGTTTCAATTACACTGTGATAAGATGCAGCCATTTCTACTCCTGCATCACTACCATAATGAAGCGAATTGTTTCGTTGAGTCATTAGCTTTTGGATAGTTCGTTCGACAAGATTATCCAAACTTCGTGGTAATCTTGCTTGTCACAACTTTTATTTTATACCAACTTTTTGTTCTAAGAAAAGTCGAATAATTGCAAATTATATAATTTCGTTATTATAGTTCATATTCCTACCGAGAACAGTACAAAAAACCATCTGGATATCTTTGATAAAAGAATAGTGCTCGTAGTAGTATTTGTTGATGCGCACCTTATCGGGATAAATCACCTTATTGTTATACTCTTCGGCGATTTCTTGAGCGGAACGGCAGTCCCCCTCTTCCTGCTTCTTCGCCACATACTCCGAAATCATCTCATCTTCCAAACGATACTTCAGCGTGGCAGGCCCCGTAATTCCCGGGCGAAGTTTTAATACAATACGGTTATCCCCCTGTAGTTTATCAGCATAACCAGGCACATCGGGACGAGGACCAACGAACGACATATTGCCAATCAGGACATCCCACAGCCCCGGAAGCTCATCAATCTTGTAATGGCGAAGTGTAGCCCCCAAAGGCGTAATACGACTGTCGCCCGCCACACTCACCGTCGAACCACTGTGCTTCATCGTCATCGAGCGAAACTTATGGCAAGTAAACAACTTACCATCTTTCCCTACCCGTTTTTGAGTGAATATAGCAGGACCACCCGGCATTTTTATCTTGATAAGAATGGCCACAACGATAAGTAAAGGCCACAGAAAGAGCAAACCGATCAGAGAGACTAAGCGATCAAAAAGAAATTTAAGACACATAACGTTAGGAATAACTCATCATAAATCTGTTCCAAAACATGTTCTAAAGTATCCCCCGGATTACCATTCATATGACACTCTATCAGAATCTTGTTATGAAAAGAAGGAGATTCTGTATCAAACATATTATGAAAGTTTCTCATATACTTGAATTTCACAAATCAAATCTTCTTGAATATAGCCATTATATACCCCCAACCATATGCCAGATGTAGGGACATAAATAGCCAAGACATTTCTAAAATCTCTAACAAAGAGTGCGTTTTCTTGCCAGCGAAATATAGCCCCAAACATAAATGAAGACAAACAATACCCAAACATAAAGCCCATATTGTCCTCCAAAAGTACCCCCCAATAATGGATAGCATCAAGAAAACCACAAATGCAAACGGAATTAAATGACGTAACGAAAGTGCAGAGCTTCCTTTCTTAAGCAAAATCATATTCCAAAAGCCGTTACCATACGCCTGTTTCAACATTTTAGACAGAGTAGTACGAGTATAATAAGTCGATTTGATTGAGGGATCAAAATAAAACTTATAACCTGCCGCTTTTATTCTGCTATGGAGTTCAATATCTTGATTTCTCACCATCTTCTCATTAAAATATCCAACCTCTTCAAACACACTCTTCTTATACAAACCGTACACTGCAGTATCTGCATAACATGCTTGACTTGACACGCGAAATGATGAGTTTCCCACTCCGAACGGAGAAGACAGCACCTTTGATATCACATTCTCAGCACCATCCAAAGAAAGAGAAGTTAGCTTACCGCCTACACATACAGCATCAACTTTTAAGATTGCTTTAATGCTATTTTCCACAAAATCAGGTTCTGCTTCGGCATGAGCGTCTATACGTGTAACATATTCTCCCTTAGCTGCATTAATAGCGATATTCCATCCTGTAGCTAAGATTTTCTTCTCATTTGTCACAACAGTAATCACCAGCCCTTCCTTTATACATTTGTCTTGAAATTTCCTAACAACATCAAGGGTTCCATCTTCAGACTTTCCGTCAGCTATGACAATTTCATATTTGTCTTTAGGATATGTCTGGTTAATAAGAGACATCAATGACCTCTCAATGTAGTTCTTCTCGTTTCGAGTAACGAGAAGAACTGAAACAAAGGGTAACTGCGCTGAACCCATATTACAATCTAGCATCAATAATATTTCTATCTAATGTACACTTCACATCAAAGATAACATGATTTTCCTTTAAGAGAGTACAAATATCCATTCCTTCAAACTTTTTGTGAGCAACAGCAGCAATTGCAACATCAAATTTTTGAGTAGGTAGTTCATTTACTACCTCAACACCATACTCGTGCATTGTTATGGCAGGATTAGCCCATGGGTCGTAAACTGTTACGTTCACATTATACTCCTTCAGAGTTCGATAGATGTCAACAACCTTAGTGTTACGTACATCAGGACAGTTTTCTTTAAAAGTGAAGCCTAAAAGAATAACATTTGAGTTAAGCACTTGAATTCCTTTCTTAAGCATACACTTAACCGTTTCAGTAGCTACATACTCTCCCATACCATCATTCATTCGTCGTCCGGCAAGAATAATCTCCGGATTATGACCATGACGTTGGGCACACTGAGCCAAATAGTAAGGGTCAACGCCAATACAGTGACCACCTACCAGACCTGGACGGAAAGGCAAGAAATTCCATTTAGTACCAGCAGCTTCAAGAACATCGAGAGTATCAATATCCATTTTGTTGAAGATGCGTGAAAGTTCATTTACAAATGCAATATTAATATCACGCTGAGAGTTCTCAATCACTTTAGCAGCTTCAGCTACTTTAATTGAAGGAGCAAGGTGAGTTCCAGCTGTGATAACAGAAGCATAAACCTCATTTACATATTGCCCAATCTCAGGAGTTGAGCCTGATGTTACTTTCTTGATATGTTCAACTGTATGAAGTTTATCACCAGGGTTGATACGCTCAGGAGAATAACCTGCAAAGAAATCTATATTCATCTTCATGCCACTTACTTTCTCTACCACAGGAATACACTCATCCTCTGTTACCCCAGGATAAACAGTTGATTCATATACAACCACATTGCCTTTGGAGATAACTTTACCGACAGTAGTAGATGCTCCATATAGAGGAGTAAGATCAGGGTTGTTATTCTCATCCACTGGAGTAGGAACTGCAACTACATAAAAGTTACAATCTTTAATCTGTTCGATGTCTGCTGTGCAAAGAAAACCATGATTATTGATTGCATCCTGAAGCAGTTCGTCGCTTACTTCAAGTGTTGAATCATGACCAGCCATCAAAGCCTCACAACGTTTTGCGTTCATATCGAAACCAATGGTCCTGTACTTAGAACTGAAAAGACGAGCAAGGGGAAGTCCTACGTAACCCAAGCCTATTACACAGATTTTAGTCTCTTTCATTTTTTATTGCCTTAAAACTATTTATTACAAATTTGCTTTATACCAATCAATCGCTGCAGCTATACCTTTCTCGAAACTCCAGTCCGGATCATAATCAAGGAGCTTTTTAGCCTTAGAGATATCCGCATTAGAATGCTTAATATCACCTGCTCTATCTGGACCGAATTCAGGCTCAATATTTACACCAAGTGCTTTAGTCAAGCCATAATAAATGTCAATCAGATATTCACGCCCACCATATGCGATATTAAAAGCTTGACCGGCAGCTTCACTTGGAGCGAGACATGCCTTAAGGTTAGCCTCTATTACATTCTCAACATAAGTAAAATCACGCGATTGCCTGCCATCACCATTGATGCGGCATACCTGACCGTTAAGCAGCTGCTTTATAAACTTAGGAATAACTGCTGCATAAGCTCCATCCGGATCTTGTCTGCGACCAAACACATTGAAGTAACGCATTCCATAGGTATCAAGACCATAATGTTTTGTGTACTGCTTTGCCCACTCTTCATTGCAACGTTTGCTTACGGCATAAGGAGAAAGGAGATTACCTTCTATACCCTCTCTTTTAGGAAGATTTGGCTCATCTCCATAGACAGAAGAACTTGACGCATACACAAACTTCTTCACGCCTTGTTGACGAGCCGCCTCAAGCATATTAAGTGTACCTTGAATATTGTTCAAAGAATAGAATAACGGCATTTCAATAGAGCGGGGAACAGATCCCCAAGCAGCTTGATTGAGAACATAATCCACTCCTACGCAAGCCTTCATGCAAATATCATGGTCTTTAATATCCCCCTTTACAAACTCATAGCCAGGATTATCAATAAACAACTCGATATTCTTTTGCTTACCAGTTGAAAGATCATCCAATGCACGGACACGATATCCCATATTCAAGATTGCCTCGCACAAATTACTACCAATGAAACCTGCAGCTCCAGTCACCAAGAATAATGAGTTCTCTGGAAATTTTAGATGTTTATATGCCATAATATATTTTATTTTTTACTCTCCATGATTAAAGTTCGACTGCATAAAGACCTCTATGCCCTTCAAAGATAGAATCGAAGCAAACTTTCTTGCCATCTCTGCTCCAACGAGGATGCAAATCACAACGAGTATCATTATCGTATTTAAAGGGAGCAAATACACGGGCAATAACTTTTATATCTTTGCCTTCAGGGTCGTTATCCCTAAGAATTTTAACGTCTGCAATACGAGCCCTGTTTGGATATGAGTCAATCACGACCAAATTCTTATCTATAGGACTGTAACTTGGATGACCATCATTACTTAACTGAGACCACAGGTGTTTCCACTCTTGGGTTTTATCTTTCATCAAATAGTAACCATTGCCTTCTGAATGCTTACGTTCAAAAGCAATTATTTCTTCATCATTCTTCCAATAACAATGGCTCACCATGTCATCATCACTCAATAGATACATATCTGAACCATCCACATTGCAAGTCACCAAACGAGTATATTTTCTTTGACCGCAAAACCAACGATAAAGGACCATAAAACGCTTCCCATTAGGTGAAAGCATCAAGTGATTTACCTTGTGTACGCTACCTTTTTCTTTCATTTCGGGGCGAGGTTGGAAATTTGAAAAATCTACGTATTTAAGAATATCTACAACTTTTCCTGTTTCAATATCCATTCGCCATATAGCTGTACTATTAGGAAGAGCTTCACCTTTGGTGGTTTCTGGCAAAGCTGCATATCCATACCCCAAGCGCAAACTATGTAAACGAGAGAAGTCAAGTGACAATGCTATCTTGCCATCTGCCGAAACTGTATATGCAGGCATTGGCAATACACGTTCAACACCAGCTTCAATATTCAATACTATTGAGCAATATTTTCCTTGACGTATGTCATTATAAAGAATATGACTCTTATAATCAGGCCCTAGCCACTGTGCCATACAACCTTGTTGGACGTTCCATGTATGTGTAGTGGCAATCTTACATATACTATTACTTTTCAACGTGTCAATTAATAAGATATCTGCTGATTCAACCGGATCTGGTTCACTCCAAGTATCTTTGGCTCGCATACAAATAATGTAGCGACCTGTCGCATCCCAAGGACTTTTGTCATAATATCCAAAAAAGTACTCATATTCTTTATCATTTGGTGATAGACGAACAATATTTCCTTCTGATTCAATTTTCTTACTTGCTGCATAGCAAACTGACTGATATGCTCGTTTAATCACCCTCTTTACCAATGGAAACTTATTCAGTTGATAGTTTATTCTTTGTTCTATGCTCATATATAAATCGTCTAAAACGGTTAATAACAATAATAGGCTATGAAATATTATAATTTAATAGAGGTATAAATATTTTCGCTTTTAGGACAAGATGCTTGTTGTCAATACTTGCATTGATTTATGATATATATAATTGTCTTAACCTTGAAGATACTTGTTTTTCTAATTCATCACCACTATACAGACCTGTTAATCAATCCATAAAAGCAATAACTACAAACATATTAAATACATTCATCGTATTTTCATAGCTATCAAATAAGTGTACAAATTTGATTAATTACTTAAGAGGCATTACAATAACAGACTGTTGGATATTATAAATGGACCAACTGTCAAACTATACAGACTAATAGTGAAAAATAATTATTTTATAGACCTGCTTTGTTCAAGAAATCATCAAACCCATTAAATATAGGTTTATTATGTTCTTTATAATATGGATATGATTCTTTCAATTGTTCTTTTATAGGCAATCGTTCATCTAATTCATCACCTTGCATAAAAAGGGGGAACTCTTCATAAAATTCATAAATTCGAGGTTTTCGATTAAATCGTTCCTGGATACTGACAGCATAATCTAAAGCTTCCTGTACTGACTTCTCCTTTCGTTTTTTATAATATTCCTCTATAGTACATATTACCTTAGCAGGTCTTCCAATGGCTACGCTATTTGCTGGTATACTCTTTGTAACTATAGACCCATATCCTATAATACAATTATCACCTATTTCAACCCCTTTAAGGACAGTACACCATCTGCCAAAATAAACGTTATTACCAATTTTCACTTTCCCGGAACTACAAACGAAATCGTTAAACAATTTTCTTAAAATCATATTTGAGGCATCGTGTGTCATCAAAGTAAATCCAGTATTAACTCTTACATCTGAACCGATTTCTACTAGCGATGGTCTAGAAAAATCAATGGAAATTGTTTTGAAGTCCCCCCACCATATCCGTTGCCCTAGTTTAATTCCCTTATACGCTAAAAATTTCGGAAAAAATTTAGTTCCTCTTGTTAAACGAAAATAAAGTGCATCAAAGACGCGCAAATAAAAAGGATTTGTATTCATAACAATCTTAATTAAAATATACTTGGCATAAATAAAATCTTAACATGGTATTCTTCTGTAAAACAAAATAGGTAACACCTCTCTATGTTGTAGTAAAATACTGAATAATACATATTGGAAGCACTCAATTTAGGACATTTACCTTTGAGAGGGCACCTTAGAGTGTTCTAACCGAATTATATTAAGAACTACGTTTCGAATTTAACATTGACTTGTAGCCAAAAGGATTTTGTCAGGAGTCATATTGACATAATCCCAGCACCCGTTAAAGATATTTTTGAAAAAAGTCCCAGTGAAATTCCAAAAAGAACTTCCATGAAATTTCACCGTTCCAATTACACTGTGATAAGTTGCAGCTATTTCTGCTCCTGCATCACTGCCATAATGAGGCGAATTGTTACATTGAGTCAAATGGTCCAAATAATTAAGCACTTCCGCATAATATTGACTTCAGAACTCTGAATCATTTGCCAATTCACCATCTAGCCGACTGCGAATCCTTATCAGAATTTCTTCAGTTGCCAAACTTTGTCTTTCCCACAACCATTCTTCCTGACTAAGACCGGATTCATCATAACAATGCTCATTTACAAAAAATCTTTCAAATCATTCAAGAAAAGTTTAGCATTCAGTTCGTTGCCTTGATTAGTCGCCTTTACAAACTTATTATCAGCATAAAATATACAAACCTGAGGAAAAGTATCTTTAAACTGAGCTAAGTTCAATTCATCACCTATAAATACATAAGCATTATATTCGCCAAACATGATGTTCTTCAATTCTGCATTTCCCCAAAATCTGTAAACACATCACGACCTCGGGAACCGTTTTCATAGAAGAAAATTGCCACCTTCTGACCCTGTTGATCAGCACCTCAATATAACACTTCTCGTAGTGGTCATACTTACGAACCTTACACTAGATCTCGTCACAATTTACCATGGAATCCTTTTCTAATACGATAGACTTCAACAAGAACAGCCTGGAGAGATTCTCCATGAGGCAAGGTCTCATTTTGGTACTAAAAGTAAAACCTTTCTAAATCTTTGGTGATATACATCTTTTTTGTTTTAATTCGCAGCGAAAGTAAACCTTTTAATATTGAGCCTTAAATTGAGTGTTTACCAGCATTATACTATAATATGCTTATCAAAGAACAAACAACTAAGCCCCTTTCTTAATCATCAGTGAATGCAAATAAGCTATAAATCTAATACCTGGAATAAAATGCATTCTGACGCACATTAGGAATAGCTTCTTAGGTTTTCCCAAATATTGAATAATTTGGCACCTCCACCAACACGGGTACTTTATTTCATATTCTTCTATATATTTTTTTATATCTACACTAGATTTTCCAGCCTTACACATCATTAATAATACGCCATAAAGGAGATCCGCTACAGACTTGTTCTTCATCTCTAAAGGATATTTTACCAAAAACTTATCTTCCAAAATAGCAAAGGCATTTATCATATCACTATGATCCATTTTGTTATTATTAGATAGCGAAGCAGGGCGTTGCCTGTAGTAGTAGAACGGTTCTTTCAAGTAATATGCATTGCCACAAGCTACTATTGCTTGAGAAACATACGCTACATCCTCGCACCTTCTAACATTCGGAAATCGTACGTCTTTACATAAGTTAAGCTTGTAAAACTTTCCAACGACATGATTTCTTACTAATATCATGCAATCAGAGATATTTTTTCTTCCACCCTCTCCATTGTACATCGAATGTGCTATGCCAATTTTTCCATCTAAGCAAGTATAATAGTCATAGATTACACAATTAGGTTTTTCTCGATTAATAACTTCATCTACTCGCTCAAGTAGGTTGCAGGAAATCCAGTCATCGTTATCAACAAATGTAATCCACTCACCAGTCGCAATGTCAATACCTATATTTCGTGCATAACCAGGACCTCTGTTTTTATCAGATCGGAGCAACTTAATTTTTCCATTTAAAGGACAAGCCTTTACATACTTTTGAAGTTTTTCCCATGAACCATCTGTTGAACAGTCATCCACTATAATTACTTCAAAATTTTTCAGAGTCTGATTTATAAGTGTCTCAAAATACTTATCCATTAATTCAAATGAATTGTATTGCGGAGTTATAATTGTATATTTTATCATTTCACTGTTTTATAAGGTTTTATATTCTTCCAAAGGTTTTTATATATTGCTGAGCTATTTTAAAATCATCAAACCTATTAACATAGTCTTTTAATAGTTGAGGGTCTATAGGATGCTCGCAAGCATAAGCAATAGTTTCAGCCATTTCTTCAGCATCTTGAAAGCTCTTTAGAAGATATCCTCTTCCGTTTTCAAGTAGCTCGTTAGGACCACCAGATGGTGTAGATACAACAGTCGTTCCTGTCACAAAAGCCTCACAGATAACCATGGGAAAAGCCTCAGAATAAGATGATAACACAAGAGCTTGAGATCTTGCTACATAACAATGTGGATTAGGAACACTACCAATAAAGAAAACATGGCTATCTAATTTTTTTTCTTTGACCAGTTGTTTTAGATGTTTTTCTTCAGTTCCTCCTCCTATCAAAAACAATTTATAGTCAGGATACCCTCTGAGAAATATTTCAAAGCCATTAATTAGCAAATCAATATTTTTAATAGGACTTAGTCTTCCGCAGAAACTGATAAAATTCCCTGATTCAATGATAGACTTCTTACTACCCTCTTCAACAGTTTCAATATCTATCGGATTATAAATAACTGTAGTTTGATTTTTTTTAACATTTAAGGTCATTACATACTGTTCGACTCCTTTGGCAACACAGATGATAAAATCCGAATGACGGTATAACAACTTCATTAACATATATATAATTCCTTCTCTTAAAGACTTCCTATCCTTATTTTTTTGATAAAAGTAGTTATGCTGCGAAATAATTACTTTACAACGACAGCGAGTAAGCATCTTCATAGCTATAAAGAACATATTTTCTATGTCTTTACCTACCATAAAGTACTCAATTTTATGTTGACGAAGCAATTTAGAAACCTTAAAACAAGATTTCCATAAGTTATTGCAATTGAGATTAATTATAGAAACTCGAGCATCGATATCCCTATTAAATTCGCCTTCATTGCGCAATACGTAAGCATAAACGTTATGACCTAATTTAGCCCACTCATTTAATAACGTGAAAAATACTTTTTCAACTCCGCCAATCTGATAAGAAGTAAGAAATACTGCTATTCTCATAAATCTATTTTTTATACGGTTCCTTAAAGAGCCATAACATTGCGGCTGGCATAAAATAAACGATTAATTCCGAAATTCCTTTAAATTGAAAAGATAAAAATAAAACAAATACCACTAGATAGTTGATTTTTTGTACAAATACTACTTTTAGTAGCTTCCACTGCATAAAGATAAATGCAATAGTCCCTATTAAGCCAAAATCAAAAATTAATCTACACCACCCAATATCCGTAAACATATAATATGAAAATTCATCTACTCCTTTAAGTTTAGCATCGCCAATAAGCCATGTCCAAAGATTATCAGGCCATATATATGCATCGAACATTTTTTCAGAAGATGACGTTGTGAATTTACCATCGTTAAACAAATTACATATCCCTTCAAATGCGTGTTCTATAATGGATTCAAGCAAAAAATTATCAGTAATATACTTATTAAATAGTGTAAAAGTTAATAAAAGAGCAAAAGCACCACAAAATACATATTTTACAAGCTTTATTATTCTTTGAGATCCCTTTGATCGCAAAATAATCAATCCTAAGTATACCAATGCAACAATAAGCCCCATCATAGTAGTACGTGACACTGCACTACCTACAGCAAAAAGAAAGACTAATATTATTGGTATAACCCACCCTTTGATAAATTTATAATTATGTTGGGATAGTATAACTATTAAGAGTATGCAATATGAATATAATGCTCCAGCACCAAAATAAGCTATTCCTACAGTATGAAATCGATTTAGTATTGTAAGTTCATTTGCTCGCTCCTCCAAAGCAGATTGCTGTATGATAGAAAATACCACATCGTTCACTACTGGAAAGAAAAACATTGCTATAGATAATAACTGATGACCAACACAAGTCAATACAAGCAGCCAAAAATATCGCCTTAAGTCAACACCATTCCATATTTTATTTAACAAGTATATTAGACAAAAACTAGCAGTGGTGATTAATAGTATTGTAATTGGGTAAGAAGAGTAAAAACCATCAAACCTACCGTTTAATATACTTGAACATAATACTGTAAAATAAAAAAGCCACAAACTTTTCCAAAAGCTATTCATTGTCTTTTTATAATGAATAGTTTTTTTGTATAGATTTTTATAGTATATGAGCATCAAGAGAGCTCCTGGCACTGCCAAGAACCATCTTGTTGATATCAATGAAGGTAGAAATGTAACATTCACCGAAAATAGATAAACGAACATTAAAGCTATACTAATTAAATACTTTATTAGCATATGGGAATTACAATTTTCCTATAAGATATAAAGCAAATCTCTTCAAACAAGACAAGTAGGAGCGACTGCATTTTAGTTGAAAAACACCTTTAAATGCCTCCATATGATTATGATTTTTAAGATTATTTTCTAAAGTCATAATTTCATATTCATCATTTAATTTATTCAGCCCTTCTCTACATTCACTTTTTTCTTTACCCGAGAACTCTTCATCAAACTTTTTCAATATGTCCTTATACTCTAGTCGCGTTTTCGTATATGTTGATGACAAATTTTTTGCATGAGTACGATATTTAACAAGGTTTTCTTTAATATGATAGCACTTTGAAACGCGCGAAAGCCTAATAAACAAATCAAAATCTGCAATAATCTGATATGATTTGTTTATATTAATGTTGTACTTCTGCAAGAGTTCTCTTCTAAACATGGTGGAAGAAAGCCCTAAATCATAGTATGCTAGCATTTCACTGGTTGTTCGATAGCCTTTTTTACTTGTGCTTCTCATTGAATTATCTACACCAAACTTTTGATAGTCAGTATAAACAACTCCTATACATGGATCATGTTCCATTACAGCTACTTGTTTTTCTAGGTTCTCAGGAAGCCAAAGGTCGTCTGAATCGATAAAGCAAACATAATCTCCATGTACTAACTTTACTGCCTCATATCTTCCATGTCCAAGAGGTACAGTATGATCATTATGATAATACTTAAATCTTGGATCCTTGTATGATTTGAATATCTCTGCAGATTTATCTGTAGAACAGTTATCGAAAAGCAAATATTCCCAATCTGCATATGTTTGGCTTAAAACAGATTGAATGGTTTCATCCAAGAACGCCTCTCCATTGTAGCAATTTGTAATTATTGAAACCATACTTACTTCACCCTTTTAATATACTCCTTAAAACTCATCAGATTCTTATCTTTATCTGAGATTATCAGGTTCTCAATACCTCCAATCTTCTCAAACGGCCATTTAATATTAATATCCAGATCATTATACATTATACCAGAATCACCTTCGCCATAGAATACCTCACCACACTTATAACTAACCACTGAATCTTCCAATACAAGATAACCGTGCCCGAAGTACTGAGGAATATAAAGCTCCACTTGGTTCTCACCGGTAAGATCAAAACCTCTCCATTGACCTAATGTGGGAGAATCCGGGCGCAAGTCCACAATCACATCATAAACATGACCACTGATGCAACGAACAAGTTTTGCCTGGAGTTTTACTAGTTGGAAGTGCGTAGCACGAATCACACCCCTTTTACTGATGGTATAGAACACTTCTTTCAGTTCATGCTCAATCCCGTTAGACTTGAATATATCTATATTGTAATCTTTTACAAAACCACCTCTCTCGTCGGTGGCATAGAAAGGCTGAATCTTGAAGGCTCCCTTCAAATCCAGTTCTTCAAAATTGAATTCTTTTATCATATTAACGTTTTCCTACCAGCACTGAGGTAAGCCTCGGGGCCAGCTTATATAATAATCGGTATATTATCACACAGGTAAAATAAGTGAAGACAGCACAACCGAAATATCCAACTACACGCATGTATTGAGAATCTAACGGCAATAAAACATTAAAGATTCCGCGAAATGCAGGTAAAATGTATATGAGATGTGTCGCAAAAACAAAAAAACTTGCTTTTGAAAAGGCATCATAAATGTTCCTATGCTTTGTCGTATCGATAAAGGAACCTAATTTTAATACAAGAATTACCCCCATAATCGTCAATATATTCTGAATGGATACATCGATAGGACACCTATTCCATGTTATTAATCTCAATATTAGCATAATACAAAACACTATGCCCGAAATCCAACCCAAGAAATTACTAACTTTTAATGGATCTTTATCAGTGATTTGCATATAGCACCCCAAAGCAAAAAAGAGTGTTGATTCGGGAGAAAATCCTGGGTAAGAAATCCAGCTATCAGATACATATAGTAAAACTAAAAGTAATATCCCCATAGTTTTTAAATACTTTATAAACAAATATATCAGATAAGCCCAAAGAATCACAACAATCAAATCTCTTATGAACCAAAGAGGAATTACTGCAGGCCAACCATTATCATTACTCCACAAAATATCCCATGGAGTCATACTCATCCAAATGGAAGAATCCCCCCTTAAAAAAGAATGATTCAAACAGAGTAAAAACCAACCTATAATATTCCAAATGCAATATGGTATCAATATAGTTGATACTCTGGATTTAAGTTTTCTTCCATAGACTTCCCAGTTCCACTCTTTCAATTCATTATAGAACAGGTACCCGAAATGAAATAAAACATAGGTACTGCCACCCTACAGATTCCTTGTGAGAATAGCACTTGAACTATATTGTAAAAACCAGATTCATACACTATTACCCCATGATCCACAGAAGACATATCATAGGAATGTAGCAATACTACTGCAAAAGCCATCCATGTCCTTAGAAATGGCAAATATCGGCTAAACTGTTGTGATACCATATAGAGATCGCGATAAATGTTTTAAATATTTTTCAGCCAATCCATGGTCATCTTAGTTCCCTCACCAAAGGTTACCTCTGGCACAAAGCCACAATCGTTCTTAATTGCTTCGATTGAAAATGTACTCAATGGCATGTTAGTACCTGTGAAAGGAATATCACCAAACAAAGGGGTACTTTCGGGACCACAGCTTACCACCATCTCAAGTATAAAATGCTTCAATGGTTTAGCATCACCCGAACCAATCATATACTCACAGAATGGTTTACCCTTTTCTGCTACCAAATAGAAAGCCTTTGCCACGTCACTCACATAAACAAAATCATAGTTTTGGGTAGCTGCAGTGAACTGAAGAGGTTCTCCGTTGATAATCTTACGAAGTGTAGTATTTACAAAACGTGGAGAGAACTCACCTACCCCATAAGCATTGGTAATCATGGGCCAAAGAAGGTCAATACCGATATTTACAGCAACAGATTTACACATGCAGTGAGCAATGTGTTTAGCCATTCCATAGATATACCCCATTCCCGGTCTACTTCCTTGATTATGGATAGCAGCTTCAACTTCATACTCCATAATAGAACCAGCACATACAAAACGGCTGCAACCCAGCTCTTTTGCAGACTTCATACACTCTACCGTATTGAGTGCATTCTGCATCTGAAGATTGTAATCGATACGAGCCTCACCAGCTGATCCGGCCCAGGCAAAGTGAATGAAGGTATCATACACGTCATGCTCAATGTTCTCGAGCATTGCCTGCGTATTGGTGATGTCACATTGCATATAGGTAAGATTGGGATGAGCCTCCAATCTGCGAGCAACAGAGCCCATATCCAAAGCAAGAACGACCTTACCCTCATTCAAAAAATGTTTTACTGTATAACTGCCAACAAAACCGTCAGCACCTGTGATTATTACTTTTTCCATTTATATCGTCTTTTTCTTACAAAGAAGAGGTATAGTCGACTATCATTAAAGTAGATAGCAAACAATACTCTTTCGAAACATGAATAATATTGATTAACAGATAATTTGCAGGTAAATAAGAAAATCCATCCAAAACTGACACATCCTTTAACTGCGATAATATAAAATCTATGCTTAACCCTAAAATGAAGTACTACATAAAAGGCAGTAGCAACCCCTACCCCACCGTTAATATTTATTTACTTCCTGGAGCTTTAAAAAACATTCCTCCTCTATAAAAAACAAGGCATATAAAAAGCTAAAAATGAAAGATCTATGCTGACAAATTTACTTATAGATCAACAATGGTTGTAAATTATCTGAAGAAGCAGAATACCAGCTAGAAAATCAAGCGAATAACCCCTATTTTTCAGAACTTACCTCTGAAGAAATTCTATAATCTGTTTATCCATACAAGCACGCACATCACCACCGGATAACCAAATCTTGCTCCATTCCACAATCTTCTCCATGGCCTTATCCAGGTTCCAACGAGGAGTCCAACCAAAGGTTGATTTGAGTTTAGAGCAATCCAGTTTTAGAAAATTAGCCTCATGAGGACCGCTATCATATTTGTTCACCCACTTCATACCTTCCCCCCACGTATTCACAAAAAGGTCAACCAAAGCACCTGTCTGGAAGCAGTCAACATCATCCGGACCCACATTGTAATAAGCGGCATACGAGCTATCCTCATACTGCTTCTTAGCAATTAAAAGGTAAGCATACAGAGGCTCCAAGACATGTTGATATGGACGTGTAGAGAATGGGTTACGAACTATGATATCTTCATGCTTAGTTGCTGCACGAATACAATCAGGAATAATACGATCATTAGCAAAATCACCACCTCCTATCACATTACCAGCACGTGCAGTTGAAATAGGAATAATTGCCTTGCCATCCTTATCAGTAAAAAACGAACGCTTGTATGAATGTGTCACCAGTTCAGAACAAGATTTCGAATTAGAATATGGATCATAGCCATCCAACTCTTCATTTTCACGATAACCCCAATTCCACTCCTTATTTAAGTAAACTTTATCGGTAGTAACGTTTAAAAATGACTTTACGCAACTCGACTGACGAACACACTCCAAGATATTAACTGTACCCATTACGTTAGTCTCGTAAGTATAGGCCGGATTTTCGTAAGAGTTGCGTACAATAGGCTGTGCAGCTAGATGAAAAACAATCTCAGGCTGAGTCTCATCAAATGCCTTCTTCAAAGCTACCATATCACGAATGTCACCAATCACACTTTTTATATCACTCTCAATGTCAGCGATTTTAAAGAGAGACGGATTTGTAGGAGCTTCTAACGAATAGCCAGTAACAACAGCACCTGCGTTGGTTAACATTTTGCACATCCAACTTCCTTTGAAGCCGGTATGTCCTGTTAGGAAGACTCGTTTATCTTTGTAAAAATCTAGTACATTATCCATATCTTAACGTAGTATTTATTAAACTGGTAACTAATGATTTTGGCATGTTGTACACTTTTCGTAGCCAACAACGATGGTTACCTAAAAAGAGATTTCACCATAAAAACAAATAGCGTGAAAATGACAACCGATATTGTTACTAAACCTCTCAATATTGACCTCCATCAAGTCTGTTAACTTTATAGAGGTCAATATTGATATTAAAATTATTTAGCATATTCAGGTATCTTAGGTACAGAACGCTCCCAACGCTTCCAAGGAGCTTTATCCTCTGCCAATAACTTTTCAAGTATTGACTTTTCACGAACGTTATCCATACACTGCCAAAAACCTGTATGGATATAGGACATTAACTCACCTTTGTTAGCAAGCTCCACTAGTACATTTTTCTCAAATACACAAGAATCATCATCCAAAAGTTCGAATACCTCTGGCTGCAATACCATGTAACCAGCATTGATAGGAGAACCGTCAACAGAATTCTTTTCGCGGAACGCACGAACAGCCTGATCATGGGTAATATCAAGCACTCCTTTATCTTGTGCCATCTTTACAGCAGTAAGAGTAGCTAATTTGCCATGGGACTTATGAAAATCTATCAACTTATCAATTTCCACATCACACACACCATCACCATAAGTCATCAAGAAAGGCTCATTACCCACATACTCTTGTATGCGCTTAATTCTACCTCCAGTCATAGTGTTGTAACCAGTATCTACAACTGTCACTTTCCATGGTTCCAAATTAGTGTGATGAATAGTTATATCATTCTTGCCTTCACGAAAGTCAAAACTTACATCTGAGTTATGAAGATAGTAGTTAGCAAACCACTCCTTAATATACTCCTGCTTGTAACCGGCACATATAATAAACTCAGTATGACCATAATATGCATACTCCTTCATGATATGCCACAAAATTGGCATACCACCAATTTCAATCATTGGTTTTGGTTTAAACTGAGATTCCTCAGATATGCGAGAGCCAAAGCCTCCGGCTAATAAAACTACTTTCATTCGTTATATAATCTTACTATATTCTTTGCATATGATTGTGCACTAAAACATTCTTCATACCTACGACGAGCATTTTCCCCTATCACTTTTCTTTCTTTATAGGCCTTTTTGATTGCATCTGCCAGTCGATAAGAAAAACCGTCTTCTTTTGGACTAACTAAAATGCCTGATACTCCATCGATAATCTCTTCAGGAATACCGCCTATATCAGTTGATACAATAGCTTTCGATAATGCCATAGAAGAAAGTATTATTAGAGGCATATCTTCATCCTTAATTGATGGCAAAGCTATGACATCTGCCTTATTTACATAATCAAGATAATCATCTCTATAACCAAGTAATTGTACACAAGCTTCAACACCCTGCAATTTTATATATTGTTTTATTTCATTATAACATTCACCATTGCCTATAAGTAACAAATGATATTTAACAGAAGAATTAGCATTTAGAATTTTCAATGCATCAATTAAATACTTCTGCCCTTTACGTTCTTGAAGCAATGCAACTTGAAGAATAGTGATTGTACCATCATTTAAATCTTCTTTGCATCCTTTGCCATATTGAATAGATACATCTTCAACGTAATTTGATAGTGTAGTAACCTTTGAAGGTTTTATTTTCCGTTTTAAAAGAAGTGCCTTACGTGCATTTTGGGAAGCTGTTATAAATTGATCAACAGAAGAACATACTCTACCATCAATTTTTTCATAACCTGATTGCGCCAGATTATTGACCTGCATAATAGTTCTAATTTTAGGATACTTTCTTAATCCTAGTGCAAACTGCAGACAAGAATATGCACCAGGATAACCACCATTATTTATATGCACTATCGCATAGTCATGGTGTTTTTTGATGAATATATCTATGATTATACGATTAATGAATTTATAAAAACCTACAATCTCTAAAATATAAAACGGCAAGAAAAGAATCCTTCTAATTATACGAATAGTGATTTTCGATTTTAAATATCTATATATTGTATAGTTTGTTAACAGATGTATTGAATACAAATTATCACAATATTGACTGTAGCTTAGTTCGATCACTTTATCTTGATATAGTTTGCTATATCTGTATAAGAAAGAAAAAGAAAATTTTTCCTTCAAATACGGATTACGAATGATGTTATATATCACATGTTCACTTCCACCAAATAAATTACAATCGCTATATATTAAAACCTTCTTTTTCATCGCTTTTATTTCTTCTTTAATAAATTGCGAATTCCCATTCTTCTATCTAGACCTACAAATGAATAAATACCTGAGCACAATATACAAACAGAACCGAGTATATATGACAACAATTTATTACTACACAACACAAAAAGAAAACACATTAGAACCATTAGATTTTGCACCGTGAATAATTTTCTAAAACTCACGCTAAAGCAATAACCATATCGGACCTTTGCAATACAAAAAACTTGGAAAAAGTATAATAAATTACTCAAAGAATATGCTGCTCCCAAACCTGCCAATCCAAAGTATTTATAACCTAATAGAGATAAAACAAGAGTATACGAATTTAAAAGTGTTTCATTGACTATATAAATTCTTGTTTCACTCTTTGCTATAAACTGAAATGCGATAAGCCAAGAAGCAAGTTTAAAAAGCATACCTACAACTGCCCAAATTACGAAATTATTAGCCTCTAAGAACTTATCTGAATACAAAATTTGTAATATAAGTGACATAAATACCAAACATATTAATAATAAGGGAGCCATAATAAGTGAAGCAATCTCCCCTTGTTCGTTAGATAAATTTCGGCATTTCACATTATCAGAATTAACGGCCGCAAGTCTTGGATAATAATCTGTAGCAAGGGCATTAAATATCATGGAAAAATAGGTGGTAACTATAGTAAAACCAGCTGTATAATAACCTACTATTTCTGTTCCTCCGTTATTACTGATAAAAGCTCTTAATACAAAAGCACAAACAGTTATCAGAATATTACTAACACTCATTGCTATGCCCATAGTCAGCATTGAACAACCTTCAGTAACAGTTTGCTTTATTGTGACTTTAGGATAAGCTTTTATATAATGCCTTGCATAGAACCAAGAAAGCAAAAACGTAGTAACAGAACTTAATATTAACGTCGGTACAATACCTTTCACTCCAAATGAATAGTAAATTGGAATTGACACCAACAATCCTACTGTAGAACCCCATGCTGATGCTTTTGCAAGTTCTTTTATTTTTCTCAGCCCCTGAAGAATAACTTTTTGACCTGCTGAGAGTTGTTCTAACAACAGAGTAACAGACAGAAGTATAAAGGGAACGGTATAATCGTAATTCCCAAATAAAGATTGGCTTAAATATGGTGACAGTATACAAACCAAAATTGCGCCTAAGAATCCAGTGATCCAAACCAGTTTATTGATGACTGAAGTAACTAGCTTTATGCGCACTTCATCTTTATTCCCATTAGCTTCAGAAACTTCTCTGACAGCACTTTGAGATAATCCAAAATTAGTTAAAGTACGAATGACCTCAGTACCCGACTGAAAAAGTCCCTGTATTCCAACACCTAAAGGACCAAGTAAAATAGCGATAAACTTGGATTTAATTATACTAATAAAAATCAGATATAATTGCAACCCGCCAAATAAAGATGTAGCTTTAAAAATACTTCTATATGTAGACTGTTTGCTATCGGACATGCTCCTTCCTTATTTACACAAATATTTAAATTCTTCAACTAACTCTTCTTGCTTTTTTAAAAGATTGTACTCTTCTATACGAACACTAGCATTCTCCATACAAGCTACAAATCGCTGAATTGATTTGAAGAATGTATCGTCTGCAGAAAGCTGACGAATTTCAATATCTTGATTCTTCTTTATACTGTATGTAGGTACAAAGCCCGCTGGTGCAGTCAAAATACGACCACTGGTGATGGTTCCATTGCTCCCCCAAATCTCAATATCGCAACGATAGTCGTTATCCATACCGAAAGCAAGTTGTGCAATATGACCATCAGAATCAGCCATAATAGCAGAACCATACATGTCAACCTCAAAACCTTCTAAATAGTTAGCTTGAGCTGAAATCACATGGGCATCACCTCCAAGAAGCCAATTAGCATACTTCAAACAGTAACCACCTGCATCTAATAACGCTCCACCTCCCAATGTTTTATTGTAACGAAAATCATTAGCTGCGCGTTGGGGAAAGCCAAATGTAATGCGGTACAAACGCACTTCTCCTATCTCACCTTTCTTCACTACTGACTGGATTTCTTCTAACTGAGAGTGATAAATAAACATATAATTCTCATGCAAAACAAGTTCTTTTTTTGAAGCTATTGAAATCAAATCATTTGTATCTGCCAAAGTTGTAGTAGAAGGCTTCTCCACAAACACATGTTTACCATTCTGAAGAGCTAATTTAGCCCATTTATAGTGTAACGCTGGGGGGAGCGGAATATAAATCGCATCAATCTTATCAGATGATACCAACGTTTCATAACCCACAATAATCTCACCACCATATTGATCAACAAAAGCACCAGCTTTAGTAAACTCTCGAAATTGTTGTTCTTCAATTTGTTCAGCTGTGACATTCTCCAAATCCCCAAACCATTCTTTAGGAGAGGCAATGCCTATAGCGGAAAACAACACACCCTGCACTTTTTGGAGAGCTGGCATAAATCTACGTAAAGCTATTTCTGAGGGGCAAATAATGCCTATTTTAATCATATATTAATCTTTAATAGAAACTGACAGCAGACAAGAGACTGCGAGCTGCAATATTTAAGTAATTATTATATGTAACAAATGAAAGCATCTGGTTGAGCGTCATCCAACAGTAGTTTTCCTCTACTTCTATAGGGAATTCGTCACCAACCTCTACAATTATGTTGAAGTTCTGTTCTTGAAAGAAACGTCCACCTTCTTCACTCTGGTAACTGCTATACCAAATATTCTCATTGGGCGCATTTAGTACCTGTTCCAAATAAGGTATAGTATATTCGTTCTTACCTTTTCTGTAGTTTCCAGTCAAACACTGTACTGTTGGAGCCATTTCCACTATATCAAAATTACCCGCTTCTAATTTTGCCTGAACCAAAAAGTGATAAATACCATTTATCTTCTTCACGATAAAGCCCATGAGTCCTTCCTGAGCAGATCGTACCATAGGCTGATCCCAAGATATGACCTCACGATTACCAATTTCAACTCGTACTCCAATCACATCAAAATACTTATTATCTTCATGACGCAAAACATTTCCGTCATAAACCCAATACTTCATTTTCGAAATACCGATAGAATTCACACCAAGTTCGTATTTAAATTTAAGTGATGTCATCCATTGGATAATATCTTGCAATTCGTGAAGATGGTTATCACTACTCAAAACTGAATACAGAAATGAATCAGGTTTATCGTTCTCAATTCCATACATGTTCTTCACAGAAGAAAGTAATTTAAGCGATTGTTCTGAATAGTTACCAAACTTAATGCAAGAGATAACAGTACGGCTATCCATATTTACAACATTAGGATAACGTAGTAACTCTTTTATCTGACCAAGAGATACCCATATGAAACCATCCTTTACAGATATTTCTTCATCCTCATTAATCTCTACAATAATATTTCTATTACGCTTATGAAGGAAGCGAGCGCCTTGCTCTGACTGCAATTGGTCAACCAATACATATACTTCTTTCTCACCGTTAAAATACTCCAAATAATTAGGAGATTTACCTCCATGGACACGTGTATAATTACTTCTTGTAGCCTGAAGAGTTGGGGAAAGTTGAACAATATTCAAGTTTCCAGGTTCAATTTTAGCCTGCATCAAAAAATGCATTACCCCATTGAACTTCTTTACTATAAAGCCAAGAAACCCAATTTCAGGTTGATTGATAATAGGTTGATCCCATTCTGGTACATTACGATAATTAGTCATGATGTGAATACCATCAATACTAAAGAATTTACCGCTATCATGGCAAATACGATCATCACGATAGTTCCACCCTTTAAGTTGTTCGATTGGAATCTGCTTGATATTACTAACAACATCTTCATTCTGTTGCTTCATCCACATAAGAATATCAGTAGTACTGATGAAATTACCATGGCTAAGCGCTGAAATAAGGAAATCTAATTGCACGTCCTCTATATTTCTTGTTTTCATAGAGTTTATAAGTCTTTTGAAAATTCTTGTAATTGTTTGTACTCACCAATGCATAACAATGAGCGGATTTTTGTATCATCAAAGTATGTATGATTGCTCTCTATACGAAAATCTTTTTCCGGCCATTCCACTGCAACTACATTGGTCTTAAACTTCTTGGCAACAAATTCGGCAGCTTCTCTCAAAGAAAGAGTCTGACCACCAATATTATAAATTTCGCCATTACTATCTTTATTCATTGATCCCTGTACTATTTGGTAGCAAAGATCTTCCATATGAGTAAAAGTACGTTTAGTATCTCCACCTCCATAAAGAGTTATATCTTTACCAGCTTTAGCCTGTTTGATAAAGAAACCAATTGTCCCAAAACTATAGTCTGTTGAAAGCATATTGCCATATGGAATACAGATACGAAATATTGTGTATGGAATATCAAAACTCTTGTTGTAAGCATAGAGAATACTCTCGCAAGCTAGCTTATTGATAGCATATAGAGTCTTTGTCTCTTTCTCATCCTCTTCTTTAAGCGGTTTATCAACTCCTTTATATATTAATCGAGTTGAAGGAAACACGATCTTAGGTTTTTTCTCAGAATTTCGTATAGCATCAAGAAGATTAAGCAATCCAATCTCATTAATGCTAACGTAAGTTTCATACTTATCAAATCCAGCATAAGTACCGGTAAGACCTGCAAACATATAAATATAATCTACATTGATATCAATATTTTTAACAGACTCTTTGTCTGTTATATCAACCTGCTTATAATTTTCACGACTATCATCTTGTATATCGTAACACGCAGGATCTAATCCCATCCTTTTTAGATAGAACTCAAGATGTTTACCAATGTAACCATTGGCTCCGATTATTGCTGTTTTCGTATTCTTCATGCGCATTTAACATATTATCATATAGACAAAAGAACCTCTTTAAATCAAGCATATAAAGCACAAGCATATTCAAACCTAAAAGAGCTGTACAATATTAAAAAACACGTATAATGCTTATTGAATCACATACTGACTACAATGTTTTTATATACCACATCCTTATAGGTCCAATGATAAGCCAATATTCTTTTAGATGAAGAGCACCTAACTTGCAACGAAGGTCGTGGAAGTTCTCTAGTAATAGAAGCGATTAATGCCTGTAATGCTCAGCATAAACCCTCCAGTTTCTCCAACCAAACTTTTCAGACTTTGGTAACTTAGGCTCTGTTGCTTTACGTGCCCACAAATGTCTATCATCATCTCCAAGAAGCGCAGTTACGTATTTTTCGAGGCTCCCTAAATAACGGATTCCTGCTATTGTTATTTTCATGTTTCTTTATTTTTAACCTTCTTTCTTGTCCAACACCTCAAACCGGGAGTTCTTGGAAATGAACTCTGGAACTATTTTTTTCATCAGAGCGACAGTATCCATGATCCTGACATTTCGGACCAAGGTCTCAAAATCAGAGTAAGAATCCAACACGTCATCATACTCATAACGACGGACCTTAGCAATCTTAATCTTCTTATTAGAAGTAGGAAGAGTATTCTCCTCAGTACTCAAAAGCTCCTCATAAAGTTTCTCCCCAGGACGAAGACCAGTAAACTCTATCTTAATATCCTCATCCAGACGGTAACCTGCCAGCTCAATCATACGGATAGCCAAATCCACGATCCTAACGGGTTCACCCATCTCAAAAACAAAAATCTCGTTCCCCTTTCCCATCATGCCAGCCTCCATCACCAAACGACAAGCCTCAGGAATAGTCATAAAATAGCGGATAATATCAGGATGGGTAACAGTGACAGGCCCACCGTTCTCAATCTGCTCTTTAAAGCGAGGAATAACAGAACCGTTACTGCCTAAAACGTTACCAAAACGGGTGGTTATAAATTTCGTCTTACCCTTTACCTTTCCTTCTTTAATGGCCGTACCCAAACTCTGAACATAAATCTCAGCCAGACGCTTAGAGGCACCCATCACATTCGTGGGATTAACCGCTTTATCTGTAGAGATCATAATCATCTTCTCTGCTTCATATTCCACTGCCATATCGGCTACCTGACGGGAACCTATTACATTGACATAGACCGCTTCACAAGGATTTTCTTCCATCAAAGGGACATGTTTATAAGCAGCAGCATGAAATACAATTTGAGGATGATACAGTTCAAAGACCATACGGAGACGCTGAATAACACGAACGTCACCAATAACCGGTACAAAGTCTATCCCGGGATATTTCTTCTCAAACTCCAAACGGACGTTATGAAGGGGACTCTCCGCAGAATCAAATAATATTAGTTTACGGACCCCAATTTGGGCTAGTTGCCGGCAAAGTTCACTGCCAATACTACCGGCAGCTCCAGTAACAAGAATAGTCTTATTACAATATTCCGTTGCGATTTCAGCCATGTTGATCTTGATTTCCTCACGTCCCAAAAGGTCCTCAATACGGATAGGACGAACAAACTGATGAAAAAGACCATCAACGTCCGCCTCGCTGATTAAGGGAGCGATCAGAGTCTTCACACCAATGCTCTTACAATATTCAAGAAGACGGTTCTCCTCTTCTTTTATAGACTCGTAGCGAGAAAAAAGAATAGCTTGTATACGGTGCTTCTGAATCAACATCTCAAAATCGGACTTGTCCGAAAATGAATAAACACGAGAATCGGCAAGAATACGTCGACTATGATCAGGACTGTATATACAAAACCCGACTATCTTGTAATGCGAACTATTGCGCAGACGCGTCTTCAAAGCAACGCTCTTGTCATCGGTACCATAGATCAACACACGAGTGCCCGTCTTACGAACCATACCGATCAGAGAATCATAAGTAACGATGACTATGACTCTAAAACCAATCAAAGCAATCAGTGTGAACATACCATCGGAGATGACAAATACCAAATTCTGACTGCCGAATAAGCGGTCTCCGTTTAATATAAAAAACACATAGACAGCAAGACAGCACGTTTTGAACAGTACACTGCAGGTGATCCGCCAAAGGTCCTTGATCTCGGAATAACGGATGGTGTTGCGATAAGTGTTGAAAAGCAAGTCACCAATTATGCTTGACAACAAAGATACAGCGGTAACCTGTAATAACTGAAAAACATTCCAACCAATACCCACAATGTAATAAATGCCAATAAAGACAAACAAAGTGCACAAACCGGAGATCAACGTATCTACCCCAAGGATAAGCCAACAATTAAAAAAATTGCGGCTGGTGTATTGCAAAAATCTTTCCAATGATTTCTTCATGATCGTATTCTATATTCCCCCTTTTTTAAAACTTCTATACGACGTATTACACAAATTCACGCTTCAGTCTGTCCCAAAAATCTTCTCCAAAGAACTTCCAACCAATAGCTGTCGCCACAAACAGAAAGACAAAGGCAATCACATATGTCTTTCTACTCGTACCAGAAGGCTGTTGAGGTACAACCGCAGGTTCTACCACCGCAAATACAGGTTTCTCTTCCTGAACTTTCGCCCGGGCTACCTGAAGCTGATTGGCAACCTGACTGTAAACCTGATAGGCTAGACTCATGTCGTTCTGCAAACGTTCCTGCTCAGCACGAATACTCTGGAGAATCAAGTTGTCATGAGTATCCACATATTCGGCATACTTCTTCTGAACTGCATAATATTCCTCCCGACGTTCCTTGAACAGCTTCTCCAAATAAGCGCAATCCTCCTTTGCCTTAAAAGTACGATAGTCTGTGATGTATTCCTGTAACTTATGGACTACGGAATCGGCTACGACAGCGGCAACTTTAGGGTCTTGTAAAGTGACGGAAACATTGGTTATGGCAGTCTTCTTATCCATGACAGCTGCTATATTCTTCTTTAAAGAAGTGATTTTTTCATTCTCTTCTTTAGTAAGTTCAATAGTACCGGACTTATTGTTTCTCAAACCGTCGGATTCATCTTCATCTACAAACAACGATCTTAACCAGCTTATTGCCATACCCGGAAGTCCCATAACGTAATTCCACCAAGGAGAAGACTGATTGTCCAAATAACATCCCAAATCAATCTTTTCACTTTCTTCACCACCGCCAGGTACACTCATGGACAAAAGCTCCAGCAGAAAAGGAGTGGAAGAGACGATATCAGGTGAAAGGGAGGCATTTAAGGCATCCACTCCATCATCACTCATACCTGCCCCAGCTCCTAAGAAAGAGGCGGCCATCGATGCAAGAGCGCTATTGCCTTTGGAATTGCCCATTTCAGGAGACAAAGTTACCTCAACCGTATATTTCTTTGGAATACTCAAAGCCACAATAATGCCAATGACTAACCCTATGCCAGCAGCCTTATATAAGATCTTACGAATAGCGATGATTTTTCTTAGAATATCCATCAGGTCAATTTCCATCTCATCAGCCTTCGGTTCGTTGGATACGGATAGGAGATCTTTTGCAAGTTTCTGTTCTGTCATGATAGATATCTGTTATTTTTTGATTAGATTAGCAATAGAAGCAATCATCATTCCCAAAGAACTGAAGGAAGTAGCATAACCTAAAATATTAGCTATGTTCCCTTTCTTCTTAGCCTTACTAGGCACAATAATCTCACACCCCGGCTCAATCTGTTTCTTACCACTTCCCTTAACCTTCGTCACCTGACCATTCATGTAAACAATGAACTTCTTACTCTTCCTTGCATTATCAGAACAGCCACCGGCCTGATTCAGGTAATAATCCACATTCTTTCCCTTCATATAAGAAACCGTATTCGGAACCATGACAGCACCATTGATAGTTACAGTATTAGTATTCTTAGGTATAAAGACCACATCACCTTCACGTAGGACAAGGTCGGCACTACCCTTAGGATTAGTCAAAGCCTTCTCCAGATCAATACCTACCGTAAAGGTATCCTCAACACCAATACCCAAAGAGTCAATCATGGCTTCACCCAATTGCCTGCTCATCAGGCGAATCACATCACCCATACGTTTCTTCTCACCGGCACTTGCCACACGGGTCAATTTCGCACCACGAAGATAGGCAAGACTCGTAGGACCACCCGCTTTATTCACCAGATCCGAAAGACGTTCCTCACGGTTGGTCATGGCATAATTTCCTCCGAAAAGGATTTCACCATCAATGACTACATTCTGTTGCGCCTGATAACCCGGACTGCGACGGACATAAACTTCGTCATAAGGCTGAAGGATAAAACCGGGCTGACCGTCGATGACAAAACCATCCTTTAAAGAGAAGGTATACATCTGACCGATAGTATCATTATCCGCGGTACTACGGGGATTCTTGA
>PPYF01171851.1_pt1 | contig 30937 bp, 35 predicted proteins | sample 1559871 | NCBI WGS metagenome assembly PPYF01 (sample SAMN08240021, study PRJNA423297) | Human gut metagenome, whole genome shotgun sequencing project.
TGTCATTGGTAATTTCCTTGTCATAGTATCAGATGTTCTCCGAAGATAGAGAGAATCCCCCGTGTCAAAGTGTGACACGAGCAGAGTTTTCGCAAAAGCTACATACTTTATTATTTCTTGTCCTTATACTTAAAGTATTTTCTTAGTGCATCGTTTACTACTTATTTTCATTACTTCGCAGCGAACAAGAATGGCATCCGGTCAATTTGTTTCAATGATGCCGTACTCTATGAGAATGTTTTTTGCAGCATGGGGCGGAGAAACAATTCCAAGGCTATAGTAATCATAGCGATGGCTGCGCCGAAAGTCCTCTACCGGTTCTGGAGCATAGGCAGATACGTCTGCATGCTGATATTCTTCCGTTTCCTTTAAATCGTCCGTTACAGCGCGGATGATATCGTCTGTAGCGGAATAGATATCCTTGCCGTATTCAATCCCGATCAATTCGTGTTTCCTGATATCCCGGTCAATTTTCCCTTTGGTTTTAAAGATTTTGTATTTCAATATGGAATCCTCCGATCGTAGCGTTCATTTCTTACAGATTATCCTAAGTGATGTTCTTTACGTAGTGTATTTTGCAATATCTGTAAAAAAATTAATCCTTCTTATCTGTTTACATAATAGCAAACTTCATAATAATTGTCAAAACCGGCGGATAATAAAAAAATGGAAATAAAGCGTCGAAAATGAAAATAATCGAAATGAAACGGCGAAAATGAAAATAATGGAAATAAAATGGCGAAAATGGAAATAATCGAAATAAAACGGCGAAAATGAAAATAATGGAAATAAAACGGCAAAAATGGAAATAATCGAAATAAAATGGCAAAAATGGAAATGGACATACCGAAAAAAGGGTGGTATGATAAAATCACCAGAAGTGGATAGGAAATCACCTCGAAATTCATCTCTGGCGAAAAATGAAGCAAAGGGAGAAAACACCTTGTGTTCCGGATATGGTACATGAAGGTGTTTTTTTCTGCCCTTTTTGAAAGGAGAGGATGCGTATGAGGGTCTGAACGAACCGCATGGAAAACCGTGTCAAAGTATGACACAGAAGTGAGGAGAAAAGAGTGAAAAGAAAAAAGAGAAGAGTCTGGAAAGCTGTGGGGTTGCTTGCGATCGCTGCGGCTTTTTTCATTTTAACCCGGGAGATAAAGCCTTATGTGGTCTTGTCTGGATCGATGGAGCCTGTGATTCCGGTCGGATCGGTGGTCCTTACCGATCAATCCCGGACGGCTGTATCGGCGGGAGACATTGCTGCTTTTTCGAAAAATGGCCAGACAGTGACACATCGCATCATCAAAGAGGCAGAAGGAGGATTTATCACAAAAGGGGATGCCAACCAGGAGGAAGATACAGGGGTAACGGCTCCGGAAAACATCATTGGTACGGTTGTGTTTTGCATTCCCTATCTTGGTTACGGGATTATGTGGCTGCAGGAATACAGGTACCTGGTGATCGGGGTGGCTGTACTTCTTCTCTTTCTGATCTTGCTTTTCTCGGGTGTCCAGGAATCTGAAAAAAACAAAGATTACAAACTGGAAAAGAAAGAAAATGAAAAAGGAGAAATAAAATTATGAAGAGAAAGAAAATCGCAGCATTCGTAGTTGCAGGAGCGTTATGTGCCGCATTGGCAGCCGGAAGTACCGTAGCATACCTTACCGACAAAGAGGATCTGACCAACCAGTTTACCGTCGGAAAAGTGGACATTGAAGGAGAAGAGCCGAACTATACCCCGGATCCGGATGGGAAAACGAATGATATCGTACCGACAGAGGAAATCGCGAAAGATCCGCAGATTGAAAATGTAGGAAAAAACGACGCGTATGTATACATGGATGTTTCGATTCCAATTGCGAAGGTTATCACGACAGATGCCGATGGAAACCGGCAGAATGGGGGCGTTGCAAAAGATACCGAACTGTTTACGATGAACAATGTTTCAAAAAAATGGACCCTGATGTATTCCAGACGCGTTGACAATAACATGGTATATGTTTACAGCTATAATGAGATCCTTGCGCCGGGAAAAACAACCGATCCGCTGTTCACGTCCGTAACCTTCGCGAATGTGGTGGAAGGACAGATTGACGAGGATCAGTTTGATGTACCTGTCAATTTCTACGCGATCCAGGCATTGAATACCGGGGACGGCACCAGCGTTCCGGAACAGGCAGCAGATGCATGGCAGAAATATGTGAACCAGAACGACGGACAGGCAGGTGATGTCGTTGTTCAGTCGGACGAAGGAATGACAGAGGAAGCTGGATCAGCCGATGAAGGAACAACAGAGGAAGCTGGACCGGCAGAGGAAGGAACGACAGAAGACCCGTCAGCAGGTGAGGAAACCGATACAGGAAATGAGGCTGAACCAGAGGTGGATGAAGGCATCGAAGACGAGGCAGGACTGGCATAACCGGCGGATCAGTGATGATCGGATCCGGATGATCCGGATCTGACAGAAAGGTAGAAGACAGCATGAAAAAAAAGAGAATCATGGCGGCTGCCGCAGGATTGCTCTGCGGCATGATCGCTGTAATCAGTGCTGTTTCCGGAACGGCGTCTGCGACGGCATACATGTCAGACCACGCGGATGTGAACAACCAGTTCGTGGTTGGAAATAATACAACAACCGTTGAAGAAGAATTCCCAACGCCGACTCCTGTTTCTCCGGGAGAACACGTCGCAAAAAAGGTAAAGGTCACGAATCAGGGGAATGTACCATGTTATATCAGGGTAGCGTTGTCTTACAGTGAGGATCTGATTGCGTTAGAAAATTTGGATACCGAGAACTGGGAAGCGGGAGAAGACGGGTATTATTATTATAAACATGTTGTAGAAGTGGGAAGCAGCACGACGAACCTGTTTTCTGGCGTGACAGCCAAAGGGCAGGCGGAAGCGTCGGACATCAGGATCGACGTATACGAAGAATCGGTACAGACGACCGATGGATCGCAGCCTTACAAGGACTATAAAGAAGCCTGGGCGCATTATGGAGGAGGTGGGCAGACTTGAAGAAAAAACGGATGATTGCCGCAGGTGTGCTCATGACTGCGTGCCTGGGAATCAGTGGGACGTATGCGTATTATCAGGATTCTGTTTCGGTGCAGAACCATATTTCAACCGGAGATATCAATATCGGAATTCAGGAATATCAGGAAATCAATGGAAAGGAAACGGAATATGATCTGGCAGAAAACAGGATTGTCCTTCCATCTGAGGTGGTATCCAAAATCCCGCGTATCACAAATTACGCAGAAACTTGTTATGTACGGGCAAAGGTAACGCATCATTCAAAACCCGTGTCAGAATCTGACACAGAGGAAAAAACCGAATATATCCTGTCAGATGAAAACATCAATGGGATCTCCGGTCAGTGGATCCGGAAAGGGGAGTATTATTACTACACAGAACCGCTCGAAAAGGGAGCATCGGTTGATTTTTTTGAAGCGGTAACCATACCGGCGGAGTGGACGGAAGCTTCTTCCGGGACTTCACTGGGGCTTACGGTAACAGCGGAAGCCATTCAGGCGGCAAACTTTACCCCTGATTTTCAGTCAGAACAGCCCTGGGGCGACCAGGAAATTGAGATCTGCGTCCATGAAGAGGATAACGGCATTACCGAAGTGAGCCGGGAGTACCAGCAGATGACGGTGACCTATGAAGGAGCGGCACGGAACCTGGTAGCAGTTCCGGAGGATTTCTTCCGGAATCTGGACAAAGCAATGCCGGGGGATCGCGTACAGGATACTTTTACGATTTCCAATACGACAGACACGGAAGCAGAGTTTTTCTTCCGGACGGAAACTCCGGGAGGGCTAACCGAAGAAGAACTGGATCTGTTGAAGCAATTTCAGCTTACGATTTCACAAAATGGATCTCCGATCTATTCCGGGGATCTGGAAGCAGCTTCGCTTAATAATAGGATCAGCCTTGGAACTTATCAGCCGGGAGAAACGGGCAATTTTGTATTTCAATTATCTCTTCCTGCAGAATTGAAAAATGCGTATGCGCAGAGAGAAACCTTTATTAACTGGATTTTTTCCGTGGAAGGCGCAGAAGAAATTGTGGATACACCAGACGGCCCGGCAATCGACCAGATGGCAGCACCCAAAACAGGATTGGAAAATCCCTATGTGGTTGTCCCACTGTTGCTGGCAGCGGCGGCCGGAACCAGTACCATACTGCTTAGTAGAAGGAAGGAGGGAAACTTGAATCATGAAATGGAACCATAGGATTGGATCCTTTCTGGCTGCCTGTGTCCTGACAACCATCGCGGGCTTTGCTTCGGCAAAGCCTGCGGAGGCGGCAGCCGGATACGCGGATCTGTCAACGATGGGAAACGGACACGAAGTTACGTCAGATTATGTGGTGGATGGCGACTATAAGTTTGTCCCAACGGTAACCGACCAGACACAGATTGTGTTCAATGGAAATTGGGATAATACGTTCTGCAGGAATTCGGAAGCAGATGTAAATTATATCAGCAGATTTTATCCGTATGCGGATACAAGGGGCTGGGGAAATACCAGAAGTGCGATCCTGACCAACGACAAGAAAGGGAATTTATCGGTTGACTTGAAAAATGTCGGGGAATACAATGGGGAAATCATCAATATGAAGGTTACCCTGACAGACTGGACCAATTTTACGAATTTGCCAAGCAGCGATTATGCCAATGTATTTATCACCATGGGCGGGGATACCAGGCTTCCGCAGATCAATATCATCTGTGCACAGAATATCTCCGTAAAATTTTCCTATTATAATAACCAGGGGCAGCCGGTTTCTTTGAAAGGACATTATACGCTGAATGACCTGGACTATAACCAAGGCTTTAAAATCTTAAGTTCAGGCGGTGATGTGTACTATACAAAGGAAGCAGCAGCCAGAATGGGATACGACGCTGCAACGCAGACCATCTGGGCGGATAGTTCTTCCACCGATCCCAATAATGAAGTTGGCTGGGTAACCTATACCTTTGAAGGTTCGGAAACGCAGCTACAGTTTTTTGTCGATGTTGTAAATCCAAAGTCCAAAGACTACCAGTATCAAAAATGGGACGTATCTAAATGGGAAAATCTTCCTAACAGTGCAAAAGGAAATTTACACTGGTACTATAAGGGGGCGAATCATACGAACGTGGATGAATCCACCTATACCGCATGGATCACCTCGGAGTTTGGCTATACGTCCGAAGCAGTTATGCGGTTTAGTCCGAAAGCCAATGTTATTGTGACAAAAGCAGATGCGGAAACAGGAGAAGTCCTGGCGGGAGCTACGTTTACGTGCTACGAGTGGACTGGAAGCGGATGGAAAGATATTGGGAATCTGGAATGGCAAAATGTTTATAAATATTATTGGAAAACAGGGCTGGAACGCAACGGCACAAACCAGGGAAGGTTCAAAGTAGTTGAGACGAAAAACCCATCCGGTTATACGGGCAGCTGGGAAAAAGAATTCACGATTACCGAGGAAGGTACGGTTACCTTGAAATATGATGCAACCAATACAAGAAAGAAAGGTACCATTACCATCCGGAAAACGGATGCGGAAAATGGGGCGGCGATTACTGGGGCAACCTTCCAGGTGATTGCCAAGAACAATATCACGACCGCCGGTGGCAAAGTGCTGGTGAAAGCAGGTACCGTGGTTGATACGGTGACGGTAAACAACGGAACCGCTACGACAAAAGCGCTGGAACTCGGCAGTTATACCGTGAAAGAAACCGCAGCTGCGCCCGGATATGTCCTTACCGGGCAGAGCCAGGAGGTTATGCTGAGCGACAGCCAGACCGAGCGGACGGTCGATTATAAAAATACACCGAATAAGCTGGTGCTGCAGAAGGTCAGCAAAAACGACGGCACCGTACTGGCGGGCGTGGAGTTCAAAATCTGGGCAAAAACCGAGTCCGAAAATTCGGCGGATACCTACAAAACAGACCAAAACGGAAGAATTACCGTACAGCGGCTGGCACCGGGGACGTATTGTTACAAAGAAAGCAAAACTTTGGATGGATATCTTCTCGACAGCACCGTGCGTGAATTTGTGGTAAGTAAAGACGGAAAGGTCAATGGACAGGCATCCGTAACGCTGACGGTGGAAAATGACTATACGAAACTGGACCTTGCAAAGGTAGACGCATCCACCGGACAGTCAGTTGCCGGAGCGAAAATGGCATTGTACAAAGGGAACGAAAAAATCGCATCATGGACGTCCGGCAACTCTCCGCACCGGATCGAAAAACTTGCTCCGGGAGAGTACACACTTGTAGAGGAAGCAGCGCCGAACGGATACCAGCTTGCGGAATCGATTACCTTTACTTTTGAACAGAAAGCAGAGGTACAGAGTGTTACCATGAAAGATCTGAGATATACCGACCTGACGGTGGTGAAGAAGATCAAAACGGATGAGATCACCTGGGCACATGGAAATCCTACGTTTATCTTCACAGTGGAGGGAACCGATCTTTTTGGCGTCCACCATAAATATCAGAAGTTTGTTGCATTTACGGAAGACTATGTAGAGAAGAATACGGACGGCCAGGGATATGTGGAGGCATCGATTGCCTTCAAAAACATACCGATGGGAAAGGATTATGTGGTAACCGAATTACAGGTGCTGCGTTACGGCCTGGTTGCCGTTACGGGAACCGATAATGTGACTATCCAACAGCTGCAGGAACCGGAATACGGGCTTTCACCATCTGAAATTTTCCATGTATCTGCAAACCTGGAGAAAAAACCCACAGGAACCAGCGTAACATTCGAAAACAAAAAATACCGTTGGGATGATTACTCTCACAACAACATCGTAGAAAATGTGATCCCGATGGAAAAATAACCGTGTCAGACTTTGACACGGGACATGTATTAAAGGAGTCAAATACCCCGCAGCAAGAAAAACCGTAGGAGTCTTTCAAAAAGATTTCTGCGGTTTTTTGTTGTGGTGTCAAAGTCTGACACAGAAAAATATGTGCCGGGGCATCGGTCTTCGGTATGGTCAGGAGGTGGGAAATTGAAAAAGGCGGGTATGTGTCTGGCTGTTGGAATGCTCTTGATCGTCGGGTCTTTTTGGCTGCCGGAAGTATGGCAGAATTATCTGATCCGCCAGGAACAGGTCGATCTTATCAGCGGTTACCTGCAAAAACCGGAAGAGAAAGATCCAAAGGAAAGCGTGTCAGAATCTGACACGGAAGATCCCAAAGGGAATTCCCCGATGTACAGGAACCTTGACTTTGAGGGACTGCAGCAGATCAATCCGGAGATCGTTGGATGGATTTATGTGCCTGGGACACAGATTGATTATCCGATCTGTCGCGGCTCAGACAATGATTATTATCTTACCCATAGTTTCCGGCGCAGCCGGAATGCATTGGGAGCGATTTTTGTTCCGGCGGAAACTTCCGAGGACCTGACGGATGCGCATACCATTGTATATGGACACAACATGCGGTCGGGAAAAATGTTCGGCGAGCTATCCAATTATGCGGATCAGGGCTTCCGCGACCGTTATCCTTATGTCTATATCTACACGCCAGATCACTCTTACACATGTACCGTGTATGCCGCTTATCGGACAAGATATGACAGTGCGGTATATACGATTGGTTATGAGACGGGAACAGAAGTTTTCCGGGAATGGATCCATGATACGGTAGGGAATGCCGCTTATGACTGCGGGATCGCGCCGACCGGGCAGGAACAGATTTTTACGCTGTCCACCTGCGTAGATTCCGGATCGGCGAAAGATCGATTGGTGGTTCAGTGTGTGGTAACAGACCATATAGACCACATTGCTGTAGGAGAGGAAGAGGAATGAAGAGAAGAATAGGAATGCTTGCTGCCGCATGTGTCTGTATCCTCTTATCGGCGGGAGCCTTTTACGCTGGCAGAGACTGGGCAATTCCGCCAGAGCCGGACAGGACAAATCAGGAGACGCATGCGGAAAAGCAGGTAAAGTTACCGTCAGGGCAGGAAGGAGAGAAGAAAACAGAGACGCAGGATCCAAACCGTACGGCTCCCACGTCCGATGATGGGATGGAAACAGAAAAAAAGCAGCAGACGGAAACGTTGGAAGATGCGTCAAAACCAGATACAGGACAAGCAGATAAGAGAAGTGTGCAGCCGGCGCAGACCGGCGACGATACACCTGTCTTATTTTTTTGCCTTTTATTTGCCTGCAGTGCAGGAATTTTGATAAAGAGAGGGATTTTGAATGGAAGAAACAAGAGAGATGGAACAGGAAATTCAGCAGGAAAGTGATTCTTTTGATACAGGCCTTTTGGAACGGATGAACAGAATCTATGAAGAACGGGAGCGTGAATATCAAAAATTCTACGACCAAATCCGCAGCCGTGAAGAGGAACTGGAACGGATCGGCACAACATTGGCGGTACAGAAAGAAGAACAGGAAAAAAAGGAAGCGCACCTGCAGGAATTTGAGCAGAGCCTGAAAGTGATCCAGGAACGCCTGGAACAGAGGACCGACCAGTTGAAACAGGAAGAAGAGGCCCTGGAACAGCTTACCGCAGAACAACGGGACCAGCTGGAAAAAGAGTATCAGAAATTGAAGCAAAGCAAGGCGAATGCGGAAATCAAGCAGCAGATCGAGATCAATGAACTGCGCAACCAGCGGATCGTCCTGGAACGGGAAAAAGGAGAAGTGCTGGCGATAAAGCAGAAACTCTCATTTGGCGTACCGGGAGAAGATGATACAAAAATCCAGCGGCTGGAAAGACAACTGGCGGAAAGTGCCGCACAGATAGAACAGCTCCAGAGAATGATCGATCAAAACGCACAGGAACGTTCCGGGCAGGAAAGCCATAACGCACAGGAAGCGGAAGAACAGCTGGAAACCCTGCGCAGGGAAAAAGAGGCACTGGAAGAAACGGTGGCACAGCTGCAGAAAGAAAAGGGAGAACAGCTCCGGAAAATTATCGACCTGAACAATGCCAGAAAAAAACAGGAGCCATTGGGTGCAGAACAGATGGAAGCCTATCTGAAGGAGCAAGGGGATTTTGACAATGTGTATATCCTCCATGCAGAAGACGGAGATATCGTTACCTCTATGCGGAACCGCATACATTTCCGGTTTGCGTTCAAACCGCTTCCCTTTTTTGATCTCTGTGTCCAGCGGGAAGAAAACCACAAGTTAAAAGAAAGTATTTATGCTTTGAATGCCAGGAAACCGTATAAGTTCAGTTACGATGAAGCGCATGGGGAGGCGGTTCTGACAGGATACTTTCTGCCGGAGACCAGCAGCAGTGATCTGTTACACCTGGCTTTGGAAGCTGCAAATTGCATTGCAGAGTAGGAGGGAAGGATGGAAGCGATATTACAGAATCCTTATTACCTGGTATCTGCCGTCATGGGAATTGCAGCGGTAGGATTTATCGTCACAGCAATCGTATTTTTGCTGAGAGATTGGAAACATGGGAAAGAAAGTTCCCACGAGGGAGGATGGAAGGTAAAAAAAGAGCGAAAGGGAAAGGAAGACAAGCGTCTCTTTTGGAGAAAGAAACAATCAGAGACGGTACAGGAGGAAAAAGAAGAATCGATCGAAACTCCGGAGATTGTAGCGGAAACAAGGCTCCATCCTTATACGGATCCTCCAAGGGGGACGGAGCGCGTGTCACAATCTGACACGGATGCGTTTCTGCAGACGATCATCCAAGTGTATCAGAAAAGTTCCGGATTGAAAGAAATGCTGGATGTCTTGCTGCAGGAGAACCAGGGAGCCTATGAGGAAAATGTCCGTCGGGCGTCAGCTTATATCAATGATAGCAGATACAAAGATTTTGAGACAACGCTGGATTATTTATTGTCAGGCATCGATTCCGGGAAGCTCAAAGGAGATCTGCTTCAATGGGAAATTATGAAGCACCGCAGGATCGGAATGTTGTGAGGTAGGACGGATGAAGTATAGAAACCTTTGTACGTTTGATGGCTGGGTCACTCAGATATCAGCTACAGATACCTTTGAAGACAGAAGAAAGCAGACGGTAACGGTATGCCGTTATACGCTTGCGGTGCCGCGCCCGGACCAGGGATATGATTATATTCCGTGCATCGCGTTTGGGAGTCGCGCATGGTATGCTGCCCGTAATTTGAGTGTTGGTACTTGTTTGACGGTGATCGGACATATCCATTCAGAACCCGTGGGAGGACATCACTTTTATGCAACATTAGCGGTGCAATATCAGAGAATACAATACAAAAATGCTGGAAAAAGCAGGATGGAATTTCCGGCGATCGGAAAGGGGAAAATGACATGAAACGATGGAGACAGAAAGTGAAATACATGACAGGCGCAGCTGCCGGGATGGCGGCAGTGTTTACGGGAAGCGTTCCGGTGGCGGCAGCAACGCCTTCGGTGTTGATTGGTGAGGTAAGTTTCGTCAATCTTGCGATACCGGTTGTGGCTATTGTCGTATGTATCATTGCGTTTTTATATGGAAAGTTTCACAAAAGAGACGACGATTAATGGAAGAAAGAGGAATGGAACATGAAGAAAGAACAGAAAGTTATGCCAAAAGCAAAGAAAAGAAAAAACAAAATTCAGATATCCATTGCAGCCAGAAGAAGCTTTTGTTTTGCGATGTGTCTGCTAATGATGTACGTCAATGTGTGTCCGGCATTTGCAACGGATGCGACAACGGCAATTACCGAGAAATTTGATGTTTTCTACCAGCTGGTTTCCTCGGTCATCCAGGCGATCGGTGCTGTCATCCTGGTCTGGGGAGCGTTCGAGTTTGGCAACTCGATGCAGCAGCAGGAAGGCGGGGCAACCACCCGTGCGCTGCAGCGTGTCGGAGGCGGGCTTGTCATGCTGGTTGCTCCGGCAATCGCAACGGCAATGATCGGATAACCGCTGCATAAGAATGCCAGAGAGCGCGATGCCCTCTGACAAAAAGGAGAGTATATGTTTGATAATATGATTGAATTCATCACAGATCTCCTGAATGGTTCCTGGTTATTTCAAGGCGGCATTGCGATCTGGAATGGGCTGATCGGTTATGCATGGGATATCCTGCAGACCAATCCCCAGGCGCTGGCGGATGGTATGCTCTGGGATACCGTAGACGGTGTGTTTCAGTTATTGCAGATTGTCGGGGCATCCCTTATGACCGTCTTGTTTTTGATTAATTTCGTGAAAGAAACTGCAGATATCCGACACAACACAACATTGGAAAGTGCATTTGTGATGATGATGAAACTCATTGTCGGTAATGTGGTACTTCTGAATTTGAAAGAAATCATTTTGTTGATTGTAAGCATGGAACAGAATCTGCTTGAAATTGTAGCGCCGTCCGGGAATGTAAGCCTTCAGCTGACCATTCCCGGGCTGGATGACTGGGAAATTTCCGTCCAGGGAACGATTTTTGGGATAATGATGGGGCTGCTGTTTCTGACCGTAGCCTTAGCGGGCGTGATCGTGATTTTGTGGACAGCCTATAGTGTATTTTTCAAGCTATTTTTTTATATCGCAACGGCGCCGTTGGCGATGTCTACCATATTGGGGACGCAGGGCATGAGCCATAGCGCCTATGCATGGATCAAGACTTTTTTGTGTGCGTTGGGAGAGATTGCCGGGATCGTCCTGGTGCTTCGTTTGGGCGCGGCATTGGTGAATGCACAGGGATTTTTTCCCACCATACCGTCAGGCGGTGTCTGGGATCTGTTGGGACCGCAGATCTGGGGCGGACTGCAGTGTACCTTAAGCATTATCATCATCACTGGAGCCGTGAAATCCGTGGACTCGATGATACGACGTGCATTTGGTTTTTAGCAGAAAAGGAGGCAGTATGATACCGATCAACGAAAATTTTGAGAAAGCATATAAGGACAGCATGGCGAAAGGGTTTACCGTCAAAGAGCTTTTTGCAGTATTTAGTGCTGCCGCATCTTTGGCGGTTGTCTGTGTTGTTTGTTTTTTTGTCCTGCACTGGAACCTGTATCTCTCCTTCTTTTTGGGGCTGCCTCCGGCGGCAGTGATGATCCTGATCGGTTTTTGGAGATCGGCAAGCGACCTAACGGTCAAGGAAGCCTATGATGCAAGGCGGTACCGGGAAAAGACAGAGTTGCTGTGCTATCAGTCGACGGAATATGAACGAGAACTGGATTTGTATCAGGAGATTTTGGAAGCGGTGAGTGAAGAAACGGAAAGGAAGAGAAAATAAGGGAATGAGTTTTTTTACAGGAAACGAAGAATTTGTGCGCTGCAAGAAGCTGACGGAACCCGTCTACCAAACGCCCAGGAGCGTCCAGGAAGCACTTGATATCGCAAGTGCCCATAAAGAGGGAATCTTTGAAATAGAAAAGAACAATGAAAAAGGCGATAAACCGAGAAAATTTGACCGGGTCTATGAATTCACGGATGTGAATTATGTTGATCAGGATGAAAAGAAACAGAATACGGTGTGCCTGTTATGGTGCAAGTTTCTGAACTCCATGACCGTCGATTTCAAAATTACGATCGTCTCGGAACCGCGAAATGCAGCAGCATATGAAGCGAATTTTCTGCAGGATACAGAAAACAGCAAATATCCGAAACTAGCAGAATATAACAACCGCCTGATCCGCGAAGGACTGAAAAGAAGCCGGGAAAATATCAGGAAAAGGTATTTTCTGACGGTTACCTGTGTCCGGAAAAGCTATGAAGAAGCCGAAAACTGGTTCCATATCCTGGAAGCTACGGTTTTTCCGATTTTTGATGCGATCGGCTCAAAACTGGTGCCGCTGGATGCGGTGGAAAGATTCCGAAGCATCCGCAGTTTTTTTTATACGGATGACGTATGGAAATATTCCTGGGATGAGATGGAACATACCAGGAGAGATTGGAAAAACGACCTTGTACCAGCCTCGATTCATAACAAAAAAAGCTATCTGGAATTTCCGGAAGAGTACATGCGGATCTTATATGCCTCTTATTTACCCAGTTCCTTGAACGAGGAAAAAGCCATCCATGAACTGACGGATTTTCCCTTTTACACCTGCGTGACATTTGACAATGCCTGTATCCCACGTCGGATCCTGAAACAGAAGCTGACCAATTCCAATACGAACAACGATATGCAGATCAGCCAGGAATTGGAAGCGAATGCCCGCAATGGAAACCTGACAGGAATTCCTTCTTTCCTTAAGCGGAAAAAGAAAAAAGAGATCGAAGCCTATCTGGAACAGATTGAGAAGAACGACGAGAATGGGTTTTATGTAGGCATCTTACTGATGGTCCGGGCAAACAGCAGGGAGGAACTGAAAGCCAATACCGAGGAAGTAAGGATCCGGTGCGCAGGATTGGGGATCCAGCTGACCACCTATTATGACCAGCAGCTGCAGGCATTGAATACCTTGCTGCCGATCGGTGCGCGGCGCGTCAAGCAGATGCGTCCGCTGCTGACTACATCCTATGTAGCGTTCCAGCCATTCTACGCCTGGGACCTGATCCAGCCGGGAGGCAAATACTATGGGATCAATAAAAAATCCGGGAATCCCATTATCGGAGACCGGACAAGCCTGAAAAATGGAAACGGTGTCATTTTTGGACACAGCGGCAGTGGAAAGAGCATGCTTTTAAAGCTTACGGAGATCGGGCAGACCCTGATCTGCAGTGACGATGATATTTTTGTAATCGATCCGCAGAATGAAATGCAGGGGATCACCAAACAGTTTGGCGGCAATTTTTATGACTTGTTTGCTTCAGAATTCTGCTTGAATCCACTGGAAATTCCGGAAAAATTATTCAAAACAGGAAATGAAAAGGAAAGGCAGCTGTTTATCAGTGAGCAGATGGAATTTATGGAAGCTTTCTTTTATTCCATTATGATTGGATTGATCCCAAATTCCTTCCATAAATCCTTGATTTATCGTTGCGTCGACCAAGTGTACAAAGATGCATTCAGTAAACGACATCCGGTGTCTCCGGTATTATCCGATCTTGCTGAGTGCCTGAAGCAGCAGCCGGAACCTGAGACAAGGGATCTCTATGGTGCGCTGGAGGCGCATATCAGCCATGGGTACCGGACACTATCCGGGCAGAGCACCATCACGGAAGACAGCCGGTTAAAAGTATATGGGATGAAAAATGTACCGGAACCTATGCTGGAAACGATCATGATTACCGTTATGCATATCCTATCCCAGCGTATTAATTACAATGTGAAACTGCAACGGGCGACTCATGTCATTGTGGATGAAGCCCAGTATATCTGCAAACATGAAAGTTCCTGTAATGAGCTGAACAAAGCTTATCTGACCTACCGAAAATTCGGCGGCATTTGTACAATCTGTCTCCAAAATGTATCCGCAGCAATGGCAAATGATACGATCCTGGAGATTGTTTCGAATTCTGATTTTAAGGTATTCCTGGACCAGGGCGGCGATGACCGGAACCAGCTGTCAAAGATTCTGGCAATGTCGGACCAGGAGTTTCATGCGTTGGCAGACCCGGAACCCGGACAGTGCCTGATCGTATGGGGAGATAAAATCCTGCAGTGTGATTCTAAGATCAGCAGAGACAACCCTCTGTATCAGTTCTATACCACAAACTTTCATGAGGCAGCAAGAGAAAATCGAAATGTTTTCTATGAATTCCCGGAATCGGAGGAGTTTGGATATACGGAGGAGGAAGATGATATCTCTATTGAAACGATCAGTCGGGAAGAAGTTCCAGAGGAAATACAGGCATATCCGGAAATCTCTCGGGAGGAAGAAAAGATGATCCAGTGCGTGGAGGAAGCGCAGAAATGCGGGGAAGAACTGCATGCGTACGAGGCTGCCCTGCTTTGCGGCACGGAAGTAACGACAGCGGAACGTTTGTTGGATGGCCTATGCACCCGCGGGATCCTGACTAATGAAAATGGAAGCTACAGGAGGGCAGTATGAAAATAAAAAGACAAGAGGAAAGGGTGATTAAGAAAAAAGAAGAAACGGAGATACCCGTTGAAAATGATACGGTGCTTCCCTTCTTTGGAAAGCGAAACGGGGATGGGAAACCGTCGGGTAAAGCGACGGAAACAGGCAGTTCCGGAAACGGAATGGGTGGGTGGGGAAAGAAAGGAATTCTATGGAAAACGGCAGGGTACGTGCAGAAGACAGCCCAGACCGTACAGCAGCTCTCTGATACAGGAGAGGAAGAACAAAATCCATACTTAGATGAGCGCGTGATCCAGATGCTTTCTTATGTTTCTGCGTCTGAGAAAAATTCCAAGCAAAAGGTTCCCGTGTCAGAGTCTGACACGGAAAAACCGAACGGAAGGAGTACCGCTGCAAAACGGGAGCCAACAGGGTACCGTTCTGGGAGTGAAAAAATGGCTTACAGCCAAGAAGAAAGGGATGCGCCAACAAACCAAAAACAGGAGTTTCCGTATGCGAAAACAGACGACTACGCTGCAGAAGCGATGGACCAAACGGCATATCGCACGAACTGGTGGGCAAGTCGGAACGCGGAAAATGCAAAAAGTGTCGCAAAAAAAGGGAAAATAAGCGAACGCCCAGAAGAAAAAACATCCGAACAGTTCCAGGGAAGGATTGCATCTGAAAAAAGGATGGTAAGTAAGCCATCCCAAGACGCCGGAAATTTTTCCTTTTTATCAAATTCCAAGGAAAATCGTACGAAAATGGATAGATATCAAGGATCGTCTTTCTTTGGTGAAAAGGAATTGTCTCAACATAGAGAAAAAAACATCGATGGAAACGCTTCTTCCAACCGTGTGCAGCCATCAAAAGCCGCAAAAGCTTATGAAGAACAGGAAAAACGAAACACAGGATCGCAAAGCATGGATTACCGTGAAATCCAGGGCAAAAATGCTGGAAAAAAGACTGCAAAAAATGTTTCTGACCGTAGGACAGATCAAATCCATCGATTGGCGCAAAAACCGATGGATGCGGCACAGGCGGCAGGAAAAGCGGCCAAAACAGGACAGGGAAACCCCACAGGGAAAACTACGATCCTGTCTTTTGCGGAAGCTGCATGGAGAGCGGGCCAGAAAATAAAAAATGAAGGATTTGGAAGACAGAAGCAAGAACGGAACTTCCGTGGAAATGACCGGGAAATCCGGGCATACGCACAGAATGAGACGGTAGAAACTTCGAAAAGGCTCACAAATTTCCTGATCACTTTCCTGTTCGGAATCCCACTGTTTCCGATCCTGGTTCTTGTCATTGTCCTTTGTACGTTTCTGTCTGGCAGCGGCTCTGCGTCGCAGGGGACCGGATTATCTGCGCAATATGACAAAGCCTGTTATCTGGCGGCAAAGTATGAGTCAGGCGGCCATCCCGATCAGACGGGCGGTGATGGCGGAAATGCCTGTGGAGAGTTTCAGTTTGACAACCGCTATGAATTGGGACCATTTGTTTCCTGGTGTTACACAAAAGACCCCACGTTTTACGCAGCGTTCCAGCCGTACCTCGGGATGACGACAGAACTGAAATCCAATGAGGCTTTTTACAATGCGTGGCATACCATCTGCGATGCGGATCTCGAAGTTTTTGAGGCTGCTCAATGCGAATATGTCTACACCCAGACCTTGATGCCATTGCTGCAGGAAATGACCGCATATTATGGTTATGATTTTGTGAACTGTTCCGACGCGTTAAAGGGATGCATCCTGAGTTTTGGGAACCGTGATGGCAAATACGTTGCCAGTTTAAGGCGATATTTTGACGGAACCACCGCCTCTTCCACGGATCGGGAAATTATCGAGCGGGCATATGATGCGATGATTCAACGCCGCCCGCATATTCAACGCTGGCGTTACGAAAAAATGGATTGCCTGGCTCTTTTGGATGGGGTACTTGATGTTTACGAACCGTCATCCAATGCAGCCGGATCGATTGACTGGTCATGGAAACGCATTGCGGGAGGCAGTGAAGTAGGAAATCTGGCAGCACAGATTGCGGTTTCCAAGGTAGGATGCGGATATTCCCAGGCGATGCGGGATGAAGAAGGATGGTATGACTGTTCCTCCTTGGTGTACCGCTGCTATGCGGAAGCGGGGATCACGTATCTGAATGGGAAGACCGCCGCAGATGAAGCGAAATATCTCGTAGAACACGGTATGACCGTGAGCGCATCTGAGCTGCAGCCCGGAGACATTATCTTCTACTCCTATGAAAGTAATGGAAGATACCGGAATATCAGCCATGTTGCAATCTATATCGGAAACAATGAAATGGTTCATGCAGCAAATCCGTCAAGAGGTGTTGTAAGAGATCCTTTTAACCCATCGAATCTGACGGAGCCATTGTATGCCCGTCCGCAATAGAAAGAAGGTGATAGCATGGAAGTGAAGAAAATAAAAGCCGAGGAACTGAAGGATGTCGTGGATGCAATGGAAGAACGGCAGATGCTGGTCGTAACTTTTGAAGATGAGGAGGAAGAAGATGGATCACGAACTGGATGTTGTGCAGATCAGACTGATTAAGGAGCGGACGCTTTATAGCGAGAGTGTTTTGAATTCGCCGGAAAACGTTGTCCAGTTTCTGACCGATGAATTTGCTTCCTTTGATAGAGAAGTATTCGGAATACTGAATCTTAACACCCAGAATCAAGTGATTAACATGAATATTGTTTCCGTCGGAGTGATCGATCAGGCGATCGTATCTCCCAGAGAGATCTTTAAGAGCAGTATCCTTTCCAACGCTACGAGCATCTTGCTGCTTCATAACCATCCGAGCGGAAAGGTAACTCCCAGCCGTGAGGATCTACAGATTACAGACCAATTATGCAACGCGGGAATGCTGTTGGGCATTCGTGTGTTGGACCATGTGATTATTGGTGGACGAAATGGTTGGAGCTATAGTTTTCTGGAACATGGAGATTTAGAAGCTGGGCGTGTCGTGAAAAGAAAAGAAAGTAAGAAGGTGCGCTTATGAAAAAGAAAAAAATGATATTGCTGTGTACCGTTATTGGCATTCTGCTGATTGTGGTATCGGTTATTTTTTCCTTTAAAAACCAAAAGGATTCACAGCCAGACCAGGCAGCTACCAATTCTGTGGATTTGTCAGAACAAAAAGAGGAAGCTTTGCAGCAGATAGAAGAAGCTTACCGGCAACTTTCCGCAGAGGATCAGGAGAACTGCATAGAATATATGGAACAAGCCAGAAATAACGTCAAGAACGCGGATACGGAACGTACGATCCAGGCGGTCCTTACGCAAACACTGGAGTACCTGCAGGGTCGAGGAAAAGAAGCATCCGAAGAAACTGTGTCAAAGTCTGACACAGGGGAAGTGGAGGCAGAGAATGAAGAACTGTATCCGTTGGGGAAGGAAAAGGATGGGCGTGAATATACGCCAATCTCAAACCCATCAAATTGGGAATATTTAAGTGAAACGGAACAGAAGGGAATTACGGAAACGAGTATTCCGGTTCTGGAAGATGAAAACCATACGATTGATGTCATTTGCCAGGATCTGTTAAGCAGTACCATGTCCTATTCCTATACATTATCCACAGAACTTGGCCTTTGGTGCCAGGAACATGGGGTTGAGGCAAGTGCCGGTGAATACTTATCTTATGGATCTTACGAAGACAACAAAGAAAGCTTTTATATTTCCTTAAACGATGAGAAGGAAACCGTCTTGCTGGCGACGTATTATAAGAGGACCATCAGCTGGTCTTTTGAACCAGTGGAAGCCAGCAGAGACGAGATCCTGCAGCAGGTAGATACGGAAGAAGGAGACGCGGGACTTCCAGAATAGGAAGTAAGAAATCAGGAGAAAAGAATGAGAAAATCCAGGGAGAAGAAGCCGTTGCTGCATGTATTTGTATGCAACGCAGCAGCCTATGAGCAGGGGGAGCTGATAGGAGGCTGGCTGACACTTCCTGCATCGGAGGAAGCAATGCGGCAGTATTTATCTGGACAGCATCTGATTACAGATTATGACCTCGAGGGGAGCTGCCTGATGGAAGATTGGGTGCGGGAGGCTGTTATGTGCTGCGAGAAAAATGTAATACAACTCAATCATTATATTGAAAGGAAAAGAAAAATGGAAAAAAGAATTTTTACGAGAGGCAGCGTCGATAAAAGAACGTTGGAAAGATTGATGGCATACCAAAGAAAATATATGGAAAACAAGAAGGAGAGCACAAAACAGGATGAAAAAAGATGAATTTTATTACGAGATTGCGGAAAACTTAAAATCTTATCTTCCGGAAGAGTACCAAAATGCGAAAATATCGGTTGAAAGAATCGAAAAACCGGAAGGACCGAAAACAGGAATTACCGTCGCAAAGGAATTGGGGAGTATCATCCCTGTGGTATATCTGGATGACAAGTTTGCAGAATTTTCCCAGGAGAAAAAGAAACTGGAAGATATTTTTCACGAGGCGGCGCAGCGTGTGGTCGATGCAGAACAGATGATTCAGGGGCAGGACCTGAACCTCGACAGGATGCAGGCGTATGAAAGCAGTGCATCCCAAATTCTTCCGGAATTATTATCTAAAAACCAGCGGACAGAATTTTTGAAAGAATATGCATACACCTATGAAATTCCGGACTGTATCGCAACATATTCCATACAACTGAATGATTCTCTGAAAGTACGGGTGACAAACAAGATGCTGGATACATGGGGCATCTCAAAAGAAGAATTGAGAAAAACAGCAATTCAAAATATAAAGGAAGTAGAATTCCAATCCATGACATCACTTCTGGCGGAAGCTGGGCTGCCGCTTGAGATTTCCGAGGTAGAATTACAGCAAGATCCTGGCTTGTATGTACTGACAAATCCGAGGCGCTCGTATGGTGCGGCGGTGATCATGGACTCAGAAGTTTTGAAAATGGTGGGCGAGAAACTTCAAAGTGATTATTTTGTCTTACCCTCTTCCGTACATGAAGTGATCTGTGTCAAAAACAATAGTGCAATATCGCTCGAGGAGTTGCAGCAAATGGTACGGGAAGTGAACAGGACGGAGGTAGATCCTTCGGAACGATTGTCCGACCAGGTTTGTTATTACAGCTGTAATCAGAAGCAGCTGATTTATGCGAGGTCTGGCAGGGAGCTTCAAGAAGCCCTGAGGGAATCTGGTCCAAAAGAAAATAAAACGATAAAGAAAAACCGTTGGTTATCTTAATGATTGGAGTGAGATATCAATATGGACGAATTGCTGCAGGAAATGCGGGAAAACATACAAATATTAATGGAGACAGCGGAAGTGCTGGAAAACCAGATCCGGCGGCTGCAAAGCCTCAGCCCGGAAGAAGCCAGGGAATTCATACAGCGTCATCAGGAAGCATTGCGAGAACGGAATGTGCCGGTTGATGCATCGCCCAGCCGTGAAGAAGTGCCTGTCACAGAGAAATCTGCGGAACATGCGCAAAGAAAGCGCAAGAGATCTGTCATGTCAAAAATATAGGGGAAAGTAACCGTTCGCTCAGCTGAACTGTTACCTGTTACAGGGCAGAGACCGTGATAAAGCGTTGGAAAAAAAGAAAAAGTATGGTATGATGGAGACAGAAAAATGATCGGAGTCGAGAAAATGGATTATCGCTTGAAACATCGCTTTCAGCTTTTGAGTAGGAAGGAGAGAATATGAGCACAAAGATAGAAAGCCGGCATAAACAGGCGCTTCGCTATGCAATGGAAAAAATCAGCCGTTCTCCGCTTGCGCCTTATGTCAACGAACTATATCTATATGGAAGTTATGCCCGTGGAACGCAGACATGGGAAAGCGATGTGGATCTTTTGCTTACTCTGGATGGAAATGCTCCGAACCTGAAAAAGGAAATTATACAACTGAAAGCAGAAGTATCACAGGATGGAACCGACGATGTACAGGTGGATTTGAAAGTTTTGTATGGTGACGCCTGGAAAACGAGCCAAATGTTATATTATCAAAATATACGCAGGGAAGGAAAGAAATTATGGTAAGCCGATTGGAGAGTTACTTTGACTTCGCCGAAAATGATTTCCAGTTTTTTATGGCAGCATATGAAAACCATATGGTTGCCAACCAGATGGGCGCGATCGCCCAGGGGATCTGCGAAAAGTATTTGAAGCATATTATAACCGAATACTCGGTGGTTCATAACGAGCAAGAGATGCAGGAAAAAAACAGCATCCTGCGAACGCATAGCCTTACGAAGCTTATAAAATATTGCAGAAGCCATATCGAAGATTTTGAAATTGACAGGAAACAGATCCAGATGATCGATGGATATTATTTCTCTACCAGGTATCCGGGAGAAGAGAGCATTGCCATTGACCAGGAAGATATTGAGGATTGTAAGGCGGCGGTAGAAAGCTGCAGGAAATGTGTCCTGCAATATATGAAAAAAGAACAGAAAAAAGAACCGGAAAAACTGGACGACTTACCACCGAAGCCGAAGTCACACAAGAAAATGACAATCAAATAATCAGAAAAAAGGAAAACAGTACAAATATGTGCTGTTTTCTTTTTTGTCTTAATAGGGAGGTGCTGGAATGGCATATGAAGATGGAAATGGCGATCTGGGAGTTATCATTAATACAGAAATGATGATCCTTAAGGGAGCCATTCAAGTAGGAACATTTTTAGGCGGCAAAATCGCATCGTCAAAATTGAATCCTCTTATTTTTCTACAATATATGACAAAGCTGAAAAAAGATAAACGGATCAGTGAGTCGGATTTCCGGTCGTTTAAAGAATTCCTGCAGGCAAGTGAAGGGGACTATACGATTGCCAATCTGCCTACGCAGGACGCAGAAAAAATGAAGGCATTCGAGGATACGCTGTATGAGGCGGGGATTACCTATTATGTGCTGCCGGATCTGGATTTGCATGATGGGATGCGCCAGGTTGCGGTGCTGAACAGGGACATCGGGAAATGGCAGGGAGTCTATGAAGCATTTGTTTCAGCAGAACTCACAGAGGGCGGTGTTATGAGCTTTCAGGAACTGAAAGCGCTTACTTCCGGCCAGTACCAGATCAAAGGGATAGCGATCGGTGATTACCGGGAGGATGAAAAAAAACTGACGGATCTTCTGGGAATCCTGAAAGAACGGCATGTCAATTTTGCGGTACTGCCGGACTTGAAATATGGAGATTACAACCTTCAGCTGGCAATCGCAAATGTGGATCTGGAAAAATTCAAAGCCGCTATGCAGGTATATGTTGAGACGTATGCGGAAGAACGAAAAACAGATCCAATTTTGGGAGAATCCGCGACTATCTCGGAAGAAGATTATCTGCAGACAGGAATTTTATCAGAAAAAGAATATATGGATTCTGCCGATCAGGAAATAAAAAAAGCAATGGAAAGCGATAAATGGAGGAAGGCAAGCGATGTAAAAACGGAGTCTTTTGAAAGCGCCCTGGCATCGGAAACAGAAACTTTGCTGCCAGGGCAGCATTATATTACGATCAACCAAAGCCTTATTCTGTCCCAGGAAGAGGATATGGTCTTCACCCGGATTCCCGGCACAGACCCGCCGCAATATATGTTCTTTGACAAGACGCAGACCCTTGATGACGGACGTACCTACGCAGCTGTTTTGGAGGAAAAAAAGGAGTATGCAGTTTACGAGATGAACGATAAAAACCTTCCGCATCGGGTCGGTGTATTCTCGGGGGAAGAAATTTATTCACACTACGATCCAGTCACGCGGAAGATTCCAGCGGCTGAAGATAAGGAAGCACGGAAAGAGAAAGAAGTATCCGAAACGGTCGGACGAAAAGTAGCGAAGCCGGATCATTTCGAGGATGCGGGATATTACGTCATAGAACGAGGGAAATCATCTGCCGGCATGCTCCAGCGCCAGTTTAAAATCGGCTATCAGGATGCCAGTGAACTTATGGACCGGCTGATCGGCGCCGGGGTGATCGCAAAAACGGACGTCTCTCTTTCCAAGAAGGTTCTGATGACAAAGGACCAATTCGAACAATATCTCCGTTCCGGGAAGCAAGCGGCACCAAGGACAGATGGAAAAGGACTGAAAATCCCGCAAATGGGAGGTAAGGGAGGGCTGAAACTATGATACAGAAGAAGAAGCCGCCCATCAAAGCGTTTCTTGTTCTGCTTGGCGTTTTATTGGTGGGAGGGTATTACCTGTCTGGATTATTTACCTTTCCGTCCCTGAATGCATCCAATTATTCGGATTTGCTGCTGGAAATTTTTACGCATCCGTTTCGTAATTACTATAATGATATGACCACGATGATACTCGGCTGTGCGTTGATCGGCTGGGTATTTTTTGTTGCCTGGTATCTGCAGCATAACCGGAATACGCATCCCGATGTGGAGCATGGCTCCAGCGAATGGGGAAACGTCAGGAAGGTCAATGAAGAATTATATGACCGGAAATGCCCGGAAAATAACCGGATCCTTTCCAAAAACCTGCAGGTAGGGCTGAATAAGTTATCGAACAATAACGCCATTTTTGTTGGTTCCCCAGGTACCGGAAAATCTATGTTTGTGGTAACGCCGAATCTGCTGCTTGGCGGAGCGTCTTATGTGGTTTTGGATGTTAAAGGGGAACTGCTGTCAAAGTATGGCAGCTATCTCAGCGCGATCGGCTATCAGATCAAGGTGCTGAACCTGAAAGAAATGGATAAATCGGATCGATACAATCCCTTCCGGTATATACAGGAAGAAGATGATATCCCGAGGATCATAGTCAATATTTTTAAGTCTGTGGAACCTCCGGAAGCGTCGAAAGGAGATCCCTTTTGGGACGACGGATGTGCCTTGTACCTGCAATCGCTTTTTTATTTTACCTGGATGGTTACCGTGGAGGATAAATTGGAGATCTTCCGGGAAGCAAGGATCGAATGGAGCACCGTGTACGAAACACCTACCATGAACCAGATTACGGCATTAACGCTGCTGGAATCGCAGCCAGAAAGCAGGACTTTCGATGGAAAACCCGCAGAAGAAGGATATACCAAAATGACGAAGTTGATCGATGCCCTGCAGGAAAGGAAAGGGGCAGCTCATCCGGCTGTGCGCGATTACCGGAAGTTAAAAGACGGAGCGCCGGAAACGGTCAATTCCATCATCCTCATCCTGAATGCCAAATTAAAGTTCTTTAACAGCCCTGCCGTGCAGCGCATTTTTGAAGAAGATGACATGAAGCTTCAGGAAATCGGAATGGGCCGGGAAGAGGACGGGATCACAAAAACAGCTTTGTTTTTGGTGGTGAAGGAAAATGATACAAGCTACAATTTCATCATCAATATGCTGTATCAGCAGCTTTTTGACACGCTGATCCGCACGGCTGATTTTGAGTGCCATGGGAAGCTTCCCATACGGGTCGAGGTGTGGATGGATGAGTTCGCCAACGGCGCGCGTCCGGAACGTTTTGAAAACCTGATTACAACTTTGAGAAGCCGTAATATCGCCGTTTTGCTCTTTCTGCAGTCTATCAGCCAGATCAAGACCATTTACAAAAACGACGCCTGGGACATCCTTATGGACGCCTGTGCTACGTTTGTTTTTCTTGGCGCAGGGCGAGGGGCATTGAGCACGCAGAAATTTATCAGTGAGCTGATCGGAAACACAACCATCGATAAAACGTCGGACGGGCTGAGTTACAGCAGCAACGGCGGAGGCAGTTTAAATTTTGACCGCATGCAGAGAGCATTGATGACACCGGAAGAAGTTGGCAGGATGCCGAAAAACAAGTGCATGATTTTTCTGGAAGGTAGGCAGCCAATGATGGATACAAAATACCGGCCGTTTGAAGATGAAAATTATAAAAAGGCAATGAGTCTTGGCGCTTATGAACATCCAGTGAATGTGAAAAAGAGAAAAGATGGAAGATGGGAAACAGTAAAAAGACCATCTAAAATGATAGTTGCCAATGACCGTATGAAAGAAAAATTTGTAGAAAAAGCATCAATCCCGGGATCGCAACACAGGATCATTGAATTAACAGAAGATGAGTTTTGTGCCATCCAATTCCCGGATCCGGAGACAGGAAATGCGTCAGAAATAATCTTTCAGCAACTGAAAGAACTGGAAAATTCCCGGACGGAGCAACGGCTCCTGCAAAAACTGGAACAGGAACAGAGAGACAAACAGCGGATGGAGCGTAGAACACAGGAAACAAAAAAGCAGGAAGAACGGGACATGAAAGGCAGTATTTCTGATTTGGTAGAACGGTATGCCGATCAGCTGACCGATGAACAATTAGAGGAAATTGTTCTGGGGATAAAAAATGGTCTGCTGGAAGAAGATGTAAAATCGTATTTTTTCTTACCAGCGGAGGATATGCGGCGGATCAGGACCGCACTGGAACAGGTGAAAGCATAACAGGAAAAGAGGAGGTAAATCATTTGGGCGATTACTTGGAAGAAACAGCAAAAAAATATGGGGTATTGATCAGTGATCTGAAATACTCGGAAGATTTAAGAGAGCGGGCGTTACTGGAACTGACCGCACGGGCGGAGGAATATCCTTTAATGATGCTCAATGAAACGGTTGGTTATCTGGAGAACCGGCGGGTGGCATGCAAAACAGCAGAGGAAGTGAGAAGACAGATTTTTTCGTATCTTGACATCGAAAACGACAATCTGGTAATCGGAAACAACGATTGCGGCGACCTGATCCAGGACGAAAAGAACCGGGTTTTCCTGATCCTTTGCGAACCTGGGAGCCATCCGATCGGGACAACGGTAGAAAATCTGGAGGATGCGATTTATCTGGGGGACGACGGCTATGGCATATGATAAGCAAAAAGCAATTCAGGCGGCAAAAGAAGAAAAAAAGAAAATGAAAGAGAAAATCCAGGAATCCATAGAATCCTGGGCGGTACAGCCAGAAGCCCTCGCGGCTTTTTTTCAATTTTCCGAAAAGTTTTCCTATCAATATTCCTTTCGGAATACCCTTCTGATCCAGCAGCAAAACCCTGGGGCGATCCTATGCCAATCCTTTGATGAGTGGAAAAAGTCCGGATATTCCGTCTTGAAAGAGATGCATGGAATGTCGATCTATGTTCGGGTGAAAGCGACAATCCTGGAGATCGACGGAAAATCCATTCCATTATCCGAAGCCTCCGAAAAACAGAAAGAAGATTACAAAAACGGGAAAATCCCATACAAGACGAAGATGCGTTATCGGATCGGAAAAACATTTGACATTGCGCAGACGAATTTTCCGCCTGAAAAATATCCGGAATTACTGAGCCGTGGCATACCATCGGATAAGCATGGAATCTGTGTTCAGGCAATCCGTGAATATTGCGAAACAGAATTGAAAGTTCCGGTTATCCTGGAAGCAAACGAACCGGAATCTCCGGAGGATTTCCATATGGGGTATGGAATCCAGGGGGCATCGCTTTATGGATTTTATGACCGCGCACAGAAAGAAATCCATATTGGAAAAACGCTGCAGGATACAGCGGCGCTGTCAACGCTGGCGCATGAAATGGGGCATGCAGTGGCACATGAGAACCGTGCGGACGATGAGAATCTTCATAAAATTGAATTTGAGGCGGACGCGTTCAGCATCATGCTGCAGGAACATTTTGGGCTTCCAATTTCCGAAAGAAGAAAAGAACATATCAGTGAACATTATCGGAAGTATCAGATGACTGCCGGGGAAAATTTCAAACCGGAAGAAAGCGTAGACAGGATCTTTGCTTTATATAAGATGCATATCAAAGGGATTGAACAGAAACTGCAGAAGTATCTTCCGGAAGAAAACAGAACTTTTGGGAAAGATATGTTGGCGGCAAGAAAAGAAAACAAGCAGGAACAGACGGAAAAGAAAAATTCCGAAGAGCGGAAAAAGAAATGGCGGAAGAAAGTGAGGTAGCATCGGGAACGGATCATTTTGTCAGAGGCTGCTCTGATTTTGCCTTTAAAAAAATAAAAAAAGGAAAAGACAGCCTGTGTCAGACTTTGACACGGGCTGTCTGATGGAAAAGGAGAAGAACATGAACCTGGAAGAAAAAATCAAAAAAAGCGATATGGATCTGGAGAAAGCAAAACGCCGTTTGGAGAAAATCCAGCAGGAAAACCAGCGGTTAAAGGAATTGAAAGCGAAAAAGGAAAAAGAAGAAAGAGAAAAACGCCAGATGAATCTTGGGGCGTTTATGGAACAGCATCTTGGAGCCATTGATTTTCATGATCCCAAATTTCTGGAATTTCTTGACTTCATGAAAGAAGATTTTGTGAAAAATGATTCTGTAGAAACCATGGATCCGGAGGAAGAGCATCAAAACAGTGCAACGATGGAGCCTGCTGAACCAGCACCAGAACAGCAAAATAGTGATTCCTCTGGGTACGGATTTTGAAAATAAAAATCAAAAATGAAAGAGAGCGTGAGAAGAAACATGGCAGACGAAAAGAAAATTCAGCTGACATTCACGAATGAAAAGCTGATTGAAAAAATCGAAAAATATGCGGCTTATGGTTTTTCCAGCCGCAAAGAATTGATAAGCGCGGCAATCCTGGCGTATGAAAATACGCTGATTGTGGAAGAGAGAAATGAAAAACTGATGAAGGACTTCGCGGAAGAACTTCGGCAGATTTCGGGAAAAAAGGAGGAGGAAAAGAAGCGTGCAAGCCTTGAAAATGAGTATTTATGATAGGTATATTTCTATATCCTGGGGTCTTAGGGGCCGCCCCTAACAAGGTGCATTTTGTAATGCAAAATGCGTATCTTGCTAATGAACAATCAATTTTCTGTGATATGGGGAAATTTCCGGATTTGGAGTATCAGAAAAAAAGGAATACTCCAGATCTGATAGTATAGGGTCTCCAGATTTGGAGTATTTTCAGAAAGGGCTTATCGGAAAATACTCCTGTAAGTTCACGATTCGGAAATCGGACAAAAGAAAAATTTCCGGATTTGGAACACCAGGAAAAGATAAATACTCCAGATCTGACAGTACAGGGTCTCCAGATTTGGAGTATTTTCAGAAAAGGCTTGTCGAAAAATACTCCAAATCCGGAAAAATGGAAGTTTCCGGATTTGGAGTATCGGGCAATCGAGGAAAGTAGAGGATTTTGCAGAAAAGGGAAAGGCAGCATGGGAAGAAAAAAGAAAAAAACAGACACAACGGAAAAGCTATCGTGTAATCTTATTGTCCGCATTACTGAGAATGAAAGAGAGCAATTAAAGACGCACGCGGTCGAAAGAGGATTCCAGGACACAGCCAAATATTGCAGGATGATTTTGCGGAATTATGAAGTTATGAACTGGTCAGACCTGAACCGTGAACTGCAGAAATTAAAATATGAGATCAACAACATGGAAAGCATGTTAAACCAAATTGATAAAAACGTTTCTTACAGCACCTATCCCAAAGAGACGGAACAACGTTTTCACGACTGCGTAAATCAAATGAAGGAAATGTCACAAAAATTGGAAAGGCTGCTGGAAACCAAAGAAAAGAATGGGGCGTGAAAATGTGGCGATCACAAAATTGATGCATGTGAAAGAAAGAAAAAACGGAAATCCACATGGCGGAATGTACGATTGTATCAAATATATTATTGATCCGGAAAAGACGGAGAACTATTGGATCGGAGGAAATGCCGGAACGAAAACAGATCAAGTGTATCAAAATTTTATGGAAACCAAAAGAGATTTTCAAAAGCTGGATGGAAGGCAATGCTATCATTTCGTTATCAGTTTCCGGCCGGGAGAGACCGATCCGGTTACTGCTTATAATGTCGCACAGGAATTCTGCGAAAAATATCTGGGAAATCATTATCAATATATTTTTGCGGTACATACCGACCATGAACATCTGCATGCGCATATCGTGTTTAACAGCGTCAGCATTGTGGATGGCATAAAATACCATTATGCAGACGGGGACTGGAAAAAGTACATACAGCCGGTTACCGATTCTATTACTGCAAAGTATGGCCTTTCACCGCTGACCTACGAAGAAAAAAGAAAAGGAATAGACTATGGCGCATGGCTTGCCAGCAAAACGAAGATGGGATCATTGCAGGAAGATATTGATTATGCAATTAAGCATGCGGCAACCTACCAGCAATTTTTCAGGATCATGGAAAGAAAATACAAAATCCGCAGCGGTTATTCACAAAAATGGCAGTCAGAATACCTTACCTTCAAAAATGATAAGATGCCGCGTGGGTTTCGAAGTTACTCGCTGGGGAAAGCTTATACGGTGGACGCCATCAAGCAAAGGATCGCCATGAAAGATTTCCGTCCGGAAAAGCAGCTGGTAAATTATTATGTCCCTCCAGTAAGAAAATGGACATCCAATGTTTCCGGAAGCTGGAAAAAGAAAAATGGCAGTTATCTTACTCCATACCAAAAAAAGTATATGTATTACTACTGGCAGATCAAAAAATCTGAGAGAAAATTTTCTGGCGGACGCGGCGTACAAAAGACCTCAAGACAGGCAGAAGAGATGCTGCGCTGCCTGAGATATATCATCCGGGAAGGAATTCATGGGGAAGAAGATTTGAAAGGACGGAGAAAGCAGCTTCGTGAAAGGAAAGATTATTATGAGATGCAGATGAAGATGACGATGCCAGATTCAGAGATGCAGGAAGTAAAGAAAGTCCTGACAAGATACAACTATCTGATCCATTATATCGAAACACATAACGATGATAAAGTTGGGACATATGAAAATGAACTGGACGAGTTGGAAGAAAAATATCCGATCGATGAATTGATGGAAACGGAACAGAGAAGGCGGGAAAGAAATGAAGAAACGAAAGAACAGCTGAAACGGATCAAGAGTGAGCAGATGATGCTCCGAAAAATCCGGAGCAATGACAAGAAGAGAGGCATTGTGTTATGAAAAAAATGGTATATGATGAAGCGGAGATCAAACGGTTCACCGCGCCAATGGAGGAACCGATGAGACATCAGATCCAGGATGCAATGAATTTAAAAATTCCAAAAGAATATATCCAGGTTTTGGTCAATAAAAAATTTAATTTTTATTCGCGGGCTTATCTGATCGGGTGCATTTTGGATCAGGAAAGCATGGAGGGTATTCAGCGGCTGGCAAAAAAAGAAAGCGCGGAAGAAATGTGCCTGGAGAGACGGAGGCTGCAGGAAAAAACTTTCCTTCAGGAGAGTCCGGTCTTCCGGGAGTATAAAAAAATGGCAGAGGTGTATCGGGAACAGATTGAAAGGGTAAAAAAGGATCAGCAGCAATACCAAGATACACTGCGTTTGCTGAATGAAATTAATGTCAAGAGGGAAAAAGAGGAACCTGGGGAAACGGAAGTACAGAAAAATCCAGTGGATCAAAAGGATACCTTCCTGGAAGACGAAAATAAGAAACTGCGAAGCCTTATCATACAATTAGAATATGACCTTCAAGAAGTAAAGGAAAAATTGACCGTTGCTTCCCAAGCTTTACAAAAGGAACAGAAAGAAAAAGAGCAGCTCCAGCGAAGACTGCGTTTTATGTCTGGAGTGCTTTCTGAATCAGAGATGGTGGATCAGGAAGAGACAAGTCTGGTCGTTTGGAATGGAAAACAAGCAGAAGATGGTTTATTAATTTTTAAACCGGTAAACCAGCTTGTTTGTTACCTGAAAAGGCGAAAAAGAAGAAGAGAAGAAAAAGATCGAAGAGCATTCATGACAGGTTTTGTAAAAAGAAAGAGTTCCGAGCCGGATCAGGTTGATTTTTTGATGGAGCTTTACCGGGAGGGATGGAGGATGGAAGACCTGAAAAAAATTTCTGAATGTGAGCAGATCGACGAAATGAAACAGAGGAAAGAAAATATTGAGAGGGCAAGGAGTTATCAAAAAATGCTGGAAAGAGAAATGAAGCAATAAGCAAAATTCCCTCATAATATAATACGGTTCAAAAGACGAATTGTTACATGAAAAATGATAAAAAAGTAAAATTCTCTGTAATAAACAATGTGAAGAATAAATATTTATGAACAAATGATAATTGATAGAAAATTTTAGGAATGGTATAATTCTTTAGGAAAGTATCAGATTCAGAGCGAGAAAAAGAGCAGCCCTAAGTAAAAACGGACTGCTCTGAATGTGATTC
>PPYF01660401.1_pt1 | contig 30937 bp, 34 predicted proteins | sample 1559871 | NCBI WGS metagenome assembly PPYF01 (sample SAMN08240021, study PRJNA423297) | Human gut metagenome, whole genome shotgun sequencing project.
AGTAAATTAGCATTTACCCTTTGATTTAATTCTATTTTGTCATCTAACGCTTTAACCTTTTTTGATTTTTCTTTTTGTAATTGCAAACTTGGTAAATTTATTTCAATAAGATCAAAAGTTTTCCTCGTAATGGTATCAAATACAGAACCGTGTACTCCCTTTTTAATTCTTTCTATGTTTTTGCACAACCAGTAATAAAGGTAGTCAGGAATCACCAATTGTTTATTTGGCCTAATACAATAGATTGATTGGTTGAACGTCATACCCTGTTTAACCATTAGCAACTTGCCAACTGTTCCCCTAGCTGAGATTAATATATCATTGTTTTTTGTTAAATTAACTGAACTGTTATTAAATCCGTCTTTAGAAATATAATTTGTAACGGAACTAACATATTTTGAATTAAAATCCTTGATTGTTATCCAAGGAATTGTTCCACCCCAATACTCTGGAACATTTTTCTGTGGTGTTCCTCCACTAATTATTGATGCAATACTCGATATTTTATATTTCATATCCAAGCTCCTTCAACACGTCTTTGATCTCAGCTTGGAGTTTGTTACTCTCCTCAAACTGCTTCTTCAATTTCCCAGTTAAACGAACCATCTTAACCTCATAAGGTTCACCATCGTCTTCTTGTTTTGCTAAGCCAACGTACCTACCAGGTGTTAATACGTAATCATTCTTTGCAATTTCACCTAGTTTGGCTACCTTACAAAATCCGGGGACATCCTTATACTCTTGATCATTGGTACCACGGTATGCATGATATGTGTCTGCTACTTTTTTAATATCTTCCTTTGAAAATGCCCGATGAGTTCGATCAATCATTTCACCAAGATCACGCGCATCAATAAATAAAGTCTCACCTTTTCTATCTCGTTCATTTTCAGATTCCTTGTTCATATCAACGAACCAAAGTGAAACTGGGATACCAGTTGAATAAAACATTTTATCCGGTAAGGCGACGATCGCATCAATCTTGTCATCTTCAAGAATTGCTTTACGAATATCATGCTCTGCCGTTGTAGAGGTTGATAAAGCACCGTTAGCTAACACGAATCCGGCTTTCCCATCAGGTGCTAATTTGCTAATGATATGTTCAATCCAGGCATAGTTGGCATTACCAACTGGTGGAACTCCATATTGCCAGCGAGCATCTTCACGCAACTTGTCACCATTCCAATTTTTTACATTAAATGGTGGATTAGCTAGGATAAAATCAAATCTTTCACCTTTGTGTAGGTCATTAGTAAAAGTATCACCTTGATGTGGCCCAAGGTTATTATCAATACCACGAATGGCAAGATTCATCTTTGCTAATTTCCAAGTGGTTGGGTTAGACTCTTCACCATAAACTGATAGGTCGCCGATTTTACCTTGGTGTTCTTGGACGAATTTGTCAGATTGCACAAACATCCCACCAGACCCGCAACATGGGTCATAAATACGTCCTTTGTACGGTTCAATCATTTCTACTAGCATACGAACAATGGAACGTGGTGTGTAAAATTCACCACCCTTTTTACCTTCTTGAGAGGCAAATTCATTGAGAAAGTACTCATATACACGACCCAAAATATCAGATTGCTTGGCATGTTTATCACCTAGACTGATATCTGAAATTAAATCAACCACTTCACCTAGACGAGTTTTATCAAGATCTGGAGATGCATAGTTCTTACTTAAAACCCCACGTAATGAATTATTGCTTTTTTCAATTGCATCCATTGCACTGTCAATAATTTCAGCAATTTGAGGTGTTTTTGCTGATTGTTGAATTAATTCCCAACGTGCTTCTTTCGGTACCCAAAAAATATTTTCCGAAAGATACATATCAGGATCTTCAGCATCTTCAGGATAATCTGATTTCAACAATTCATTATGCCTGGTTTCAAATGAATCTGATACATACTTAAGGAAAATTAACCCCAGTACAACATTACGATATTCTGAAGCATCCATACTGCCACGCAACGCATCAGCTGTTTTCCATAATTTGTCCTCAATACTTAATTCCTTAGACTTGGTTGCCATTTTCACGACTCCTTTACTATTTCCATAATGTCACTGATATCACAATCCAACGCTTTACATATCTTCAACAATACTTCAGTCGTCACATTACCATCTTTACCCAACTTAGCAATTGAAGCAGAACTAATTCCACTCTTCTCCCGTAAGTCTTTCTTTTTCCACCCACGGTCAATTAATAGTTTCCATAATTTGTTGTAACTGAAATGCATTCTCTTACCTCTTAATCTAAATGCAGGAATCCTTGATTATCGTCGTATCTAATTACGTTGACCCCATTTTGTTCAAAGTCAATGTCTGGCAAATGATCTAAATTTTCTACAACGATGGTTTGATTGGACTCGCCACGTTCCATAAACAACTTAAATATTCCTTTTTGCATCCCCTTAGGCAAACGTTCTTTACCTTCTTCTAAACCGTCTAACGGAGTATCTATCATCAACAGGTCAGATTTGTATTTCCCACATTCATTGATGTACTTACTCAATGCCATTACTGTAATAGAATTTAAATATGAACGATACCCTTTTCCATGATTTTTAGTTTTGGGAAGACCATTTATTTCTAAATCAAAAGCACTCTTCTTAAAACCGATGGATTTAAGCCCCTCGTAGTTGCTTCGATTCAACAAATCACCTAAAATTTTACCCATTTTCTCATAGAAATCATCACCAAGTTTATCCTTAGGTTTAAATGGTTCAGTTGGACCCGCTCCACCATCAATTTCTTCAATTTTTGCTCCCCAATCATTCATCATAGAATCTAGCAATTCTGCTTGAGATTGTTTTTCAATTTGAGAACGATATTGTTTCTCCAAGTTTTGTAGTTTTTCCAAAGATGGATAATATTGTTCAGCTAACTCATCATCAATTGAATCTTTCTGATCCTTACATATATCATATCGATCTATCAGGCTATGTTGTTGTTCTTCCAAACTTGATACGGATTGTTCTAGATCTTTTAATAAGCTAACTACTTTAGCCAATTCCACTTTAGCGGCTGCAATATGAGATTCATCAACTTGTTCTTTAGGAATTGGTTGGTTGCAGACGGGGCATAAAAATGGCACTTCCAAATTCTCAAATGTTTTTTCACCATCGGCAATAAAACTTAACCGTTTAATATCAGAAACATATTGCTTTTTTAGGGTTCCATACCTATTCAGGGCAACTTGACACTCTGACAACCGGTCATTCAGTTTTAACATTTCCGAATAGATTTTTTTACTCTGATTTACCTTTTCAGCAATTTGTTCATCAATTTTCTTTGCGTTCTCTTCTATCTCGGATATTTTTACCTGTAAATCTATCTTATTTTCTGAGGACTGTGTTAGTTGTTTCTGCTTCCGCCGTGCATTCGCTAACTGGTTAACAATATAGTCTTTAACGGCAATTCTTTTTTCTTGGGCTTTGTAATCTTTATTTGTTGGAAATTTCTCTCCATTTAATAAATAAATTATTCCAGCCAAAAAAGCTGTTTGCCCACGAATAGGCAATAAAACAGATTTAGTGTTAGACACCCTATCTTCATCAAGAAACCATAACGGCTTAAGTGTATTCCACGTCAAACGTTGCCCTTTATATTCAGAATTGGCAGGAACCTTAATATCCGAACTTATTCCTATTAAGTTCATTAGCATTGTCCCAATGAATGGTTTGGTAGTAGATGCAGATGAAGTGGTGTATTCACCACTGGCTACTGCACTATATTGGCTTGAAACATTAATAGTACTTTTATTTTTCTGCAAATTACGTGTCAATTCGACATTCTTACCATTTACATTCACCGTGACTTTTACTAGGTTATATCCAGTCCGCGAAGGATCTATAGAAATATCACTATCATTGTTCAAACCACCAAAAGCATATTCAATGAACTGCAATATAGTCGTTTTTCCTTTATTGGAAATACCTGCAATGATATTTAATCCCTTTGTTAGATTTACTACTGCCCTTTTCGCTGTAGGACCTGTTACTTCCACGCTTTTAATGTAAAATCCCATCTGCCTACTCCAACTCTTTCATCAAATTTGAATCAATTAATTTCATCAGCTTCTTGCTAGAAAATTGGGAATACTTCTCTATCACATTACTCAAAAATTTCCTATATTCGATGGCGTATTGGTCATCCAATTGTTCTTCAATACTTCGTCCTAAAGCTGTTAGGTAATATTCATACCCATTTTGGTCACTGTAATTAATTCCTAACAATTTATACATTCTCAAAAAGCTAATGCCTTTATTCATCATGACACGCCGTGAAGCTATTTCGGAATAATTAAATGCATTGTCACCGTGCAGATTATCTTTGGACAAATGAAAACTTGACGCATAAGTAGTAATAAAATCGAAAGCCAACAGTTGATCCAATGACGCTGACTCTCTCTGCCCTAAGATGAGCAAAATACGTAATGCTAATTCAAATTTTCCATTAAACAATTTAGTCTGCATTAATATCTACCCATGACTTAATTAGTTTGTCATTAACCATTAAATGGCAAAGTCCCTTCTTGATATTGTTACTGAGAATATTGTCTATATTTTTCAAGTTAGACAAATCTAAAGTAATTGTTATTATTTTATCTTGAACCTCACGAAGACGCTTCATACCATTAGTTCCATATTCATCGTTATAGTATGTTTCTTCAATGCCGTCATAAGCGTCCTGCTTCAACAAACTAAACTGATTATCAAAATCGGCAACAGTATCTCTTAAAGAATGCTCATACCAAGCAGCATCATTGAAATCCCTTTGTTGACGGTCAAAGTGACTAACTATATTTTTTGGTGCCTCTTGCTTCATATTTTGGTTATTAATTTTTTTACCCAGTTTAACTGTATAAATTTCATAAAGAGCCGATTTGTATGGCAACTCCGATGTCATACTGGACCCTCCATCAGCTAGTTCTGGTGAGATAGGATGATCCACACCATCTACTCTTATTACATTTTTATCTTTAATATATTCGATGCTTGGGTGTTGACCTGTACGAATATCAATCTTGCTTTCCCTATCTGTTCTGGGAAAGCTTTTTTTGTTTTTTGGGGCTATTTGACCAGCTGCTTCACCGATTATCTCTATAAACAGATCGGTACAAACATGAGCAACTGTCCCCCGATCAACTCTTTTAGTGGTGTAACGTCCGTTTTTTATTGAAGTGGCTAATGTCGTTCTAGCATCATCGGAAGCCTCTTCGATAGCTTGTTCAAATCCGGTACGATCAAGCCGATTCCAAACTTTAGAAGCCAAATCATTAATCTTTCCATTATTGAAATAGTTTCTAAGAGTGACCTCGGCTAGATCATAAGGCTTTTCATCATTTGGACCATAACTAGTAATTAATTCAAACATCTTTTTTACAGTTTTAGGTTTTGATTTTGCGATGTCGTAGTTAAAGCATGGCTTGACCAATGGTGCTAACTCATTAAATTTCAACTTTCGGCTCCCCCACTAAATATCATTGCTTATCATCTCATATCACTTCATAGCGGTAATCATTTTAAAAAATGCGTACTATTAATGATGTTAAAAGATGAAAGCACTTTATCAGTCTAATTATACCAAACATATTATCTGGATTGAAACTTAAGATTTGCTTTCAGCGAATTAACACCGCATGTGTTGCTCGATCAACAACTTTTACTAGCATGCACTTAACTGAATAGCATCCTGTAACAAGCCACTAGTAAGGCAAGTTGCAGTACCCAAGCGATTTATCGTTTAGGTCTGTTTCTTATTGCCTTGTTAGTGGCTTTTAGTATGCCTTCGATTCCTTCGCTTGGGAGATCCAAGAGGAGGAATTTTTTATGAAGAAATACTACGACGACCGTCACCAGCTCAACATGGAGATCTCAGACACTAAAGATGGCAGTATGCACATTAAGCTACATCAACCAACTGGGATCAAAGAAATCACGGTCACAGAAGCTAAAGGCAAAGAAATCATCGAACTTAATCGTATTGAATACAACGATAACCACCGTGAAACCCGTCGTCATGTTTCACTCGAAGCCTATGACCCATATGGCGCCCTGGTAAAAGATGATGCTGATCCGTTGCAAGAGGTAATTAATAAGGAAGAAATGGATCAACTCCACCAGAGTGTCAGTCAACTTACACCAGCACAGCGAAAGTTACTCATGAAGAAATTCTGGGACGGTATGAAACAGATCGACATTGCCAAAGAAGAAGGTGTCAGCAAAATGGCAATTACTAAACGTTTGCAAACCATCAAGCGACGCCTCAAAAAAATTCTTCAAAAATAATCGTTTACTTTTCCACTTTCCATGGCCTGTAAGTGTAAGGCAATTATTCCTTACCAAATTGAACTAAGAAAGGATAAACGACATGGCTAATAAAATTTCAATTTCAGTAGCTAAGCATCCCCGCCAAGATGGCGTCGTCAGCATGCGCAACGTCACAATCCGTGAACGATTGCTGCGTTTACTACTTGGTCAACCACACCATCTGATAGTGATTGCACCTAGCAAGGATGTTCAACAGTTACAAATTAACGAAGTAAAGGAGGATTCCTATGAGCAAAATGAATGACCTCGATTTAAGACTCAAGGAGACTGAGAACCAGCTTGATCAGGCCAAGGATACCATTCAGTCCATCCGTGAATTGCTATTAAGCAATCAGGATGCAGCCCCATGTAGTGGGACACCCGAGCGCAACCCAGTTGAAGATAAAGTAACGATTCGCAAAATGCTAGAAAAGAAGAGTGCCGAAGGCTACACTGCCCAAGTGAAATCATTGCTTCATAAGTTTGGTGCTGAAAAACTATCCGACGTAGACCCTAAGGATTACAAGGACCTTTACTACAGTGCGGAGGGCTTGGGACAATGAGTTCACCAAAACATCACGCTTTACTATCAGCTTCCAGTGCCAACCGTTGGCTAAGTGCTCCGCCACTCCCACGATTGGAACAATACTTCCCGCACTCCACCACCAGTGCTGCCACTGAAGGAACGGCTGCTCATGCCTTGGGAGAGTACAAGATTCATCGTCTACTTGGCGATAAGTTCAAACGTCCTGTTTCTGATTACCAATCGGATGAAATGGAAAGCCTGACTGACGACTACGCCAGTTATGTCTTGGAGCAATACCAAAAGGCTAAACGGTATGCTAAGGATGCCACCATCAGCGTTGAACAGAAGTTGGACTTCTCCAAATATGTCCCGGATGGCTTCGGCACTGGTGACTGTGTGATTGTTTCTGACCACTTGCTCCACATCATCGACTTCAAATACGGTAAAGGTGTCCGTGTTGAAGCTAAGAATAACCCACAAATGAAGCTTTACGCGATCGGAGCCCTTGAGATGTTCGGCAGCCTTTACAACGTCGATGAAGTCGAAACAACGATCTTTCAACCACGCATGGCCAACATCAGCAATTGGACCATCAATGCCAAGAAATTGATGCATTGGGCCAACACCGAATTGAAAGAAAAAGCCGAACTCGCCTTTGCCGGTCAAGGCACTGTTCGATACGGTCCCTGGTGTCAGTTTTCAGCCTGTAATGCCGTGTTGCGTGCCCGCTATGACTATCATCACAAACTTACCCGTTTTCAGCTTCGTTCACCAAGTTTGCTGACGGACAGCGAGGTTGCTGAGGTTCTGGAACATATTGATGATTTGAACCGGTGGGCGCATGAAATTAAAGACTACGCTGCCGACCTGGCAATCAATCATGGCAAGCAGTGGCCCGGCTACAAAATTGTCGAAGGTCGTTCCACCCGGCGCTACAAAGATGAAAACGTGGTTGCCAAGATTGCTGAAGCAAACGGCATTCATGATATTTACCAACGGAAGCTGCTGCCAATCACGAAGTTAGAAAAGCAGCTCGGTAAGAAGAAATTCACCGAACTGTTCAGTCAAGAAATTGTTAAACCGGCGGGTAAACCAACCCTGGTGCCAAATTCAGACCGGCATCAGAGTATTAGCAAATCAAACCCAAAGGATGAATTTAAGGAGGAAAAATAATATGTCACAACAAACAAAGGTCGTTACTGGTATCAACACTCGTCTCTCTTACGCCAACGTATGGGAACCAAAGTCCATTAATGGCGGCAAAGAAAAGTACTCGGTCAGTCTGATTATCCCCAAGTCAGATCAAAAGACGGTCGCCGCAATTGAGAAAGCTATCGATGCTGCCATCCAAGAAGGCATTGGAAAGTTTGGTGGCAAGAAGCCTAACAAGGCTACTCTAAAGCTTCCACTTCGTGATGGTGACGTTGAACGTGATGATGTTGCCTACCAAGATAGTTATTTCATCAACGCTAATTCGATTACGGCACCCCAGATTGTGGACAAGCATGTTCAACCCATCCTTGATCGCAATGAAGTGTATAGTGGCTGCTATGCTCGGGTTTCCATTAATTTCTATGCTTTTAACACCAACGGTAACCGTGGAATCGCCTGTGGCCTGGGTAACATCCAAAAGATCCGTGATGGTGAACCATTAGGCGGTCATGCTAGTGCCAGTGATGATTTCACAGCCATTGATGACAATAACGATGATGATTTCTTAGCTTAAAACAAATGATGGGTAGCCAACGATGACTGCCCATTTTTTGTAGAAAGGATTTCTAATGAAGCAAATCTCGATTGATATCGAAACTTATTCTAGTACCAACCTGAATCAAACTGGTGTTTATCGCTATGCTGATAGCGACGATTTTGAACTTTTGCTCTTTGGTTATGCCACTGACTTTGGACCAGTCAAGGTGGTGGACTTAACTCAAGGTGAAAAAATTCCACAACAAATTGTTGAAGCCCTAGATGATCCCAATATTATTAAGAGTGCTTTTAACGCTCAATTTGAACGAGTTTGCCTATCACGCTTTGTGGGACATCACCTAAAGCCGGTCGGTTGGCACTGCTCACGAGTCTGGTCCGCTACCCTTGGTCTTCCCTTATCGTTACGCGACGTTGGTACCGTTTTAGGGCTTCCTCGTCAGAAAATTACGGCTGGAAAAGAACTCGTGCGCTACTTCTGTACTCCCTGCAAGCCAACCAAATCTAATCAAAATCGCACACGTAATTTTCCTTATCATGCACCTGACAAATGGCAGCAATTCAAACAGTATAACCAGCGTGATGTGGAAGTTGAAATGGAAATCACCCAAAAACTTAGCCGCTTCCCGGTCCCGCAAAACGAATGGGAAAACTACTGGATGGATCAGGATAGCAACGATCGTGGAATTCGGATTGATCAACAACTGGTTAACAATGCTATCAAGTGTCAAGAGGAATTTCATGATCAGTACTTGCAAACTTCCCAGCAATTGACCGGTCTGGTTAATCCAAACTCACCATTGCAATTAAAAGATTGGCTCAACCAGCAGGGAGTAAATACCGACTCTCTATCCAAAGCCACAGTAGCTCAACTTTTACAAACTACCACTGGCACGGTCCATCAAGTATTAGAACTACGCCAACTATTATCAAAATCTAGCGTAAAGAAGTATCAGGCAATGCAAAAAGCAATGTGCCAAGATGGCCGTGTTCATGGACTCCTACAATTTTATGGTGCCAATCGAACTGGCCGGTGGGCTGGGCGCTTAGTACAAGTTCAAAACCTCCCTCGTAATTCAATGCCAGACCTAGAAGAAGCTCGTGAACTAGTTAAGCAAGGCAACACCACTGCTCTTGCAATGCTTTATGATTCAGTACCAGACGTTTTATCACAATTAATTCGGACCGCATTCATCCCCAGCAAGGGTCATCACTTTTATGTGGCTGACTTTTCAGCTGTCGAAGCACGGGTGATTGCCTGGCTTTCTGGTGAACAGTGGCGCCAGAAGGCCTTCGCTAAGAACGAAGACATCTACTGTGCATCCGCTAGTCAGATGTTTGGTGTTCCAGTCGTTAAACACGGGATTAATAGTAAACTCCGCCAAAAAGGCAAAATTGCTGAATTAGCCCTCGGCTATGGTGGTTCCATTGGAGCACTTAAAGCCATGGGCGCCACAAAACTCGGTTTAACTGAAGATGAATTACCACCCCTAGTTCAAATGTGGCGCAGTGCCAGTCCTAAAATTGTCCAATTCTGGTGGGACGTTGATAAAGCAGCCAAGGAATGTATTAAAACCCACTTACCCCAGTCAACCCACGGGATGAAATTTGTCTACCGGAGTGGCTGCTTGTTTCTGCGCTTACGATCAGGAAGACGCCTTTGTTATCCCCAGCCGAAAATCGGCATCAATAGCTTTGGTTCTGAATCGATTACCTTCATGGGAATCAACACGGTGAAGAAATGGGATCGGATTGAAACCTATGGGGCAAAGCTCGTTGAAAATATTGTCCAAGCAACCAGTCGTGACTTGTTAGCTGAAGCAATGCGACGCTTAGAAGCTACTGATAACCCTATTGTCATGCACATTCATGATGAAGCCGTGATCGATGCTCCAGCTGATCGTTCATTAGAAAAAATAGTCAAGATTATGACCGAAGTACCGGCCTGGGCTGACGGATTGATTCTCAACGCTGCCGGTTTTGTCAGTGACTTTTACAAAAAAGATTAAACATAATGGTTTACTTTCTGCCCTCATCTGGCTTATCAGTGAGGGCTTTTTGAGTTCTCAAATTATATGAAAGGATCTGAACTTATGTCAGAAGCAACCACGGCAATTGCCAAGCTGCGCAATAACAAACTAAATCCAAATTATCGTCCAATGATCTTTGTGATCGCACCCTTTACCGAGGTAGTAAAAGGTGATGCAAAAGCCATTATGGCAGTTCGCTCTTACTGCCGCTTTGTCTACCAAAAAGGTGGCATCCCAGTTTGTCCACAGCTCTACTTACCTCAATTTATTAACCTACACCATTCGAAAGAATTTCAAATAGCTGCCTTTATCAATATCGTGCTGCTAACCAAGTGTGTAGAAGCTTGGTCGTTTGGCAATCCGACTCACGATACACGCTACTTCGTCCGCCTTGCCAAACGGAAAAATAAGGAAGTCCGGTACTTTAACACAGGAATGGAGGATTACTAAGATGCACTTTACTTTATCGGTAGCAACTAATTCTGGTCAGACCAGCAATACCATTTATCCCAACCAGCTGGCCATTACTAACCCTCAAGAACTGAAACAAGCCGTCCAGTACGACCATGTTTGTGGATTATTCAAAAACAATCAACGCAACATTGGTAATTTTATCAAGGCTGACTGCCTAGTCATGGACTGTGACAATGACCATTCGGATGATCCTGCCGCCTGGATTAATCCAACAAATCTCGTTAACTACTTTGATGACGTTTCCTATGCTATCACTTTGTCGCGTAACAACATGAAGACGAAAAACAAGAAAGCTCCGCGGCCAAAGTTTCATATCTACTTTCCAATTAATGAAATTGGTGATGCAAGAATCTATGCCGAATTGAAACATGAAATTCAAGAATACTTTCCTTACTTTGATGATAATGCTCTCGACGCTGCCCGCTTCGTCTTTGGTGTCCCTAATACAGAAACCAGCTGGCACGAAGGGGAACAAACAATCGACCAATTTATGATGGCCCAGCGTTACTTTGCTCAGCAAAAGGTAGGATCAATTCATGAAGGAAAACGCAATGCGACCCTCTCTCACTTTGCTGGTCGAATCATTATGCGACTTGGTAATACCGCCGAAGCCCAACAAGCATTCCAAGATGAAGCCGCTAAGTGTGATCCGCCACTAAAAGATCAAGAGCGAAGAACTATCTGGCACAGTGCTATCAAATTTGGCCAACGCATGGCTAGCCAAAAAGGCTACATTCCGCCTGAAGAATACAATCAACCAAATGATGACCTACGACCAGATGATTACTCGGATACCGGTGAATCTTATGTATTCGTTGATAACTGCAAGGACCGGGTTTGCTACACCAATCAGTCAGGTTTCATGTGGTTTGACGGTAAAGTTTGGCAAGAATCGGAACCACTCGCCCTCGGTGAAGTTCAGCGCTTTACTGATAAGCAACTCAACGATGCTCAACTACGCGTCGCCAAGGCTTATCAGGTAATCCAGCAAAATGGTGTATCAAGAGATATCCAAACGATGGGTAAAACTAAAGCCAGTCGTTCCTTTAACGATGACCAGCAGGCAGCTTTTAAAGAGTACGAAAGTGCCAAGGCTTATGAAACTTTTATTCTCAAAGAACGTAGCACCCGCGGCATCAACGGCATCTTAACTAACGCTCGGCCTAAACTCGTTAAAGAAATTAATGAATTTGATGCTGACCCATTTTTACTGAATACACCAACTGGTCCCTTCAACTTGAAAAAAGGAATGCATGGCCAACAAGAAAGCAAAGCTAGCGAGCTAATCACCAAATCCACGTCTTGTATTCCAAGCGACCAAGGAACTGCAATTTGGCAGGAAGCGCTGAACACCTTTTTCTGCGGTGATCAGGATCTGATGAATTATGTCCAAGAGATTGTAGGTCTCGTGGCAATCGGTCAGGTTTATCTGGAAGCATTGATTATTGCATATGGTAGTGGACGAAACGGTAAATCAACCTTTTGGAATACGATTGCCAATGTTCTCGGCACTTACACAGGCCACCTTTCTGCCGATGCCTTGACCACCGGGGTTCGCCGCAATGTCAAACCAGAAATGGCCGAAGTTAAAGGTAAACGACTGATCATCTCCGCTGAACTGGAAGAAGGTAAACGGCTGAATACTTCAATAGTCAAGCAGCTCTGCTCGACTGATGAAATATATGCCGAGAAGAAATACATGAAACCTTTTTCTTTTACCCCCAGTCACACCATTGTCCTTTACACCAATTATCTCCCTCACGTAGGTGGTAATGACGAAGGTATCTGGCGGCGGTTAATTGTGATTCCTTTTAAGGCCAAGATTGCCAAACGGAACGACATTAAAAACTATGCCCAGTACCTAACCGAAAAAGCTGGGCCGGCAGTCTTGCAATGGATCATTGAAGGCGCGCAACGAATCATTCAGCAAGATTACCGATTAACTACTCCGGCGGCAGTCGAAAAAGCGGTCAAGGCTTACCATGCTGACAATGATTGGCTCGGACATTTTCTCAACGAAAAATGTGAATTAAACCCAGAATATGAGCAAAAGTCCGGTGACCTCTATCAAAAATACCGTGAGTACTGCCAGGCTATTGGTGAATATACCCGGAGCACCACTGACTTCTATACCGCTCTCAAAAACGCTGGCTTCCAACGTCTACGAAAACAACATGGAAGGTTCGTCAAAGGACTGCGATTAAAAGTTGATACTAACGAGTTCCTCAGTTGAGTGTCATTGACCGTCATTATTAATTAAGGAAAAAGCTTGTTCCATCAACCTTCCTTAACAACTATGACACTCATGACAGCCTATTTTCTTACTTGTATATAGAAATAAAACATAGAAAAAAGAAGTATAGAGAAGAGTAGTAATTCAACTGACATGACCGTCACAAATCGTGTGAAAGCGTTGATGAATCAGCAATTAGAAAGGATTATCAAAAATGTTAGAAAAAAGAATCGAGGTAGCTTTTGTGAAAGCTACTCAGCATCGCAGCGGGTTCTGCCTGAAGTTCACCTCCCCTTCCATGGCCGGAGTACCAGACCGGTTAGTTCTGCTTCCTGATGGCCACATGGGTTTTGTGGAAATGAAAGCTCCAAGTAAACATCCCCGCCCACTGCAGATACAAAGAATTAATCAGTTGAAACAACTTGGCTTTCAAGTCTTTGTCTGCAACCAATTAGATCAGATTGGAGGAATACTCGATGCGATACAAACCGCATGAATATCAACAATACGCCACTCAGTTTATCCTGGATCACCCAGTTGCTGCCATTCTGCTCGACATGGGTCTAGGTAAAAGCGTTATTACTCTGACGGCTATCAAGCAGCTCATCCAGGAAGAAAAGGTTCACCGGGTCTTAGTTGTAGCCCCACTAAGAGTTGCTAAACAAACCTGGCCTGAAGAAATAAATAAGTGGGATCACTTAAAGGACCTCACCTACTCTGTTATAACTGGTTCCAAGCCACGGCGAATTAAGGCACTCCAACAAAATGTTGATATCTACATCATTAACCGGGAAAACTTAAAGTGGTTAATTGAGTCTTCCGGAGTCTCTTTTGACTATGACATGCTAGTAATAGATGAGCTGTCGAGTTTCAAATCGTATCGTTCGCAACGATTCAAGGCACTTAAACGTGTCCGCCCGTTGATCAAACGCGTAGTGGGATTAACGGGCACTCCATCATCTAACGGATTAATGGATCTGTGGGCAGAGTTTCGGGTGCTAGATATGGGTAAAAGACTAGGCCGTTTCATCTCGTATTACAGGTCGAACTACTTTGATCCTGACAAGCGAAACATGTATCAAGTGTTTACCTACAAGCCCAAGCCTAGTGCTGAACAAAGCATTTACCGAGCCATTGATGATATCACAATTTCCATGAAATCTCAGGATTACTTAAATTTACCACCGTTAACTATGAATACTGTCCCAGTGAAGATGAGTGATAGCGAACAAGCTATTTATGATGAGCTCAATGCTCAACTGGTAGTGTCAACCCAAGGTAAGCAGATCGATGCACTGAACGCTGCCAGTTTATCAAATAAACTTTGCCAAATGGCAAATGGTTGTGTCTATGATGATCAACAACAGGTTGTTCAAATCCACCAACGTAAGCTGAATGCTCTGGAAGATTTAGTTGAAGCTGCCAATGGTAAGCCAGTGCTTGTTGCCTACTGGTTCAAGCATGACCTGGAGCAAATTAAACACCGCTTCAAGGTGCGTGAAATTAAAACACCTCGCGATATTCAAGATTGGAACAATGGCAAGATCACCTTAGCTTTAATTCATCCGGCTTCCGCTGGTCACGGTCTTAACCTACAAGCCGGTGGTGCCACTTTGATTTGGTACGGACTAACCTGGAGCCTAGAACTTTACCAGCAAACTAACGCCCGACTCTGGCGACAAGGTCAACGTCATCCCGTCGTCATCCACCACATCGTCACTGAAGGAACCATCGATGAAAATATCCTGGCAGCTTTGAAGCGAAAGGATAAAACTCAGTTGGCATTGATCAATGCAGTGAAGGCTAACCTGAAAGGAAGTGCCGTAGTATGAGTATCATGTGGAATTACTTAGATAAACGACGAGCAACCGTCGCAGCGTTAAAAGACTATGATGGTATGAAGTTCATCATCGATTCTTACCAAGACGACTTGAAGTTAGCTAAAGACCAGATGGTCGGCGTCAGTTCTCCCCACTATGGTTTTACTCCTAGTACCAGCAGCAAAGATAATTCCACCGAACGCCGTTTAATTCGCGGCATCGATCAAACCACTAAGCTGAACGAACGTTACCAGCAAGCTCGCCTTTACTTCAAGTGGTTCGAACCAGCCTGGAAAGAACTATCCAATGACGAGCGCTTCGTACTAGATGCCTGCTACCGAACATCGAATCAATCGATGAATGAAGGACTAGCGCTGTTGATGGATAAATACTTTATTGCTAAGACGACTGCATATAATCGTAAGAACCAAGCACTCGATCATTTAACCCTCCTGCTTTACGGTGCCCATCATTAAGAAGGTAAAATCGGGAACAAACACAGTGCTTATCCATGTTACGATGGTAGTGTAGAAAATTAGGAAAAAGGCATTTGCTTTATAACGATTGGAGCCTGGCAGCTTTAAACTGCTGGGCTTTTCTTATGCCTGCAGAAAGAAGGAGCATCGTGCCTTACTCACCTAAGAAACCATGTCGTTACCCTGGCTGCCCACGATTAACACACAATATGTATTGTGACCAACACGAAAAGATAGTCTCTTCTTATTACAATCGTTACCAACGCCCAAAGCGCAGTCGTCCTCGTTATCATCGTGGCTGGCCAAGGATCAGACAAAGATACTTACTCCACCATCCCTTCTGTGAAATGTGCCTGAGCCAAGGGAAGTATACCCAGGCTACTGAGGTCCATCACGTGCTACCACTGGAACATGGTGGCAGCAACGACTTCAAGAATCTGATGGCATTATGCAAGCCATGTCATTCTCGCATTACCGCACAAATGGACGATCGTTGGCACAAAGCACAACGTCAATATCATTATTAGCTCACGGAGGGGGCCATCGAATCCTTAAAAATTTTTCGCGCGGGAGCGGGCGTGGGCCTTTGCGTACAAAAATTTGATTTCAAACAGGGTATTAACCCCCGCCAGAGAGGAGGGATAACTTGGCTAAAGATGGTACTAGTCGGGGTGGCGCAAGAGTTGGAGCTGGCCGTAAACCTAAGTCACTGCATGATAAGCTCGCTGATGGGCAAGAAGCAAATGTAATTGACCTGCCAGAACCAGCCAATCTTGAAGGCCATGTGATGCCTCCCATTAAAAAGTACCTGAAGGCTGAGCAAAAAAGTGGGCTCGAATTTGATGCCGCAGACATCTTCAAAGAAACCTGGCAGTGGCTGGTCGAACGAGGCTGTGAACGACTAGTCAATACTCAGCTGATTGAACAATACGCAGTCAGCGTCAGCCGCTGGATTCAATGTGAGGAATGTATCTCCAAGTTTGGCTTCCTTGCCCGCCACCCTACAACCGGTAATGCCATCGCTTCACCTTATGTGGCAATGAGTCGGGATTACATGAAGCAATCCAGTCAACTTTGGTTTCAGATTTTTCAAGTGGTCAAAGAAAATAACGCGGCTGCTTATCAAGGCACTACTCCTCAAGATGATGTGATGGAGCGGTTATTAAGAACCCGGAAAGGAAAATACTAATGCAAATTATCAAACAAAAGATCAATAAACTAATCCCGGCAGACTACAATCCTCGTAAAGATTTAAAGCCTGGGGATCCAGGATATGAAAAACTAAAACGCTCAATTCATGAATTTGGCTACGTTGATCCAATCATCTGGGATAAGCAAACTGGCCACGTCATCGGCGGCCATCAACGCTTAAAAATCCTTCAAGACGAAGGCCTTACTGAAGTCGACTGCGTAGTCGTTGACTTTGATGAAGCCAAAGAAAAAGCTCTCAACATTGCCTTAAACAAAATCAGTGGTGACTGGGATCAAGCTAAACTTGGATTATTAATCTCTGACTTAGAAGCATCAGCCTTTGATGTTTCCCTAACTGGTTTTGATGAAAGTGAAATTGCCAATTTGCTAGAAACAGATAGCGATACTAAGGATGATGATTTTGATGTTGATGCTGAATTGAAGCAGCCCACCTTTTCTCAAGCTGATGATCTTTGGCATCTTGGTCGTCATACTCTGCTTTGCGGTGATGCGACCAAAGACGAATCCTACCAAAAATTGCTCGGCAAAATGCAAATTAACTTAGTTCTAACCGATCCGCCTTATAACGTCGACTACCAAAGCAAAGCTGGCAAGATCAAAAATGACCATCAAGCTAGCGACAAATTCTATCAATTTCTCCTGGCTGCCTTTCAAAATATGAATCAAGCTATGACTGATGATGCCAGCATCTATGTCTTTCACGCCGATACGGAAGGCTTAAACTTCCGTCGTGCTTTTCAGGATGCTGGCTTTTATTTATCTGGTTGCTGCATCTGGAAGAAGCAATCTTTGGTTTTAGGACGCTCGCCTTACCAGTGGCAACATGAACCTGTTCTTTACGGCTGGAAGAAAAACGGTAAACACGAATGGTACACTGGCCGCAAAGAATCAACCATCTGGGAGTTCGATAAACCTAAGCAAAGCAAAGAACATCCAACCATGAAGCCTATTCCACTCTTGGCCTATCCAATCATGAACTCGACCATGGCCAACTGCACGGTACTCGACCCCTTTGGTGGCTCTGGTTCAACCTTAATTGCCTGTGAACAAACCAAGCGAACCTGCTTCATGATGGAACTGGATGAAAAATACTGCGACGTCATTATCAAACGTTACATCGAGCAAGTTGGCTCTGTTCAAGATGTATCTGTGGAGCGAGATGGGAAAACAATCCCCTACTCTGAAGTGGTAAAGTGTGATAAATAACTCGCTAAATCCTTGCTATCTGTGCCTTTCAGAGTGATATATACAGTACCAAAACGAAAGAGAGGTACAAAAAATGATCATTAATTTTGATGTGACAGGCACACAGCGCAAACAATTAGTTACAGCGATTGCTAACTTCACAAATCGCAAGGCTGAATACCAATATACACCAACCTATGCTTATAAAGTTGGTCCCTACACTGTCACTAAAGACGGTGAGTTGGTATACCAAGATGAAGATGTTCAACCATTATTAACAGCTTTGGCAAAGCAAGGATTTAAGCCTAAAGATGACAAAATTAATCTAAAGCTCAGCTATAACCGCCAGAGCTTTGATGAAGCTTCCCTTGACCATCTGCGCCAGCTAATCTGGGCCAAGGGCAACTTAATCAAAGAAGCCTTTGCCATCGATAGCTTGCCATTAGAGGTAAAAGATGAAAAAGTGAGCCTAGACTGGTTTAAGGAGATCGAGCCAAACGAAGCTCAAGCTTATCAGCTCTTTTTAAACCACCTAATTGATTATGCCAAAAAGCGGACTCGTGTGATCACACAACCGCGCGAATATGAAAATTCCCGCTATGCTTTCCGCTGTTTCCTCCTTCAGCTTGGCTTCATTGGGCCTGAGTATAAGGAAGCCAGAAAGATCCTACTGAGTAAGCTTCATGGTTCATGTGCATTTAGGAAGGAAGCCACTAACCATGCGTAGAATTGAAGATGAATTAGCCAGACGCGACCGGATTTGTAAGCAAGTCTTAACCATCAGAGACACAGGCGAAGTGAACATGTTTGATGTGCCAAATGTCGAACGCTTAGCCTATTACTACAATTGCCATGACTTAATCGAGTACATTTACGAAAACCGAGCCGGCTATTTAAACCTAATCATGACAGGAAAATTCAATTAAGCAACTAAGGCATTGACCGCTATAGTCAGTGCCTTTTTAGCTACCCGAAAGGATGTGATCCCTCTTTGAACAAACTCAAAAATTATCAACCTAGTCGCTTTATGGCTAAAGACTCAAGCTACAACAAAGATGCGGCCGACTTTGCGATCTCCTTTATCGAGTGTCTTTGCCACACTAAAGGGACCTGGGCCGGGAAACCTTTCGAATTAATCGACTGGCAAGAACAAATCATTCGTGACCTTTTTGGCATTTTAAAACCCAATGGCTATCGGCAATTCAACACCGCCTATGTAGAAATTCCTAAAAAGCAAGGCAAGTCTGAACTAGCCGCTGCTGTTGCCCTGCTGCTTTGCTGCGCTGATGGTGAAGAGCGAGCTGAAGTCTATGGCTGCGCCGCTGATCGCCAACAAGCTGCGATTGTCTTTGACGTTGCGGCTGATATGGTACGAATGAATCCAGCTTTAAAGAAGCGTTGTAAGATCCTAGCCTCGCAAAAAAGGCTGATCTATGAACCAACCAATAGTTTCTACCAAGTTCTCTCGGCTGATGCTTACTCTAAGCACGGCTTCAATGTTTCGGGAGTAATTTTTGACGAGCTGCATACCCAACCAAACCGTAAATTATACGATGTTATGACTAAAGGCTCCGGTGATGCCAGAACCCAGCCACTCTATTTTTTAATTACTACCGCTGGAACTGATGAGCACTCAATTTGTTATCAGGTTCATCAAAAGGCACTCGACATTATGGAAGGCCGCAAGCATGACCCGCGATTTTACCCAGTTATCTATGGAGCCGATCGCGAAGAAGACTGGTCAGATCCAGAAGTATGGAAAAAGGCTAATCCTTCTTTAGGCGTTACCGTAGCCATGGAAAAGGTTCAGGATGCTTACAACTCGGCCAAAGAAAATCCGGCAGAAGAGAATACTTTCAGACAGCTTCGCTTAAACCAATGGGTAAAACAAGCTGTTCGGTGGATGCCAATGGATAAATGGGACGCTTGCGCTTTTCCAGTTGATCCCAATCAATTACGGGGACGACCTTGTTATGGCGGGCTCGACTTATCATCTACGACTGACATCACAGCTTTTGTCTTAGTCTTCCCGCCACTTGATGACAGTGAAGGTTTCTCCCTTCTGCCCTACTTCTGGATTCCTGAAGACAACGTTGATTTACGAGTCCGGCGCGACCATGTTCCTTATGATGTTTGGAAGCAACAAGGTTTCCTGCAAACAACAGAAGGCAATGTTGTCCACTATGGCTTCATTGAACAATTTATTGATGACCTCGGTAAAAAATACCACATTAAGGAAATTGCCTTTGACCGATGGGGTGCGGTAGAAATGGTTCAAAATCTCGAAGGTATGGGATTCACTGTAGTTCCATTTGGTCAGGGATTTAAAGATATGACACCACCAACGAAAGAACTAATGCGATTAACTCTGGAAAAGAAGATCGCTCATGGTGGTCATCCGGTCTTGCGCTGGATGATGGATAACATTTACATCCGCACTGACCCAGCCGGGAATATTAAACCTGACAAGGCTAAGTCAACTGAAAAAATTGATGGCGTAGTGGCCACCATTATGGGACTGGATCGTGCTATCCGAAATGAGGATAATGGTGATTCTGTTTATGATGATCGAGGTCTATTAATGTTGTAATTACGAAGAACTGAAAGGAGTTGATGCCATGAGTCTATTTAATAAATTGTTCCATACCAATAAAGCTTCACCCAAAAACACCCTATCCAGCACCATGTCATTTTTCTTCGGCAGTTCGATGGCTGGCCAAAATGTGACCGAACGTACCGCAATGCAGAATACAGCAGTTTATGCTTGTGTGCGAATCTTGGCTGAAGGATTAGCTGAACTTCCACTCCACATTTATCAATACACCAGCGATGGTGGTAGACAGCGGGCAATTAACCACCCGCTTTATTTTTTGCTTCATGATGCGCCAAATCCAGAAATGACCAGTTTTATCTTTCGTGAAACCATGATGAACCATTTATTGCTGTGGGGTAACGCCTATGCACAAATCATTCGAAACGGTCAAGGCGAGATCACTGGGCTCTATCCTTTGATGCCTGATCGAATGGACGTTAACCGTGCTGCCAACGGTGAAATCTACTACACCTATACTCGCAACTACGATGATTACCAGGCAAAGAATAAATCGAAACAAGTAATTCTCTTGTCCGATGAAGTCCTTCATATCGCAGGGTTAGGATTTGATGGTTTGATCGGCTACAGCCCTATTGCTATGGCTAAGAATGCGATTGGATTATCTATGGCCGCTGAACAATATGGAGCCACCTTCTTCAAAAATGATGCCACACCTGGTGGTGTTCTCGAGCATCCTAATGTAGTCAAAGACCCTGAACGGCTTCGGAAAAGTTGGCAGTCACAATTTTCGGGATCTAATAATCACAGCATTGCTGTCTTGGAAGAAGGAATGACTTTTCATCAACTTTCCATTCCACCTGACCAAGCGCAATTTCTTGATACCCGAAAATTCCAACTCGACGAAATTGCCAGAATTTTTCGTGTACCACCGCATATGGTTGGTGACCTAGACCGTTCAACTTTCTCAAATATCGAGCAACAATCACTAGAATTTGTAAAGTACACCCTGAACCCTTGGTGCATTCGCTGGGAACAAGCTATGAATCAACAGCTACTTTCCGCTGATGATCAACGAAAGTTCTTCGTCAAATTCAATGTTGATGGACTACTACGTGGTGATTACGAAAGTCGCATGAATGGTTATGCCATTGGTCGACAAAACGGCTGGTTGTCCGCTAATGACATTCGTGAGTTAGAGGATCTCAACCGTATCCCCGCTGATGAAGGCGGTGATCAGTACCTGGTTAACGGTAACATGCTACCACTCAACCAAGCTGGTAACTTCTATAGTTCTCGGCCATCTAAAGAAAGTGAGGAACCAAAAGAATGAAACGTTTCTGGAACTGGGGCGGTCCTCAAAATCAACGTGTCTTAACTATCAACGGTACGATTGCTGAAGATAGCTGGGTTGATGATGAAGTCACTCCCCAAGTATTTCAAGATGAATTAAGTCAAGGGAAAGGGCCAATCGATCTCTGGTTAAATTCTCCCGGTGGTGACTGTGTCGCTGCCAGTCGCATTTACACGATGCTAATGAATTATCCCGATGACGTGAACGTCAAAATTGACGGTATCGCTGCTTCAGCGGCATCAGTTATCACCATGGCAGGAACAAAAGTTTCCATGGCTCCAACCGCGATGATCATGATCCATAATCCATTAACCATTGTTGGTGGACAAAAAGAAGATCTTGATCAAGCTGCACAGATGCTAGCTGAAACCAAAGAATCAATCATTAATGCCTATGAGCTTAAAACAAACCTACCCCGCGAGAAGATTTCAGCCATGATGGATGACGAAACCTGGATGAACGTTAACAAGGCCATCGAGTTAGGCTTCGCTGACCAAATGCTAGGTGACGATCACCAGCCCACAGATTGTTATTCCTATTCGGATAAGCAATCGGATCTCGTTGTCCTCAATAAACTCAAACGAACAAGCCAAAATACTATCTCTGTAAAGTCGCTACAAAAGCGGCTTTCTTTGTTATCACACTAAATTTCAAGGAGGCTTTTCTCTATGACTAAGATTACCGAATTACAAGAAAAACGTGCCCGTATTTGGAAACAAGCTAAGGATTTTCTCGATGAAAAGCAAAAGCAATCTGATGTACTATCAGCTGAAGATAATGCCAAGTATGAAAAGATGGAACAAGACGTGGTTAATCTCGGGAAGGAAATCGATCGGCTCCATAAGCAAGCCAAAATTGAAGCAGAACTCAATCAGCCCACTACCACAGCCCTTACTCATACCCCAGCTGCTGGAGAGGTACCTGACAAACAAACCGGATATGCAAAGGATTTCTGGCAAATGATGCGTGGACACGGCGCAGTTGATGCCTTAAAGGAAGGTGCTGATCCGGATGGTGGCTTTCTGGTCCCGGACGAATTTGAAAATCAGCTGATTCAAAAATTGCAAGAAGCCAACGTGATGCGCACCATCAGTCACGTCATTCAAACTAATAGCGGTGAACATAAAATTCCTGTAGTTGCTAGCGAAGGAACTGCAGCTTGGCTGGATGAAGAAGCCGCCTACACGGAATCCAACACCCAATTCAGTCAAGTATCACTTTCTGCTCACAAGTTAGGAACCTTAATCAAAGTGTCCGAAGAATTACTCAACGACTCGGCCTTTGATTTAATGTCCTACCTTTCAGGTGAATTTGGTCGCCGGTTAGGTAATGCCGAAGAACAAGCTTTTCTAACGGGCACTGGCACTAACCAGCCAACTGGGATTCTGACTGATACCAATGGTGCTTCCGCTGGTTCCACCGCTGCTAAAGCAGACACTCTTACCTTTGATGATTTAATTGACCTCTTCTATTCCCTGAAAGCACCATACCGGCAAAATGCAGTTTTCTTAATGAACGATGACACCGTCAAAGCTATTCGGAAGTTGAAAGATAAGAACGACCAATACATCTGGCAACCATCGGTTCAAGCCGGTCAACCTGACCGGATTTTAAACTGCCCGGTTTATACCAGTCCATACATGCCAACTCTCGCAGCTGGTAATAAGCCGCTGCTCTTTGGTGACTTCAATTATTACTGGATTGCGGATCGACAGGGACGAACCTTCAAACGTCTGAATGAGTTATACGCCGTTAATGGTCAAGTTGGCTTCCTAGGTTCTGAACGAACAGATGCCAAAGTCATTCTCCCTGAAGCGATTAAAACCCTTGTCATGGCTGCCAAGTAGAAAGGAATGATGTGATGTGGCTGCTATTACTTTGGTCGAAGCAAAAACCTACCTAAGAATTGACAACAAAGTCGAAGATGATTTGGTCACTAAATTGGTCGGATCAGCAACAGCTACTGTCGAGAACGTGCTCCGCCAACCTTTATCCACCTTTGATCCCCTCCCTGATGATATTCACACGGCAATTCTTTACACGGTTGCTTACTTATATGAATATCGGGAAACAGCCGACTTTGATGCAATGATCAAGTTTTTGCGAGCAATTTTAGCTCCCTATCGGAAGGAGGAGTTTTAATTGCAGCAACAAAATAAACGTATCAGTAAAATTGCTGATATTGGTGAACTAGATCAGCGGATCACCTTGATGAAAAAGAAGTACATCGGTAAAAATCCCAATACTGCCATGCCAATGTATCAGGATGTCCGCTTAGGTGACGTGTGGGCTAAAGTTTCGGCTTTACATGGTCAGGAATACTACACTGCCGTAACTGTTAAGTTGGAAAAACAGCTATCCTTCATCATTCGCTATCGTGACGATATAGACGAAGAAACCAACATTTGGTTTGAAGGCCGCGGTTACGATATTGGCTTCATTGATGATGTTAAATACGGCCACGAATTTATGGAACTAAAAGCTGAATATAAGAGAGGAATTGATAACCCTGATGAAGACTAGTCTAATCGCCATCAACTCTTGCTTTGGTGCCGTTGGGGCTTTTCTCGGCTGGTACCTCGGCGGACTTGATGATTTTTTGTATGTTCTCCTGATTTTTATGGTCGTGGACTATATCACTGGAGTCCTTTGCGCAGTTAATGAGCATAAATTATCCAGTAAGATTGGGTTTCGCGGGCTTACTCGCAAAGTGCTAATTCTACTGTTGGTTGGCATTGCACACTGCCTTGATATTTACCTATTAAAGAACGGTTCTGCTATCCGCACTGCTACTATTTTCTTCTACATTTCTAATGAAGGTATTTCGCTGTTAGAAAATACAAGTCGATTAGGATTACCAGTGCCTGATAAATTAAAAAATGTCCTTCAACAACTTCACAACAAGGATGGTGACAAGCAATGATTCCCGGAATTGATATTTCTGAATGGCAAGGCCACGTAGACTTTAATGCAGTTAAGGCTAGTGGCATAAAATTCGTCCTAATTCGAGCTGGCTATGGTCGCTCTGCTAGCCAAGCAGATAATTATTTTGCTGAACACTACGCACAGGCAAAAGCGGCTGGTTTACAAGTTGGTGCCTATTGGTACTCTTACGCTGTTTCACCAGCTGACGCAGCTAACGAAGCACGGGCTTGCTTAACCGTCCTTGGTAATCGTCACCTTGATTATCCAATCTACTTCGATCTAGAAGAAAAGTGGCAATTTGCTAATGGACGCAACTTTTGTGATAGCTTAGTAAAAAGTTTCTGTAGTGTTTTGGAACAGAATAGTTGCTATGCGGGACTGTATATTTCTCGATCGCCATTGCAGAATTATATATCCACCGCTGTTGCTCAGCGTTATGCCATCTGGATAGCCGAATATGGATCACGTTGTAACTATAGTGGCAACTATGGAATCTGGCAACATTCTTCAACTGGTTCGATTCCAGGTGTCAGTGGTAACTGTGACCTTGATTATGCCTACATTGATTACGCAGCAGTTATTAATAAAAAGCAACCAGTCACCAGAAAAGATCCTGATGAAATAGCCGTTGAAGTATTGAATGGCCAATGGGGTAACGGTGCCGACCGTCAACGACGATTAACTGCTGCCGGTTACGACTACGCGGTGGTGCAGGAAAAAGTTAACCAACTATTGAATCGTAAGTCAGTTGACCAAATTGCACGTGAAGTTATCCATGGTTTCTGGGGAAATGGTAATGAGCGAATTCTCCATTTGAAACAAGCTGGCTATGATCCAATTCAAATTCAAAAACGTGTCAATCAATTACTCTGATTTATGCCTGTGGACTCCGGTCTGCAGGCTTTTTTCTTTTGCCATGGTTTACTTTTACGCTTGTTCTGGCTTATCAGTGGAGGTAATTAAACATGGTAAAGAAAGTACAACCAGTGACCCATCAACCACTAATAGCAACAAGTAAGCATATCAATTCAGAGCAATTATTGAATGATTTGCACTATCAACAATCAAAACAAATCATACAGAATATGCTTAATAAAGGCTTAATCTCACCCACCGAATTTAAGGACATTGATGCCTTAAACAAGCAGTCATTTCCACCATTATTAGGGCCCGGAAACGTTGATACATCAAAGTTCTAGAGCTAACATACCACACTGACGAAAGGAGGGTTGTCATGTCAAACATTACTAAAATCCAAAGCTACCACCGTGATGTCACTCATCTCCGTGTAGCGGCCTATTGTCGGGTTTCAACTGACAACATTGAACAACTAGAAAGTCTTAAGAATCAGCGTGAACACTATCAAAAATACATTAGCAGTCAGCCAAATTGGCAGTTAGCTAAGATCTATTACGATGAAGGAATCTCAGGTACCAAATTGACGAAGCGTGATGCCTTAAAAGAATTACTAGCTGATTGTCACAATCACCGAATTGACCTCGTAGTTACCAAGTCGATCAGCCGCTTATCGCGGAACACTACCGACTGTCTACGAATTGTTCGAGAGTTACAACAGCTGAACATCCCTATTATCTTTGAAAAGGAACACATCAATACTGGAGCAATGGCCAGCGAATTATTTCTATCAATCCTCAGCAGCATTGCTCAGGATGAATCTCATTCCACTGCCGGAAATTTGCGTTGGGCGATTAGACAACGGTTCGCTAGCGGCAAGTTTCGAGTATCTTCAGCTCCCTACGGATATTCAATTGAAGATGGCAACTTAGTCATCAATCAGGCTAAAGCTAGGATTGTGCGAGAAATTTTTCAACAATTTTTAAAAGGAATGTCGGCTAGTCGAATTGCTAAAGGCTTGAATCATAAACGCATAGCAACAAAGCGTGGTGGCCAATGGCGAAGTAACACCGTGATTAATATCTTACGAAATAGTAATTATACCGGCGATATGCTCTGCCAGAAGACTTACCGTGATGATCAATATCACCGTCATTTTAACCAAGGTGAACTCACCCAGTACTTAATTGAGGATCATCATCCTAGTTTGGTTAACCACGAAACCTTTAACCGGATTCAAGTTTTGCTTAAAGAAGCGGCTCAAAAACGCCATATCGAAACTGATAGCCATAAGTATCAACGTCACTACCTGTTTTCTGGAAAAATCATCTGTGGTCATTGTGGAACTACTTTTAAGCGGCAAACACGCCCAAATAAAATCTACTGGGCTTGTCAAAGGCATCTAAAATCGGCTAAGCAATGCCCAATTAAGGCAGTTCCCGAAGCAAGTCTAGAAGTGGCTTTCTGTAATATGATGAATAAACTCGTTTACAGCAGGAAGTTCTTATTACAACCACTGTTAGAAAACCTGCAGGTGCGGGCTAACAGTGACACCCACGGTCGACTAAATTCTTTAACCGAACGGATCAAAGCAAATGACCATAAAGCTGAAACGTTAACCGAACTGATGCAATCAGGACTGATAGATAAGCCTATCTACGTAAACCAAACGGCTCAGCTCGAACAGGATACCTACAAGTGCCGTGAAAAGGTCAAGCAACTCCACAGTAGAAATACTGATTCGGCTAATAGTTTTGAAGAAGTACGATCCTTACTACATTGGTGCCAACAAGATCAAGAACTGTCAAGATTTGATAAAACCCCGTTTCAGGATTTTGTTCAACAGATTGTAGTACACAGTTCAAGCGTAGTTTTTAAGCTAAAGTGCGGGCTGAAGTTAACAGAGAAGTTAAACAAGGATGTTACTATTGACGACCACTTCTATCGCAATATCATCAGACAGCGCTTCAACGAGCCCATCAAGCAAGCCGAATATTTGTATAGTATTATCGGAAAGTGAAGGTGATTTAATTGGGTAAAGTACGCATTATTCCTGCCCATCAGCCAAAAGGAAACAGTGTCCATCATCAACGTAGTCCACAACCTTTTGAAAAGCTCCGGGTAGCTGCTTATTGCCGAGTTTCGACCGACTATGATGAGCAGGCTAGCTCCTACGAAACTCAGGTAGCTCACTACAAAGAGCTAATTCAAAAGGAACCAACCTGGGAATTTGCAGGTATCTATGCTGATGATGGAATCTCCGGAACCAACACCAAGAAACGGGAACAATTCAATAAAATGATTGCGGCCTGTAAAGCCGGTAAAATTGACTTAATTGTCACCAAGTCAATTAGCCGATTTGCTCGAAATACTATTGATTGCCTGAAGTATATCAGAGACTTAAAAGCCATCAATGTTGCAATCTTCTTTGAAAAAGAAAATATCAACACCATGGATGCCAAAGGTGAAGTTCTGATTACCATTATGGCTTCCCTTGCTCAACAAGAAAGTGAGTCCTTATCGCAAAACGTCAAGATGGGGATTCAGTACCGCTATCAGCAAGGAAAAGTATTCGTGAATCATAATCACTTCCTGGGCTATACCAAGGATGCTCAAGGCAACCTGGTAATTGAACCGGAAGAAGCCAAGGTTATTAAACGGATCTTCTATAGCTACTTAAATGGAATGAGCATGAAGCAAATCGCTGATTCACTCAAAGCTGATGGTATTCTGACTGGTGGCAAAACAAAAAATTGGCGCTCTAGCAGCGTGGCCAAAATCCTGAAGAATGAAAAATACATGGGTGATGCCCTTCTGCAGAAAACCTACACTGTTGACTTTCTGAGCAAAAAGCGAGTTAAGAATAACGGCATTATGCCCCAGTATTATGTGGAAAATGATCATCCGGCGATTATTCCTAAATCGGTGTTCATGAAAGTTCAGCAGATTATCAAACAGCGGCGTAACGGGATCACCACTAAAAACGGGAAACATCGGCGACTTAACGGCAAATATTGCTTCTCTCAAAAATTATTCTGTGGTAAATGCGGTGACATTTTGCAACGGAATATGTGGTATCGACCAGAGAAAGTAGCGGTCTGGCGTTGTGCTAGCCGGATAAGGAGAAGTAAAACTGGCCGGCGGTGTATGATCAGGAATGTCAAAGAACCATTGCTAAAAGAAGCCACTGTTGAAGCATTCAATCAATTAATCGAAGGCCACGAGTTAGCCAGTAAGCAAATTAAAGCTAACATCATGAAGGTCATCAAGAACTCCAAAGGACCAACACTTGATCAAATCGACCACCAGCTGGAAAAAGTGCAGATGAAATTGATTCAAGCTGCCAACCAACACCAGGATTGTGATGCGCTAACCCAACAAATTATGGACCTTCGCAAACAAAAAGAAAAAGTACAGAGTCGGGAAACTAATCAACAAGCCAAACTACACAGCCTTGATGAAATCAACAAATTAGTCGAATTGCACAAGTATGGCTTAGTTGTATTAAGTATCTTTGGTTTATCAATGGTTATTCCTAATTTTTGTAAAATAAAGATTCTAACCATAAAGCCGAATATTTTTGTCATCTGCACTAACTTATAAGGATTAGATACCGCCATATTTTCTCTATCTCCGTGTGTTAGGAATACCCTTGTGCTTACAAGCTTTCCAATCCAATCATCTGTATTTCCAACGTGTTCAGATAATAGTTCTCTATAGGATTCAGGCAATTCCTCAATAAATTTGTTTATTTTATCCCTCAAAGTAAGACGTTCATTTCTAAAATACGATTCAATGCCTTGTGTATAATTAACAAGATCATTTTCAATTACCGACCTGTAGTTAACCGTTAACAAATAGTCATCCACCAGTAACTGTAACTCTTTTGAGGAACTTACCCAATTATTTATCACATTGAGCAACTCCGATTGGACATCATTATAGTCTAAGAAGAAAAGATTGGGACTGTATTTATTATCTAGAAAATTTTTATATTTAGGATTTAGAAATAGTTTTCTTTTCTTGTTTCCTTCTATATAGCAAACATCCTTTAAGCTCGCAGGTTCAGCAATAATTTCATACATTTCAATGATCTTTTGTATCAGTTGCATAGTTTTATTTTCTGCTAAAGCTTGATCTGTCTCTAACATAAGAAATGTATTCATACGAATATTAAATTTATGATTATAATTTTGCGATTCTGAAGAGCTAGCATGTCCTATTTTCAAAATATAATCGACATTATCGTATTTAATCTTTCCTATTTCGGTTGCTTTAGGAGTCTCAATAATAACCCCCAAGCCTTTATCAGGAATTGAAAACTTCTGGTTTGGAAACCAGTAATTAAAATCTGTAGCTGAAAAATTAACTAATTTTGGAGAAAAACTATCATCTTTAAAATTATCAATAGAAAAATCAAAGAATTGAATCTTTTCAATGCTTAATCCCGGATGATTAAAAGAACTACCTACTCTGTATCCAATTCCGCGGATAATTTCTCCATATTCAGAAATCCCACAAATATCATATGGTGATGGACTATTAAATTGTTCAGTTTTATCACAAAAAGCAGGTGATATCTCGAATACAGAATCCTGACCAGCATTATATTTTAAAAAACCGTAAGAGCCGGAATTTTGATTGTCATTAAGAAACCATTTGGCCTTTACCTCAAAATTCTGAAACATATTCTTATCACTTATTTTATTTTTCATGAAAGCACCTTCATTCGTAATCATCATGTTTATTCTATATGTATTTAAAAAGAATAATTTTTGTCATATACGTCGAGTATACAACTCTCCTGCGAATTTTCGATATTTTAACCGAATTGGCATAAATTCAATATTATTTTCGTTAACTCACTCCTTAGTACCAAACTGACCGATTCGTACATACCACAAACGCTACCATATCAAGGCTCACTTCTACTTTCACTCCCCTAATCGACACGACCTGCCAAACTGGACAACCGTCTACTCGACTATCGAAATAGGACATAGAACACTCGACCCTCCAGCCCCAAATAGAAAAAGTGGCTCTTTGTCAAATCCTGTTGATGGGTCATTTTAGGCGGCGGCCGGTGCTTGCACCGGGCGCCGCCTTTTTTCTGCTTCAGTTCCCATTTGATGCAATCGGATCCGGGCGATGAAATGACCAAAGTTAGTAAAGCCATATGCCGTCCGTTGGATTAACTTGATCATGCGGTTGATCCCCTCAACCCGACCGTTGGAGTACGGTAATACGGTTGCGTTGTACACTCCTTCGC
>PPYF01027671.1_pt1 | contig 30912 bp, 27 predicted proteins | sample 1559871 | NCBI WGS metagenome assembly PPYF01 (sample SAMN08240021, study PRJNA423297) | Human gut metagenome, whole genome shotgun sequencing project.
GCTTGCGTCGTTTCCCGTTTGCGGTTGCAAAATTACAACCGATTTTCCCCCTCCGCAAGTCTTTTTATGTTTTTCAGCATCTTTTTATTTTTCCGGGCGCGTAAGACACTGAGTGTCCGCCGAATCAACAGATGTTAAAATATATTTCGTTTTGTTAATCGACAGAACAATGCGCCCCTTTCCCGTGTTTCACCTTTTGCAAGTTTCACTGTTTTTTATCCCCGCGACGCATTTTTTCTTGCTTCCAGGGGCTTCTTTTATTGTTTTGCGGAGGATTTTTTATTGACTTTTCCGGCAGCCATACGTTTTTCAACTCTTCCGACAGCCCGAATGTTTTTTTACGAGTCCCTTCACACCACCCTTTAATGACCCGCTACAACTGAAATGAGATCGACCTGGCAGAGCGCGCTCTATAAATTGAACCAAATTAACCGTCATTTGTTAAATTTATAAAATCTCTAATCTCCATTTTTTTGGCTCAGTATCAAAGGAGGGGCGGAACCGCGTGGTCCCGCCCCTCTTTTAGAGCATTTCTGCTATAAATACTATACCTGATAATTTATTTCCATATTGTCAGAACACATATCCAAATCCGAAGTTGAGATAGATAGGATACATATTAAAGGATATGGTCTTGAAAGAGGAGACGAAGATATTATTGCATCCCCATGTGAGATTGGCATTCACAACAAGGTGCTTATATGCCATCCAAGAGACTCCTCCCTGCATGCCCCACTGAAAATGGCGCAGGTCTTCATTGAAATCATAGGTTGCTTTGGCGTCACCCTCAAAAACGACTTTATCGCCTGTAGGATCACCCTCCCGAAGATAACCTTCATATACATGTCCGTCGAAGGTATTGCTGAAAGCATATGAGAGGAAAGGACCGAAATTCACTTTAAAACGTGGATTGACCTTATACACGGCCGTGATGGGGATTATCATCTGTTGAGAAGAATACCGTGTCTTCACCTTGCCTGTCCATCGTCCGGCGAGCTTCTTGCCGTCCTGATAGATCTCCATCCCATAGTTCTTCACCGTAGCTTTAGTCTCCATACCTTTGCTCTCAAGACGAAGTCCGACGGCCACTCCCCACTTTTTCTTAAATCCAAGCCACTTGGTGACGGTAGCCCCAAGCTGCAGGTTCAGTTTCGGATTATAGGAATCTATATGACGGATTTCTGCCGGAAGCGGAATCGGGGAAGTTCCGCCAATATTGGTGCCGGCATTTACCTCATATTCGAAATCCTGCCAGAATCCTTTACCACCTTCAATGGAATCTCGCACCTCAGCATATGCCGGCGCAAGCGTCATGGCTACAATCAGAACCACTATATATCTAATCGATTTCATACTCAAAGACTATTATCCTGACAAACAACAGACAGCTCGTCGACCATAAGCGTACTGCCTATGGCGCCACTGAAATAATCACCCTCCTGACTTGATGTGCACACCACCGTGATGCTGTATTGGCCATTCTTAAGTTTTTCCGGATCTACGGTTTTCCCGGGCCGGAATACAAATGGTATTGTGAATTCCGTCCATTCGGATTTTGCCGTTTTGTCTGGAATCACCGCCGTGGCCAGGATCTGGTCATTGTCAGGCGAGAGCACATTGGCGCCGTCAAGCCATTCACGCCCCTCCATTGATTCGAAGAAGACGGCATATATATTAAACTCATCCACCTTTCCCGGAACGGGCACAAGATTTCCGTCGGCATCAGCCTCACAATAGGTCTCACCGGGTTTGAATTTATAGAAACCGCTGAGCGTCACCGGCACCTTATTAAAAGGAGTGCCCATCTGTGTGGCTTCGAGAGGATGCTGCATGGCATTTGTCATATCAAATTTTCCCATGAAGATATTCCCTGCGGCAAGCGGTTTTTTCACTCTTTTACCGAAATCTCCGGTAGATCGCGTCACGAGCACCACACATTTGCCATCATGCCCCTCATCACCCTGATAGGTAGGGAATGTATTGGGGGTGGAAGCCTGAAGCGTAAGGGCGAACGCAGGATTGGCGGTAGCCCAGGCCCACTCCTCCTGGCCGGATGTGCCAACCTCGAAGAAGACATCATAGCTGCACATTCCTCCCAAGGCGCTTACCCTACGGGCATTCTCAAAATTATAATAAAGGTTTACCGAGTTATTATTACGGACCTCTACCGTATATACCTTCTTCCATTTACCATCTTCTGAGGTGACAGTGTATTCCTGAGGGAAGATGAAATTGCGCGGAGTGCCACTCTCCGGTGATATTGTCGCTCCCGGAGTAAGCTCAAACTCCGGCGCCAGATTCATGGCCGACACCCCGTTCTTAAGAATCAGGACAACTTTATCGTTGAAAATCTGCGGACTTCGGTTAAGCACGTCCCCTTTCAGAGTGACGGCTACAATGTCGCACTCAGCATTCAGCGGCTCATCTTTTATACAGCCGGTAAACAACATACAGCTTGCTGACATTATCATCAACACCAACAAAAGCTGATATCTTAATTGTTTCATGTAGTTATAACATTAAATATTCCAGCTGCAAAATTACTAAAATTTACGTAAACAAAGAGAATCATGCCGCAAATAGCATCCGGAATCTCAAAAAATCACCAAAAATTCCGAATTATTCCATTATTGTACGCTTTTTCATTTAAATTCCGGCAAAAATGGCTCGCACAAAAGAAATTATTGACTATCTTTGCAGCGTCTTTCAAAGATCGCCCGGTGACGACGCCTCACGATCAGGTTATTTGAGAGAATTTTCTGGTATCCCAAGCTGAAGACATATAAATCCGAAAAAATATCTAACTAACAATAGTATAAGTATGAAAAAATTTTTCCAGTATGCTTTTGCAGCAGTAATTGCTGTAAGCGCTTTCACCTCCTGTTCAGACGACGACGATCCTGTTGTGCCGGGTGCGAACATCGAGGACAAGAGCTATACAGCCACCGACGGCCTTAACCTCGTGGTAAACGGTGAACCTCTCGTAGGAAAGACAGTCACTTTCACTAAAGGTGCCGACGACAACGCCACCATCAAGCTTGCAGGTGAAGGATTCGACCTCAGCTCGATCATGGGTCAGATTGGCACTAAGGCAGAGATTCAGCAGCCCGGTCTTATGGTGCCTACATGCGGCGTGATTCCCGGTTCACCGGAATATGAATTCCAGGTTAAGCTTATCGGCACTGGCGACGAATGCGTATTCGAAGGCGGAGAAGAAACCGAATACTGCACCTTCAAATACTCCGGCAAAGTAACCAAAGACGCCCTCGACTTCAATATCACCGACCTGAAGCTCAAAAACACTTCCCTTGTCGGCAATTGGATAACCCCTAACCAGCAAACTGATGGTATTGATCCTATATATTTCAAATGGCTGACGAAGAATGATGCCAAATTCATTATAACTCCTCCTGATCAAGGTTGGACACCTGGAGTGACGGCATGGTTAATGATGCAAACTCCTTTCATTCCTGACCAGCTAAGCGAGAAAGAAGATGCAACAGTAACAATTAACGGCTTCATCACAAGCGTACTTCATAATGTAACATTCGGAGAAGACGGTACAATCAAAGCCAAATATACTGATATCGAAAAAGATTCTCATCCAGAACTCGAGTCTCCAGCCGGTATAGCACAGTATGTAGTTACTGGAAACAACACCATGTTGCTCTATCTTAATCCTCAGCAGATTGCCGCTGCCACCATGGCGATTGCCACAAAAGCAGAGGATGAATCTAATTCCGGTATTACAATTGATCCTGTAATGGTAGAAAGCCTTCTCACACATCTTCCCCCCATGCTAAAGAATGGTGTGGAACTCAGATTTCAACCCAATGAAATAATGGTGCAGGATTATACAACCAGCGACATCACTTATAAAGAAGATGGAAGAGGAACAACATTCATTCTCGACACAAAATTTATGCTTCCTATTCTTCAAACAGTAGCTCCTATATTCAAAGACGAAGCAACAGTAGACAAAATTACTGAAGCGGCCCTCAGTGGTTCAGATCTCGGAGTTTTTGCATACTTCCTTAAGGGAATCCTTTCATCAATTCCTAATGTTGTAGACAACACCACAACAATGGAAGTTGGCCTAACTCTCGTTAAAGAATAAAACATCATATCAAACAATAAAAATTGCAGCCACAACCTTGAGGTTATGGCTGCAATTTTTATTTAGGTAAAGCTTTATATCTTATCCTTTTTATAGCCAAATTAACTTTTATAGCCAGATTCCGGAAAATCTGAGGAACACATTTCTGGCCAAAGAAATGTGATATAAAGGAGATTCAAAACCCTCGCTGTTTTCTCCGCAGGGCATACATCCTCTCCTTGAAACCGCCTTGTTCAAGGAAGGCCTTCTCAAGACGACTTAGCTGACGGAAAAGGAGATAGTCGGCCTTCCACTATGTTCTGCTTCCCCCATCGGGCAGCCTGAACCATCTGATCTACGGTACGGTCATTCCTATGGAGGAACTTTCCGCAGAAGAAAGACGTGATCTGAAAAATGACATCCGCCTTCTTATAAGAAAGCAATGTCTTGTAGTTTCCTCTCGAAAAGATGATTTTATCCATAGGTTGTACATTATCAGTTATCAGTTGTCCGTTATCAGTCAGTTGTCAGATTCCCTAACTTCCCTAAATTCCTTAAATTCCTTAAATTCCCTAACCTCCCTATCTTCCAAGAAATCATTTCCGCCGATTAAGTATATTCCTTAAATTATCGAGAGGGCTACCGGACGACACAGAATCCGCACCACCGGCAGAAGCCCCGCCTTGCGTGGTTGAGGAAGCGGAAGACGTGTTCTCCATCTTGAAGCCGATAGTGGCGCCCTCATAGCTGTCGAGGATCTTGGCTACTGTAGATGTGAGCGTCGAACCCGAAAACTTGCCGACAGTCGAGATCAGTTCCTTAAGTTTTGTGGCGTCAAACATCAGGTCAATATTCCGGCCGCTTTTCTGGATATAGGCAGTGAAGCGGCCTATCTTCATCTTGCCGCCGACCATGACATTGAATGTGAACGTACCCTCCGACTCATTGCGCACAACCGTGCCCGTAAGCTTTATACGCTTCACGGTAAGCGTAAAGTTGGCATCCTTGTCGATGACAAGCGGCATACCTATCATGCCATACTGCTCGAAATATGGCTGAAGCTTGGTCTCAAGTGCGGCCGCTCCGGCAATGCCCCCGGCTTTTTGCAGGAAGTTGTCGCTCTTGAAGGCTACTGCCGGACCCGTAGACACATATTCCCCCACGATATCCTCTATCGTAAGATCAGTCTTCGTGAATATACCCTGCAGGGCATTGCCGATAGTGGAGCCTATGTCGCTGCTCCCCTGCCCTAACCCCTTGAGAAGGTCGCCTATCGACTGGGCATTCGCGGAAAAGGCGATAATGAGAAAAAGAGATGTGAAGATTGATTTTATCATAAACAAATAAAGATATATAAATTAGATGATTACAAAAAACATAATGCATAATTCATAACAATTGATGATGGATTATGAATTATGCATTATGACTTGCTTTAGCTTGAGCGTAACTAATTATGCATTATGACCTTTGCATTATGACCTGCTTTAGCTTGAGCGTAACTAATTATGCATTATGAACTTTGCATTATGCATTAAAGCATCCGGGGTTATTCTTCCGCGGTTTTCTTAGCCGCAGTTTTCCTCGTTCTTTTTGCCGGAGCCTTCTCAGCGTCCTTAGCCGTGGCCTTCTTGGCAGCGGTTTTCCGGCCCGGAGCCTTCTCAGCGTCTTTGGCTGCCGTTTTCTTCGCGGCAGTCTTTTTCGCCGGAGCCTTCGCAGCCTTAGCCGGAGCCTCCTCCGCCGCTTTGGCTACGCTCTTCTTTGCCGCTGTCTTGCGAGCCGGCTTAGACGGCTCAGCGGCTACCGAAGCTGCCGGAGCTTCAGAGGCAGCCATGGCAGATTTCTTCGAGATACGCTTAGGAGTCGGCTTCACGCGACGGAGCACCTGAGCCGTACGGGCTGGAAGATAGAGCTTGAGCCATCCCTTTCCGGAGGGAGAATAGAGTGGATCAGGCGAGGTGAAATGATGCACGCTGCTGTCTACGAGATCATAGCCGCCGAAAGCGCCGCTGTCGCTGTCGAGCACCACCTCATATTCGCCGGCGGGAGCCAGGAAGCCATAGTCGGAGAAACTCTGCGTCGGATTCCAGTTGAATACAAATATCAGGTCGCCACGCATGAACGCCAGCACATTGTCGCCATCTTTCTCCCAGAGTTTCTCCACAGGGAGCGACTGGAAATTGTAGACGCCCGACACAAGCTCCACCATAGCATTGTCGAAAGCGTTGAGAAACTTGTATTTGAGCTCCTGACGGTCTACAAGGCTCCACTGACGGCGGGCATATTTATAACTCCAGCCGTTACCCTCGCGCGGGAAGTCAATCCACTCCGGATGGCCGAACTCATTGCCCATGAAGTTGAGATAGCCGCCGTTGATGGTGGAGAGCGTCACGAGACGTATCATCTTGTGGAGCGCCATGCCACGGGCCACTATCATATCCTGGTCGTCGACCATCATATGCCAGTACATCTCCTTGTCGATAAGCCGGAAAATTATGGTCTTGTCGCCCACGAGCGCCTGGTCGTGGCTCTCGCAGTAACTGATTGTCTTCTCGTCAGCGCGGCGGTTGGTAAGTTCCCAGAAGATGGAGGTCGGATGCCAGTCCTCATCCTTACGCTCCTTGATCATCTTGATCCAGTAGTCGGGTATGCCCATGGCCATGCGGTAGTCGAAACCTATCCCTCCGTCTTCAAACTTGACAGCCAGCCCCGGCATTCCGCTCATCTCCTCGGCAATCGTTATCGCCTTGGAGTTGACCTCGTGGATAAGTATGTTGGCGAGTGTCAGATAAGTCAGCGCGTTCGGATCCTGGTTGCCGTCGTAATAGTCAGCATACGAACCGAAGGCCTTCCCTAAGCCGTGGTCGTAATAAAGCATCGAGGTGACTCCGTCGAAACGGAAACCGTCGAAGCGGAATTCCTCAAGCCAGTACTTGCAGTTGGAGAGCAGGAAATGGAGCACGGAGTTCTTGCCATAGTCGAACAGCAGGGAGTCCCACGCGGGATGCTCGCGGCGTCCGTCGCCATAGAAGTAGAGGTCGTAGCTGCCGTCAAGACGTCCCAGTCCCTCCACTTCATTTTTCACGGCGTGGGAGTGTACGATATCCATGATCACGGCTATGCCGAGACGATGCGCCTCGTCTATGAGTCTCTTAAGATCATCGGGCGTACCGAATCTGGAGCTGGGGGCGTAGAAGCTGCTTACGTGATAGCCGAACGAACCATAGTAGGGATGCTCCTGAATGGCCATGATCTGGATGGCATTGTAGCCATCGGCCGCTATGCGCGGAAGAGTCTTCTCGCGGAACTCGTCGTAGGTGCCCACACCTTCCTCCTCCTGGGCCATTCCTATGTGGCACTCATATATAAGGAGAGGCTTGGTGTCGGGCGAGAATTTGCGTACCTTGAATTTATAGGGATTTTCAGGGGCATAGACCTCGGCGGAGAATATCTTGGTGTCGGGGTCCTGCACAACTCGGTCGGCATACGCGGGGATACGTTCTCCCTGGCCACCATCCCAGGTAACAAACATCTTGAAGAGGTCGCCGTTGTGGAGGGCGTCTTCCGGAAGCGACAATTCCCACACTCCGTTCTCCGAGCGGTGGAGTTTGTATTCATCGGTGGTCTTCCATCCGGAGAATGTACCGATAAGCCATATCTCGCGGGCATTGGGTGCATACTCCCGGAACATCCATCCCCCCTCCGGAAGATGGTGAAGACCATAGAATTTATATGCGTTGGCGAAGTCGGAGAGCGAACCGCCGGTGTTCGCCGTGAGCTCATCAAGTTTTCTGACCACATCCTCATGACGGCCCTCGATAGCAGGCTCGAAAGGCTCGAGCCAGGGGTCATTGCGGAGAATCGATAGTTTCTTTTTCATTATTTTCTGTTTGGTTGAATTTCTATCAGTTACACACTATCGGATGCCCAGAAGCCGACGCGGCAAAGCGCATAAATGCGCCGACGACGGGAATCTCCTCTTAATTAACGTCGCGATGACGCTTTTTGTTATGCTTCTTCTTTTTATATGCTGATGATTTTCTATACGATTCAGTACGCTGACTTCTCGACGCGACAGGCCGCGCGCTGTTCTTGTGGCGCACAGGCACCTTCATTCTCGCGGGACGCTCCTTCTCCGGCACCGGCTCACCCACCCTGAAGCACTTCCTTATGGCATCCCGGATATCGTCTGCGTCAGGCCCTCCCTCCTTTAGCACCGCGATAACGCCCGCCACATAGTCATCCTTGCTCTTATATCCGAGCAGACGGGCAACTCCGCAGTCGCCGAGCATGGGCTTATGGTTGAAGACCTTAAGTATCCCCTCATAGCTGTGATGCTCCAGGAAGCCCTGAAACTGCGCGCGCAACTCGTTATATTGCTCGCGGGGCCGGAGCATAGTGACCAGGCTCTTCAGATGAGTCTCCATGGCCGTGATACACGCGAACCTCCCGTCAATCTTACATTCCACCTCCCTTTTTACCCTATGACGCACATGCTGGAGTGCCTGTTCGTCGAAACGGCGGCGGAACTCATCTTCCACCTCCCTGCGCACATGTGCGAACACCTTCTCCGGATTCCTCCTGCGCCGCCGCGCCATCGCCCTTACAACCCCTTCAAGCAGAAACAGATTCTCCACTTCCGCCACATCGGGCACCATCACCGACTTTCGTCTTAGATAGTCGACCTCCTGGTCTGTGCGCCGGTCGCGGTCTACTATTCCCTGGCTCTCCAGATGGTGCATGCTCCGCAGGTCATTGAATGTGCGGGTGCTCTCGATCACCTTGTCGCACGACCCGAGCGGCCGCACAGTGCGGTCGGGGAAGACGAGCGGATAGAGCCGCGCGTCAATGCTGTGGCGCATATCTCCCTCTATGAAGAGCACCGGCTTGCGGGTGCCTATGAGGTCGACGAACAGATCTTCCGTAAGGTGACCCGGTTCCAGCACCTCATAATCCCACGCTCTCGCGTCGGCGTCATAGCTCTTCACCCATATGCACACGTTCTGTGTCCTCGAATTGACAAACTCCACATCCACGGAATTGTAGACAAATGTGCAGTCGGGGCGCAGCTCCTCTATCGAGTTCCAGAGCGTACTCATCACCGACGGATGAAGAAACAGCGACGGCGAATCGATGAAGATCACCGCGTGAGGCATCGCGTAAAGCACCGAGGAAGCATAATAAAGCACTGTCTGCTCGCTCTGGCTCAGGCTGCCGGCTGAGATCAGATCGTCGCCCGAGGCGGTTGCGAACATCATCGTCCCTCTCGTCCGCACGATGCGGTTGCCGGGGAAAACCCTCTCCCAAAGCCTGACAAGGCAATCCAGACGCGTGGGCTTCAGATGGACCGGCATCCCGGAGACGATACGTTCCTGCTTCATCGAAAGAAGATACTCAAACTCATCTATGAAGAGCATGTAGGTAAGCTTGTCGAGCTCGCTCACCGCATCCGTACGCATGTATGGCTGCTTCTCCACCGCCTCCCGGAAAAGCATGTCGATGCTGCCGGGTCGCTTCGACTCCTCCCTCTCCGGGAATGGAGCGCTGATGGCGGAGAGGCAATACGCACGGTCGTCGTTGAGCCGAACAAGCTCCTCCATGAATTTGGATTTTCCCGCGCCGCTCCCGCCTATGATGGTCAGCTGGCGTGCGTCCGGAAGGGCCGGTGGCGATGTGTGGCCCGGCAGAGGGGGCAGATTCAGAGTCGTCATAACTTTTGAGTTTTTCTGACCCCAAATATAGCTAATTTTATTGAAAAAAATCTGGTCTGAGGTAAAAACAAGACATTTTTCAGACTTTTTTAGACAAAAAATTTGGATTAAATTGTAATTATTACTAATTTTGCAATGATTACAAATATAATCTGCGATATGACTCAAGAGAGACGACTCACAGAGACCGACCTGACCGACATGCTGCGGAAAGCCGGAGTAAGACCATCAGTCCACCGGATTGCAATCCTCAAAGAGATAGCCAACGGCGGCCGCCACCCGTCTGCCGATGAAATCTTCTCCAATCTTGCCGAGAGATATCCCTCCATGTCAAGGACAACAGTCTACAACTCCCTCCATGCCCTCACGGCATCGGCGCTCGTCAGAGAGCTGGAGATTGAAAGCGGATGTATGCGCTACGATCTCGCGCCTCAACCGGCGCATAGTCATTTCAGATGCACCAGGTGCGGACGGATACTCGACATGCCTCTCCCCCCCTCGCTCGCCGAGACGGTGGCTCCGGGATATACCGTCGATTCGGTAGAGTTGACTTTCCGAGGCGTATGTCCGCAGTGTAAAGAAAAGGAAACAGAAACACTAACCCATTAAAATAGATAACTTAAAATGAAAGAACTTAAAGGAACAAAGACCGAGCGCAACCTCATGGAGGCATTCGCCGGAGAGTCGCAGGCTCGCAACAAATACACTTATTTCGCATCGAAAGCACGCAAAGACGGTTTCGAGCAGATCGCTGCAATTTTCGAGGAGACAGCCAACAACGAGAAAGAGCACGCCAAGCTCTGGTATAAGCTCCTTCACGGCGGAGAGATAGCCGACACGATGTCTAACCTCCGCGACGCTGCCGAAGGTGAGAACTACGAATGGACAGACATGTACGACCGTATGGCCCGTGAGGCCGAGGAGGAGGGTTTCCCCGAGATCGCCCGCCGATTCCGCGGAGTGGCAGCCATCGAACGCCACCATGAGGAGCGCTACCGCCGCCTTCTCAAGAACATCGAGGAGGGAATCGTATTCTCACGCGAGGGTGACACCGTATGGATCTGCCGCAACTGCGGTCATATCGTGATCGGCAAGAAAGCTCCCGAGGTGTGCCCCGTATGTCTCCACAAGAAGAGCTTCTTCGAGATCAAAGCCGAAAACTATTGACCATCCGACTTACAATAAGCCACACTGACAAAGCCTGGCGGGGAATGCTCCCCCGCCAGGCTTTTTGTCGTGGGCATGCGCCGATTAAAGCTTCCGGTTGTTGCGGGTGAAAGAAAATTTCTGTAATTTTGCACACAGGAGAAGTATCCCGGCGCGACGCTGCCGCCGGCTCCGGCATATGCCGAAGCCACAGTCAGCAGACGCCCTGCTCCGAGTAAGAATCATAAACAGGAGACGGTCTGCTCCGCCTCCCTGACAATCCATTAAGATTATGTTTTCAGGAATAGTAGAAGACGCGATAAAGGTAGTGGCTCTCCGCAGGGAGGGCACCAACCTCCACATCACTATGCAGTGCCCGTTCGCAGATGAGTTGAGAATCGACCAAAGCATTGCCCACAACGGTGTTTGCCTGACTGTAGTCTCCCTCCCGGGCGACGGCACATATACCGTGACTGCGATACAGGAGACTCTCGACAGATCGAATCTCGGGCTCCTCAAGGTAGGCGACCTCGTCAACGTGGAGCGATCCATGATGATGAACGGACGCCTCGACGGCCATATCGTGCAGGGACATGTCGACACCACTGCCGTGTGCGAGAGCGTGCTGACTGAAGAGGGTAGCTGGAGATACCGGTTCAGATATGAGGTCGCTCCGGAAATGATACGCAAAGGCTACATGACTGTCGAGAAAGGCTCGGTGACCGTCAACGGCGTAAGCCTTACGGTGTGCGACTCTGAAAGAGACTCTTTCTCCGTAGCTATCATACCCTACACCCACGACCATACCAATTTCTCCCGCATTGAGGAGGGCACGCGCGTCAACCTCGAGTTCGACATAATAGGAAAGTATCTCGCCCGCCTCACAGAGCTTTCATGATAATTCCCCGAAACCCCAACATAGCTTGACATACCTTCACATGAAAAAGAGAAACATTTTACTGGCAGCGGCTTTGCTCGCGGCCACCTCGGCATCGGCCGAGATAAAATATGTATTCCTGATGATCGGCGACGGAATGGGAGTAAACCAGGTCTTCGCCACAGAACGTTATCTCGGATCCCTCCAGGGTGGACACGGCCGCGAGGCGCTGACCATGACCTCCTTCCCCAACGTCGGACTCTCGCATACCTATTCGCTGAGCAACGGAATCACCGATTCCGCCGCCGGAGGGTCGGCCCTGAGCTCCCTGCACAAGACTGCAAACGGGGTGATCGCCATGGATTCCACCGGCACCGTGGCTTATGAGACAATCGCCGAGATGGCCCACAAGCAAGGGAAAGCCGTCGGTGTCATCACGAGTGTCAGTATAGACCATGCCACACCTGCCGTGTTCTATGCCCACGTCCCCAACCGCAACATGTATTACGAAATCGGAGAGCAGCTTGCAAAGTCAGATTTCGACTTTTTCGCCGGAGCATGGTTTCTAAATCCTACCGGAAAGAAAAATGATCGCCGTGACCTGCTCGAAGTCGTCAAGGAGAATGGCTACACTGTCGTGCAAGGGCTTGCCAAAGGCCCTGAAGGACTGCTTGGCTACGACAAGGTGATCCTCACCCAGACCGACGCCCGGGAGAAAGCCACCTCCGGTTCCCTACCCTATGCCATCGACCGCGAAGACTCTGATCTGACTCTTCCGCAGCTCACCGACGCCGCTGTGAGATTTTTGGAAAACAAAGGCAAGGACAACGGTTTCTTCCTCATGGTGGAAGGGGGAGCTATCGACTGGGCTTGCCACGGCAACGACGGAGCGACTGCCATCCAGGAAGTGAAGGATTTTGACAACTCTATAAAAATCGCCTATGATTTCTTCCACCGCCATCCTACGGAGACTCTCATCGTAGTGACAGCAGACCATGAGACCGGAGGTCTGGCACTCGGCAACAGCGACTACACCACCCGGTTCCGCGAACTCGCCTCGCAGCAGTGCTCGCAGGCTGCCCTATCCTCTATAATCCTCAAGGAGATCAACGCGAAGAAGAAAAAATTCTCAGTGAGCGACATGAAGAGGATACTGCGTGAGAACCTTGGATTCTACGACACCTTCAAGCTCAGCGCCTCCCAGGAGAAAGCGCTCGAGGAAGCATACAGGAAGACTATGGCGGGGAAAGCCGGCAAAGTCAAAAACGAATATTATGACGACGAGCTCATCGCCTCCACCGCTATCGGGATAGTCAACCGCAACTCAAAAGTGGGCTGGACCACAGGAGCGCATTCAAGCGCGGCTGTGCCTGTGTTCTCTATAGGAATCGGTTCGGAGCTTCTCCGCGGAGTGATGCAGAACAACGAGATCTCACAGCGTATAGCAAAAATAGCAGATTACAAATGAAAGAGATCACGGACCGCAGGATAACCGTCGCCATCGACGGTTACTCCTCTTCAGGTAAGAGCACCATGGCGCGTGAGCTCGCCCGCCGTGTAGGTTATCTTTATGTTGATTCGGGAGCGATGTATCGGGCTGTGACCCTGTATGCGCTCCGCCACGGAATGATCGGCGCCGACAGGACTGTCGACACCGATGCCCTCATTGCCGCGCTTCCCTCTATCCGCATATCTTTCGCCCACGCCGGCGCTGACGGAGTGCAGCACACCATGCTCAACGGGGAGGATGTGGAACGGGAGATCCGCGACATGCAGGTGAGCGACAACGTAAGCCCTGTGGCAGCCATTCCTGAAGTGAGAGAGCGCCTTGTGGCCCTTCAGCAGGAATTCGGCAAAGACAAGGGGATCGTAATGGATGGCCGCGACATCGGCACCACCGTTTTCCCCGACGCAGAACTCAAGATATTCGTATGCGCGAGCGCCGAGGAAAGGGCGCGCCGGCGCCTTAAGGAGCTTCTGGAAAAAGGTGAGCAGGCCACATACCAAGAGGTATACGACAATGTGGTGGAACGTGACCGCATCGACACAACCAGGGCCGTTTCTCCTTTGAGGAAAGCCCCCGGTGCGATTGAGCTCGACAACGGCACCATGACCCGCGGGCAGCAGATGCAATGGCTGCTTGAGAAATTCAATGAGGCTACCGATGAATGACACGACACAGCAGACAGTAGAGATTGACGTGAATTCCGGATTCTGCTTCGGAGTCGTCACCGCCATCAACAAAGCCGAGGAAGAGCTGGCCAAAAGCGGCCAGCTCTACTGCCTTGGCGACATTGTGCACAACGCCGGTGAGGTGGAGAGACTGCGGGAGAAAGGTCTCAAGACCATCACCCATGCCGACCTCGGCGATCTCCACGACGTCCGGGTGCTTCTCAGGGCACACGGCGAGCCACCGCTCACCTACCGCACGGCGGAGGATAACAACGTCAGCATCATCGATGCCACATGTCCCGTGGTGCTCCAGCTTCAAAGGCGAATCAAAAAGGCATACGACGACGGTCTTGAGACGGAGCGTGCCGGAGGTCGCAAACCCCTGATCGTGATCTACGGCAAGAACGGACACGCTGAAGTCAACGGTCTGGTGGGTCAGACCAACGGGGAGGCGGTGGTCATTCAGGATGCCGACGGAATCGACAGTCTCGATCTTGACCGCGATATCATGCTCTACTCGCAGACCACAAAATCGCTCGAAGGGTTCCGCGGTATCGTAAGCGAAATAAAGAGGCGGAAATCTAAAGGCAAATTCGAATATTTCGACACAATATGCCGGCAGGTCGCCAACAGGATGGAGAAAATGCAGGCCTTCGCGGCAGCCCACGAAGTGGTGATCTTCGTAAGTGGGGCCAAAAGCTCCAACGGCAAAGTGCTCTATGAGAAATGCCGCGAAGTCAATCCGCGCACATATCTTATACAAGACGAAACCCAGCTGCAGCCTGAATGGACCTTCGGCTACAGTTCTGTCGGCATATGCGGAGCCACATCCACGCCCTTGTGGCTGATGGAGAAAGTTGCAGATAAAATCCGTTCGCGACATGCCGCAGGATAACATACGCGCAATATCCTTGCTCAACGGCGGGGATCCCGACGAACGCTATATGCTTATGGCCCTCGACGAGGCGCGGCAGGCTGCCCTGCAAGACGAGGTGCCTGTCGGCGCCGTCATCGTCGCGGGGTCTCGCATACTCGCACGCACCCACAACCTTACAGAAACGCTCAACGACGTCACCGCACACGCCGAGATGATGGCTATAACCGCGGCCGCCGAGGCCCTAGGAGGGAAATACCTGCCACAGTGCACCCTCTATGTCACCGTCGAGCCTTGCCCCATGTGTGCCGGCGCGCTCGCCTGGAGCCAGATAGGGAGAGTGGTCTACGGAGCTTCCGACCCCAAACGGGGATACACAACGCTGGATAGTGGCAATCCCGGAATGCTTCATCCGAAGACTGAGGTGAGAAGCGGTGTGCTCGCCGATGAAGCCTCCGCGATCATGAAAGATTTCTTCAGGAAGAAACGGAGATGAACTCTCCCGACGCCGGAAAGACAAGATCTCAAATGAAAAATGACGGAAAAGCAATATGAATAGTCGGGAAACGATTTTTTACAAAAAATTTCCACTGTTTACTTAAATTTATTAAATTTTTTTTGTAACTTCGCCATTGAAACTAACCGAATATTTGTTCCCAGTTATCACCAGTATCAATTATCCGACGTCTCAACAAATTGTTGACATTAAAATTTAAACTGAATGAACATATCTATTGAAGAAAAGACATACGGTGCGATCATAGGCTATGCAGCCGGCGATGCTCTTGGCATCGGCACTGAATTCATGACGCGTCCGGAAATCAAGCGCAGATATCCGGAAGGACTGATCCACTATTCCCAGATCATACGCGACGCTCACCGCTCGCAATGGAAACGTGGCGACGTAAGCAACGATTCCCTGCTCGCATGCAGGCTGATCGAGAGCATGTGCGACAATGACCGGCTCGACTACAAGGATTATGCCCGACGGTTGAAGGAATGGTATCTGACAGACCCCCTCGACCTCACCGCCAATCTCAGGTGGGTCATCTCCCAGAAGGATTTCGCCGACGACCCCATGGCGACATCGCGCAGGATATGGGACGCAATGAGAGTCGATGAGGCTCCCTCCGACGCTCTCGGACGCTCTATTTTCACCGGCATGTGGGACGAAGATGTGAAACGCAATGCCGATGATTTCTGTCGGATCACCCATCCCAACTCACGGTGCCGCGTGAGTGCCCAGATCATCGCCACTATGGCCAATTCCCTGATGTGGAAAGATCAGGAGTCCTCCTACGAGGAACTTTCAGCCATAGCCAGCGATAACGAACCCGAGGTTATGAGGTATCTTGAGATTGCCAGATATGGCTCTCTCTCCGACTTCAATCTCGACCATGAGGCATCATTCTGGTATGTCAGGAAATGCATGGGAGCGGCTCTGTGGGCAGTATGGCATCTCCATGATCCCAACGAGGCTCTTGTGGCTATTGTAAACGAAGGGGGCGACGCCGACGGAAATGCCGGGCTCGCTACCGGACTAATGTGCCTGAAATACGGTTTCTCCTCTCTTAAGAAAGAATATGTCGACGGACTGGTTCAGAAAGACGCTCTTATGGATCTTGCCGCCCGATTCACCGATTGTCTCACAAGAAACTTCAGAAAATGACACCCTGGATTGAGGCTATGCGGTTGCGTACGCTGCCGGTCAGCGTGGCCGGAGTGCTTGCAGGCACCGGATGCGCCGTATTCCACCACGGCTTCTCGGCCTTACCTATGTTAATATGCCTTGTTTTCGCCGTGGTGGCGCAGATTGCGTCCAATTTCGCCAACGAGTATTACGATTTCCGCAACGGCCTCGACCGCAAGGGTCGCGAGGGCTATCGCCGTGGAGTGACCGAGGGCGACATAAAGCCTGAATCCATGCGCAGGGCCACCTACGGACTGCTGGCGTTCGATGCCGTTCTCGGCTGCACACTCATATACTGGGGCGGATGGTGGCTGATAGGGGTCGGAGTCGCCGTGGCACTCTTCGCGGTTGGCTACAGTGCGGGCCCTTATCCTCTTTCACACCATGGACTGGGCGATATCGCCGTGGTGATATTCTTCGGATTTGTGCCCGTGATCTTCACTGAATATGTGCAGACCGGTGTCGCCGAAATCTCAACCGTGACATTCTGCACATCGCTGGCCATAGGGCTGATGACCGCCAATGTGCTGATCGTAAACAACTATCGCGATGCCGACGACGACCGCGCGGTAGGGAAACGCACCACAGTGGTGATATTCGGACGCCGGGCGATGGCGGCTGTCTACCTCATCGACGGGGCCGTGGGATGTATCTGTCTGGCCACAGCCACTACCTGGGCCCCTTTCGCGGTGGCGTTCGGCTGGATCGTGGTCTTCGCATGCCATCTCATGCTCTGGCAGAGGCTTCGTGCGCTGAAAGGCGCGGCACTCAACCAGATACTCAAGTTCACCTCAATCCTCGTGCTCGTCTCAGCCCTCTATCTTCTGGCAGTGCTCTCCATATGGCCGGCAGGCGCTTGGAAGGAGATAATCTGAAAAATGATGGAGATGATCTGAAAAAAATTGGAGATGATCTGAAAAAATGATGGAGATAATCTGAAAAAATATTAGCCGATACACGCGCGACATCCAATATCCGGACCAATCGCGCGTTTTTTTCATGCCGCCCAATCCACCCTCCCCCCTCAAAATTCAACATTCAACATTCCAAATTCAAAATTCCAAAATCCCCCTCTCCTCTTTAACCTTTATAACCCCGATGGCAAAGAAACCGGAATACAGACAGGAGATAACCGACCCGACCGGAAAGCTTCCTCCCCGCGACACTGATCTTGAGGAAGTAGTGCTCGGCGCATGCATGCTGGAGAAAGACGCGTATATGAACGTGTGCGACATACTCGTGCCCGACAGCTTCTACGATCCTGTCAACCAGAAGATATTCCAGGCCATCACTACCCTCGGATTCAACCAGCGGCCCATCGACATGATGACAGTCACCGAGCAGCTGCGTCAGGACGGTACACTCGAAGAGGTGGGGGGAGCCGTCCACATCACAGAGCTGACCGCAAGGGTATATTCAGCCGCCAATGTGGAATATCACGCCAGGATAATCGCGCAGAAATATCTCGCGCGCCGTCTGATAAGCTACGCGTCTGCTATAGAGACCAAGGCGTTCGATGAGAGCAATGACGTCGACGACCTGCTGCAGGAAGCCGAAGGACAGCTTTTCGATATCTCCCAGACACAGCTCAAGAGGGAGGTGACCCAGATCGATCCGGTGATCAATCTCGCCCTCGAGCAGATACAGACTGCCGCCAACAATGAGAGCGGCCTCTCGGGACTCCAGACCGGATACACCGAACTCGACCGAATGACATCCGGCTGGCAGAACTCCGACCTTATCATTATTGCGGCGCGCCCGGCCATGGGTAAGACGGCATTCGTACTATCGATGGCCAAGAATATGGCCATCGACTTCAACACCCCCATCGCCATATTCACGCTGGAGATGGCCAACGTGCAACTCGTGAAGCGTCTGATAAGCAACATCGCCGACCTTGAGGGAGAAAAGATCAAGAGCGGACAGCTCTCACCCGAGGAATGGGACAGGCTAAACTCTCGCCTCAGGGGGGTCTACAGCGCCCCGCTATATCTCGACGAGACTCCCGGCCTCTCAATCACTGAACTCCGCACGAAAGCGAGGCGTCTTGTCAGGGAGAAAGGGGTGAAGATGATAATGATCGACTACCTGCAGCTCATGAACGCCACCGGCATGAAACTCGGAAGCCGCGAGCAGGAGGTCAGCACCATCTCTCGTTCGCTGAAAGCACTTGCCAAGGAACTCAACATTCCGATCATCGCCCTCTCGCAGCTGAACCGAAGCACTGAGACGCGCGATGACAAGCGGCCCGTTCTCTCCGACCTCCGCGAGTCGGGAGCCATAGAGCAGGACGCCGACATCGTCTGTTTCATACACCGTCCTGAGTATTATACCAAAAGCGGCGAGGACGCCGAGGGAAACGATATACGCGGTCTCGCGCAGCTTATCGTGGCCAAGCACCGCTCCGGAGCCGTGGGCGACGTGAAGTTGCGCTTCGTGTCTAAATTCGCGAAGTTCGAGAACTGGGATCAGGGATACAACGAACTGCAGGAGACGCTCCGCGAGGCTCCCCGCACTCTTTCCTCGAAGATGAACTCCATGGGTGCGCCAGATGCCGCCACATCCCCGGCTCCGTCGCCGTTCAATCTCGGAGGAGCCCCCACCTCACCCATGCCCGACATCATGCCCGGGCCCAACGACCAGAACATACCCTTCTGAGCCCTTGAACATTTTTACATAAGGATAAAAAAAGCCCCCCAAGTGCAAACCTGGGGGAGCTCGGATCCCGGTCAGAATCTAATCTGAATAAAGCCCTTTACATAGGACTGTGAATGGCCGGGCGTTATCTTTATGTCTGGCTGAGCAGCCGCTTAGCCGTTGAACGATCCTGTGGCGTCGCCTATGAGGCCGATGCTGAATATCCAGTAGAGAAGAATCGCTACAAGAATCAGCACTCCGAGCCACAACCACAGTCGGTTGATCTTGCGGGTGCTCTCGCGCTTGCGGTTCTTGCCTTGAGCCCTGAGAGAGTCGGCTATCATATCGGCATCTACATGTTCATTCTCTCTGATGTGTTTTTCCTTGCTGTCCATAACCTTTTTTGTTTTAGTTTGACATTAAAACACGACCACGACGCAAGAGGTTCACAAAAGACGTTAAAAAAACTCTCTCATTGGAAACAGTATGGATTTCCTGTCATGAGAGCGAGCCCGATAGATTGGGCGCGCTCTGGCAGCGCGAAGCCGGTCTGTCGAGCGCGAAGCCGGTCTGTCGAAGGTGAGACCAAGAACCGCACAACTCTCGCAATAATAAATATAAAACCTTTTATACCATATGCCCGTAAGGATTACTTGCCGGCGATGTGGTCTGATACGGTGAGGGAAGCGCGGCCTTTCGCACGGCGGCGGGCTAACACTTTGCGGCCATCTTTTGTGGCCATTCTCTCACGGAAGCCGTGCTTGTTGATCCTACGGCGGTTTGAGGGCTGGAATGTTCTTTTCATTGCTTATATCGAATTATTTATTTCCTGATGTTGACGTCACTGTCGCCTATTTTCGGAGTGCAAAATTAGGAAATATCTTTCACTCCCACAAATTTCACGCCACTTTTTTGTGGTTTGCAACAATTTAAGAGTCACTTCCACCTCATAGCATATTTCAGATTTGCCTTTTTTTTATTAATTTTGCAGTCGAATCGGGGCCGCGACAGTCATCGCCCCTGTTAATACACGACATCAATACAGATTTTAAGCATATGATGAACGCTCAAGACATCAAAAACGGCACCTGCATCCGCATGGACGGCCGTCTCTATTTCTGCGTGGAATTCCTCCATGTAAAACCCGGAAAAGGCAACACTTTCATGCGCACGAAGCTCAAAGACGTGGTCGACGGCCGCGTGCTCGAGCGCCGTTTCAACATCGGCGAAAAGCTCGAGGACGTACGCGTGGAGCGTCGTCCCTATCAGTATCTTTACGCTGACGGCGGCGACGATATCTTCATGAACAATGAGACTTTCGAGCAGGTTCCCATCAACAAGGAGCTTGTCACTGGCGCTGCATTCATGAAAGAGGGCGACACCGTCGAGGTTGTCAGCGATGCCTCAACCGACACCGTGCTCTACGCCGAGATGCCTGTGAAGACAACTCTCAAGATCACTTACACTGAGCCCGGACTCAAAGGCGACACCGCCACCAACACCCTGAAACCCGCCACAGTGGAGACCGGCGCCACAGTCCGTGTGCCTCTCTTCGTCAACGAGGGCGAGCTCATTGAGGTCGACACTCGCACGGGTGAGTACGTGGGACGTGTAAAAGCCTGACAGTGATGGACGTCCCGGCTAAGAGACTCTTCTCTGTGATAGTGCCGGTCTTCAACAGGCCGGACGAGATCAGCGACCTCCTCGCAAGTCTGGCGTCGCAATCCGACTCCGGCTTCGAGACAGTGATAGTGGAAGACGGCTCTACGATACCCTGCCGGGAGCAATGCGAGGCATATGCCGGCAGGCTAAGCCTCAAATATTTCTATAAAGACAACGAAGGGCGCAGCATTGCGCGCAACTACGGTATGGACAGAGCCGGCGGAGATTACTTCATCTTCGTCGACTCTGACTGTATTTTGCCTCCTGACTATATAGGCCGCCTGCGCGAGGCGCTCGGGGAAACACCGGCCGACTGCTTCGGTGGGCCTGACGCGGCCCACGAGTCTTTCACCGACACGCAGAAAGCTATCAACTACTCAATGACCTCTTTCCTCACTACCGGTGGCATACGCGGCGGCAAAGTGCACATGGAGAAATTCACACCCCGCACCTTCAACATGGGATTCTCACGCCAAGTTTTCGAAAAGGTCGGAGGCTTCCGCGAGATGTTCAGCGAAGATATCGACATGAGCACGCGCATTCGTCTCGCCGGATTCTCTGTCATGCTGTTCCCGGACGTGGCCGTCTACCACAAGCGCCGTGTGGATTTCCGTAAATTCTGGCGTCAGGTCCATGTCTTCGGCATGTCGAGAATCACACTCCAGCTTCTCTATCCCGGCTCGATGAAAGCGGTTCACTGGCTTCCGGCCCTCTTCGTGATCGGAGCGGTGGCCATGATCGTCTGGGCCTTCTTCTGGAAATGGGCGCTTGTGCCTTTGCTCATTTATATCCTGGCGCTTTGGATCTGGGGCATGATCTCCACCCGCAGCCTGAAGATCGGCACGATGGGTGTTGGGGCCGCCATGGTACAGCTCTGCGGCTACGGCACAGGCTTCATCCGCGCCTATGTGTGGAAAATCATTTTAGGACATGGACGCGACATCGACGACGAGATTGCCCGGAGAAAGGGGAAGTGAGATGGAGGGATACGACAAGGCAAAACCACCCCTACGCACTGTAAAGGATCTTGATCCCGACGATCAGCCTCGCGAAAAGGCTGAGAAATACGGTTGCGCCGTACTATCAGTGCCTGATCTTTGGGCCATAATACTGCGCACGGGCACTCCCGGCAATCCCATAACTGAATTATGCCGCGACCTCATGCGCGACAACGACGGGAAGCTGCATCGTCTTGAACGACGCACGCGGCAGGAACTGATGGCAAGGAAAGGAATAGGCCTGACCAAATGCATACAGATCGAGGCCGTCATGGAGCTCATGAAAAGATACGCGTCCGAAGAACCGGCACATGAGGATCCCATCACATCTTCCGAAAGGATATTCAGCCGCATGCGCTACAAGATCGGCAACCTCGACCATGAAGAGGTGTGGATCCTCCTTCTCAACCGGCGCAATATGGTGATACGCGAGGTATGCATGTCGGTAGGGATATCCACGGCATCGCTTTTCGATGTGAAGATTGCCATAAAACATGCCCTGCTTGAGAATGCCGAGGGAATCGTGCTCGTACACAACCATCCTTCAGGCGCCACACGGCCGAGCGCCAGCGACGACCAGATAACGCGCGAACTTAAGGAAGCCGCGGGGTTCATGAAATTAAAGATGATTGACCATGTCATAGTGACGGCCGCCGGATTCTACAGCTATCACGACAACGGTCGCCTCTGACGTCATCTCACAAGCCGGCGCCATATGGAGTCTGCACCCTCCCTCACATCTTCCGGGATACCGTCGAGCGAGACCTCTTTACCTGCATCGATACCCATGAGATACTTATAGAAAAGGATGCGCCGGCAACGGTCGTCGATTACCTCGGCACGCATCTCCCCTCTCCTTATCTTTCCGATCACATTCTCTATCTCCAGAGCCGTATTCTCCGGTCCCACCACTATGTCGGCACCGGCGGAGAGTGCAGATGAAGCGTCATATCCCCTTGCCCCCTCCATGTTGAGGGCATCGGTCAGCACGATCCCCCCGAAACCGAGACGGCGGCGAAGAAGATCCCCTATGACCGCCGGCGACACCGCCGCGGGAAGAGACAGGGAGTCGACCGCAGGCACGGCCAGATGCCCCACCATCACTCCCGACAGTCCGGCGTCGACATAGTTTCTGAAGGGATACAGGTCGATGCTGTCAAGTTCCACGGCGTCACGTCTCACAACGGGGAGTGACTTATGGCTGTCGGCATCCGGACTGCCATGACCCGGGAAATGTTTGGCCACGCTGATGACCCGACCCGACTCCACGCCGCGGGCATAGGCCACACCGAGATCCGCCACCCTTTTCGGATCGCTTCCGAAACTCCGGCTCCCTATCACCCCCCTGGGGTTCTCCACCACATCCACGACAGGGCCGAGCACCATGTTGATCCCCACACGGCGGCATTCCCGCGCCACCTCCCCTCCATAGTCGAAAAGCAAACGCTCGTCAGCCCCCGGGCCCAATCGCCCGTTGCGTGGAAAGTCGGGAGCGTCCTCAAGACGCATGCCAAGCCCCCATTCGGCATCTATAGCCATGAAAAGGGGCATCTCAGCCTCCGCGCCCATACCGGCCATGCGCGCAGCCGACCGAAGATCGCCCTTGAGGAGCACCACTCCCCCCACATGAAGGTCAGATATATAATGGCGGAGCTGCCGCAGGGTCGGAAGATCGGCCGACGCATAGATCGATGGCATGAAGCACTGTCCCACCCTTTGCTCAAGCGTCATGCCGGAAAGCGCGGAGTCGGCCTTCTCCCGGCAAAAAGCCGTGATATCGGAAGCCTCCGCCGGATCTCCGGCGGGAGATGCCGCATCGCTGTCAGACACGGAAAAGGCAGAATCGCCGCTCCCCCGCCCGGCGCAGCCACCGAGCAGCAGAACGGCGATTATGGATATTGACAAGAATCCGCGTCCCATATTCTGTCGTTTATGTCATAGGCTTATGGCCTTCAGGAATCTCGGTGTGGGATCGGGAGCTATCGGGAGCCCCATCTCCCCCTGGCTTTCAAACCATCGGAGAATAGGCGCGGCAACCTCTACATCATCCGTCCAGGGCTTCTTGTGGTTGGCGAGGGTCACCATATCGTCGTTCCCTTCCGCGAGATAGTCGATGGTTGCCACACAGTATGTGTGATCCGGATCGATCTCTTTGCCGTCGATGATCATTTTCAGATAATTGCCTTCGGCGTCGGTCAGCACCCTCACGTTGTGGCTCACCGCCTCCCCTCCCCGCCGGGCGGCCACCTTCATGGCCTCCGCGAGGTCGGAGCCCTTGAGCTCCATTATCACGAAATGATTGGAGAATGGATACGTGGAGAGTATCTGCCCTTCGGTGATATCACCCTCATGCATATCCTGCCTTATCCCTCCGACGTTCATGATAGCAAGGTCGACACGGGGCATGTTATTGCCGGCCGCACGGATGGAGTCAGCCTTATGGTTGCCATACCACAGACCGAAGTCGGCAGTCAGGTTTGCCTGTCCCCAATGTCCCTTTCCCTTGCTCATGTCATAGAGCGACCGCCCTATCACCCGGCTGTCGACAGAGTCGACAACCTCTTTGTAAGGACGGAGGAAATCGATCATCGCGCGGTCAAGCTTCTCTTCGGGGAAACGGTCGGTGACCGGTATGAGCTCATAGGCGAAATCCTCACCGTCGGCCCCTTCGAGCGAGTCAAGGTCTACCGTGAGCTTACCGACATATCTGCCGTATTTACCCGTCTGCACCACCCTTACGGGCCGTCCGTCGGCATTAGGGATAAGCGACGGATATTTCTCGGGATGCGCCGGATCGACAAGCGTATGGGAATGCCCTCCTATGATGATGTCGATGTCGCGGCTCGCGCGGGCGAGGTCGACATCGGTGGTCTTTCCGTTGCTCGCGGTGTAGCCGATATGTGTCACGGCCACCACGAGATCGCATTTCTTCCTCTTTTTAAGGAATGCCGCGGTCTCGTTGGCCACAGGTATGATATCCTTAAACCTCACATCGATGTTCTTGGAGGATATGAGACTCACGGGATCCACGTTCAGGCCGAAGAACCCGATTTTCTTTCCGCCGACTTTCTTTATCACATATGGCTTGAAAATCCCCTCAAGCTCAGTGCCGGAAAAATCGTAGTTCGCGGAAAGCGGACAACCCTTTACCTTCATGTATTGTTCGGCGAGATCTTTCATGCCGTTGTCGAACTCATGGTTTCCGAGCACACGGATGTCGTAGCCGGTCATATTCATGAGCGGGTATTCCACATCGCCGCGGAAATACTTGAAGAAAAGCGAACCCTGCACCATATCGCCGGCATCGACGGTTATGACATCGCGCTCGGCGTTTCTCACGGAATCGATTATAGCCTTTCGCTGGAGCGCCCCCCCGGTGCCGTCGGCCGCGGGTTCCACCGCAGAATGGGTGTCGTTGGTGTGAAGGATCACGAGTTTCCGCGCGGATATCTCCGTGCAGAAACATAAGGCGGCGAGTCCCAGCAGGGGGACCGCCGCCTTTTTGATAAGACTTCTGTTCATCGCAGCGTCTTCGTCAGTCTGTGATGAGGTCTTCTCCGGTCATCTCCCCGGGTTTTGGCAGCCCCATGATGTGGAGCAGCGAGGGAGCGACGTCGGCAAGACGGCCATTCTTTACTTTGGCGTCTTTGTCGGCGCTGATATAGATGAAAGGCACCGGATTGAGCGAATGGGCTGTGTTGGGAGTGCCGTCGGCGTTGATTGCATGGTCAGCATTGCCGTGGTCGGCTATGATGATGGTGCCGTAGCCGTGGGCCTTGGCTGCCTCCACCACTTTCTCCACGCATTTGTCAAGACAAGCCACCGCTTTCTGTATTGCGGGATATACACCCGTATGGCCCACCATGTCGCCGTTGGCGAAATTGACCACGATGAAGTCATACTTGTCGGAATCGATCGCTGCCACAAGCTTCTCTGTCACCTCGGGAGCGCTCATCTCGGGCTGTAGGTCGTAGGTGGCCACTTTGGGAGAGGGCACAAGGATGCGGTCCTCACCCTCAAAAGGCTGCTCGCGTCCGCCGTTGAAGAAGAAGGTGACGTGGGCGTATTTCTCGGTCTCGGCAATGTGGAGCTGCTTGAGTCCTTTCTGCGAGAGATATTCGGCGAGTGTCTCCGTCACGTCGGCCTTCGGGAAGAGGATATGAACCCCCTTGAAAGAGTCGTCGTAGGGAGTCATGCAGTAATACTGCAGGTCGGGTATAGGATTCATCCCGTCTTCGGTGTGCTGTGTGAGCACTGTGGTGAGCTCCTTGGCACGGTCATTGCGGTAGTTGAAGAATATCACCACATGTCCGGCCCCGATACGGCCATCCACCTTATCGTTGACGATAGGTTTCAGGAACTCGTCGGTGACACCCTCCGCATACGATTCCTCAACAGCCTCCACGACATTGTCGGTATGCTTCCCCTCGCCATATACGAGCAGGTTGTAAGCCTCTTTCAGACGCTCCCAGCGGTGGTCGCGGTCCATGGCGTAGTAACGGCCCACCACAGATGCTATGGTGCCTGCGCTCTTGGCGCAGTGTTCCTGCACCTCGCGGAGGAAGCCGGCGCCGCTCTTGGGATCGGTGTCGCGGCCATCCATGAAGCAGTGCAGATATACGCGCTGCAGGTCATAAGCCTTGGCGGTGTCGCAAAGGGCGTAGAGGTGTTCGAGGCTGGAGTGAACGCCCCCCGAGGAAGTAAGGCCCATGAAGTGGATGGGCACATTGTTCTTCTGGGCATAGGAGAAAGCGCTCTTGATCTCAGGATTCTCGGCAAATGATCCGTCGGCGATGGCGCGGTTGATCTTCACCAAGTCCTGATATACCACGCGGCCAGCTCCGATATTGAGGTGACCCACCTCGGAGTTGCCCATCTGTCCGTCAGGCAGACCTACATCCTCACCGCTTGCCTGAAGCTGCGAATGGGGATAGTCAGCCACAAGGCTGTCGATATAGGGTGTGGGGGTGTTGAAGATAGCGTCATCCTTTCCATGGTCGCCGATTCCGTAACCGTCGAGGATGATAAGTAATGCTTTGTTTGACATATGTCTGATATCTTGTTTTAGTTTTTGTCTTTCATAATCCCTGGCAGGCACTTCCTGCAACGCGGCGATATGCCGGCCATCGCGGCACAATGTCCGGCGCCGGCTATTTTCGTGCAAAAATACTCATTTTTTTTGAATCGCACATAATCCGGATGTTTAAATAAGTAAAAAAACGCTTCCCGGCGCCGATGGCTTGCGGGAAGCGTTTTTTAACGGTTGCGATGCCCGGTCGGATCGTCTTATTTCTCTTTCTTGACGAAACGCTCTTTGATGCGGGCTTTCTTTCCTGTAAGGTTGCGCAGATAATAGAGTTTCGAACGACGCACCTTGCCGAGTTTGTTGACGGTGATCGACTCGATGAAAGGCGACTCGATGGGGAAAATCCTCTCCACGCCTACACCGTCGGAGATCTTGCGTACTGTGAAGCGCTTCTTGTCCTCGTGGCCGTTGATGCGGATCACTACGCCGCGATACTGCTGGATACGCTCCTTGTTACCCTCTTTGATACGGTAAGCGACCGTCACGGTGTCGCCGGGTCCGAACTCGTCGAACTGCTTTTTGGGAGTGGCGAAAGCCTCCTCCGCGATCTTGATTAAATCCATTGTTATGTTGGGTTTTAGTGTAAGTTTGCAATTTAACAAGCTTCCATGTCTTGCCAGAGATTACAAATCCGGCCGCAAAGTTAGTCATTTTTTCCGACCTCACCAAATCTCCACCTCATTTTCACATTTGTCGGCGTTAATTTTCATCCGCTGTAATTCTTTTTTTCTCTTGCAACGCTTCCACCAACCCTCTCTCTATTTCCTCGCCTCTGAGATGCCGATGCAGGATAGTGCCATCGGCTCCGAACATAATAATCTCCGGAAAGGCATAGATAGTATATATTCCCATTACCTTCTTGCAATCCATAATCTGATCCCATTCGATTCCATGTTTCTTTACAGCCTCCGAAATGTCGTCGATTGCTATACCGATAATCTCCACATCCTTGCTATCCTTGTATTGCCCATATAAGGGCTTCAAATATTCTTTCGCCTCTATAATGCAACCCTTACACCCACTTGCCCAAAAATCGGCTATCACGATTTTCCCTTTCCCGACATAATCCGACAGACTGACAGGAGAGCCGTCCAGCCCTTTTCCCGACAGTTCTTTATAGGGTTGCCCCTCCCAAGAGGACCGAAGCCTTTCCATTCTGTCGGTGAGCAGCCTGATTTTTTCGAGGCTTTTGGTCTCCTCCCCTATATATTTCAAGGCCTCATCCCATTCATCCGGCGATGATCCCTCATCCCCTATTTCTATCAGGATTTTCTCTCCGAATGCGTTGTCGCGATTGGCGATAAATTCGTTCTTCATCTCTTGCATGGCTTGTTTCCCATCTTTCTTCCACAACTCTCGGATTCTTTTTTCATAATCGGAGAATTTCCGGTTGAGTTCTCCCCCTTCCACCATTCGCTTATCGAAATCGACCGTCATCATGCCGGGTTCCACAATCAAGTTCAAAGAGATAAATATAAGGCTGTCAGGATTATTGTTGGTTATCACCAACTCAGCCGGAAACGGTCTTTCGCACTCTCCGGAAATATCGATTGCCCCGTTTTTCACACTGTCGTTATAGACAGTGAAACAGTCAACCACATTCACTAAATGACACTCCACGCCATCCGGCAATTTATTTTCCGATTTGGAAACGATACGGTATTCAAATGCCTGCACCGCTATCCAGGCCATAGAAAAGAACGCCATCAAAACAATTTTCATTTTCCTTGAAGCCATATTCCGCAGCAAAGTTAATATGTTTTAATTAAAACGCCAATAAAAAACTCTTTTCACGATAAATCAGTTTTTAGTCGTTAGTTTGGTCGTTAGTTTTTTAGTTGTTAGTTTTTTAGTTTAGTTAGTCAGCGGTCTCTCCACTCCGGACGGCCCTCAAACTCTCAACCCTAATCCCTTAAAACTTAAAACTAAACCTCACTCCTCCTGCAGAAGCGGACCGGTGGTGTAGGGCGCGATTTTCTTCATGTAGTAGTCGCGAAGGTCTTTCCATCGGTAATAGGGGCCGCTCACATGGCCGGCGGGAAGCTTGGCCTCACGTTCGTTGAGGAGCACCTTCACGAGCACATCGTCAGCTCCCGTGGTGCCGGGACGGCGGTAGAACACCATCTGGATGTTGGCAGCCATCGGCACCACCAGATAATCGTGCCATCCGTTCTCGGCGAGCGCCTCGAGATCGTTCATCTCCTCGCCGAAATTATCGAGCTCCATCAATGCCGTCAGAGGCATCACGATAGTGTCGTGGCCATAGCGGAGATTTACGCTCGGAGTCGGCGAATTCACAGCCGTGTCGGCGCTCAGGATAATGTTCTCGAGAAGGTTTGACTGGGAGAAAGGCATACGGTTGCGGGTGTATTTCGAGTTGCCACCCTGCATGAGCCAATACACGTTTTTCTGAAGCCACCTTTCCTTCACCTCTTCCGGAGAGAAAATCTCGTCTACGAGCCAGGGCTGGTCGGAATGGCTCTGGCAGTTGAGAAGTGACGTGAGAAGAGAGTGGTAAAGCGAGTTTCCGATGCTGTCTTTGGCATAGGCGGGATCGTTGATGATTTTCTTCAGATAGTCCCCTTTATTGCGATGCCGGCGGTTGAACTCCTTCACGACAGTTTCCTCGGCATGTTTGCGCAGCTTCCTTGCCTCTTTGTCATCATAGTTCATATACCACATGTCGGCATAGCTTGCATCGGTCTTGATATTGATGTCGGGCACTACGGACTGGATACCGTTCAAGCCGTTGAACATCGAGAGTATAGACCGGATCACCACTGTGGAGCGCGCGTCGAGGTTGGTGCTCGCGTTGAAAATCTGGGGATAGTTCTCGGCCATGCGCTTCCCTATGCCCTGATGCTGCCATGCCCCCTTGTCGGAAAGTTCACCTGAGCGCCCCTTGTGTGCCTCCTCGCGGATTGTCTTTATTGCCTGATATGTCTTTTCGCCAAGCGGAGTTAGTTTTCCGGCTTTCCTTGCCTTGCCAAGTATCTTATACGACTTATCGAAAAGCTTGTAACCTATATGCCAGCGACTGCCGTGGCGTCCGTAATGCTCAAGATGAAACGGCTCATATCCTGCCGGAGCGGGGGTCTGTGCGGGAGGCGCCTCGTAGAGATAGGGATAACAATAGTAGTTGCCGGCAGCCTGGTGTGTGGTCACATCGTCATAGCCGGGCACTTTGGCATCCGACGGAAACACCGCCAGCGCCGCGATTGCAAATGGGAGAAATGCTTTTCTTATGCTAATCTGTTTCATGGTTTGATAATTTGCGTCCTTGATAGGATATTTTCGCCGGTCAGGGAGCTCAGGCATCACCCAGTCATGACTGCGTCAATCCGTCAGCAAAGTTAGTAAAAAAATCGCATCCATCTCAAAAATCCCTATTTTTATGACACATAGTGAAGATCCCTCTCGCTGCTCAAATAAAAAAGGGTCATGAAACCAATCCGTCAGAGGCAGACAGGTTTCATGACCCTTTCGTTTGAGGGTTGAGAGTTTAGAGTTGAGGGTTGAGATGACTAAGAGAAAGACTCCTTTGTATCAAAAATTGCAATCATCTCTTACCGCAACTGGCTAAACTCTTTATTCTTTATCAACGCCGGCCTACCGGCGCTGAAAGCCATCCGCGGAAGTGCTGCCTGATCGTTATGACAGCGAACAGCCTTTTTCAATTAGTAATTAGCAGTTTGCGATTAGTAATTATGATTTGCATTTTGCATAAAGCATGGTCTATTACGTGGTTATAATGCTATTATAAGGATTTACAAGATCTTATAAAGGACTTGTAATGGATTATAAAGCATCGTAAGCGACCGGGATGTTGTTCCGGGGGCATATCCGGGTCGCGGCTAATACTAATTGTCATGCACGAGACCTTTATGAAGCGACCGGAAGCAGCGAAGCTTGCTGCAATTTTGAATTTGGAATGTTGAATTTTGAATTAGTTGAGGGTAAGGT